>ENA-OPRU01000917-OPRU01000917.1-human-gut-metagenome-genome-assembly--contig:-NODE-917-length-16194-cov-18.115311_pt1 | contig 16194 bp, 17 predicted proteins | sample MGYA00241897_ERZ501888 | MGnify/ENA primary metagenome ERZ501888 (study PRJEB25962, sample SAMEA2042398) | human gut metagenome | biome: human gut; feature: human-associated habitat; material: faeces... | reverse complement strand
TACAGATATTTGTTTTTTATTTTTACTAAAGTCCGTCTCCTGACTTAAAGTTCCAACCTACTTGCTGCCCTTCTCGGAAAGGATCTTTCCAATGGTTTCGCAGTGTTCGTCCTTATTACAGTGGGGATAAACCGTACCGGTATCTCACCGGATTTCCGAAAACTAAAGGGATAAAAAGCGACTTCCGATATTCAGTTATCAAAGTGCAAAAAAAATCCCCACCATACTGGCAGGGAATATAATGTACAGATTGAACTTTCACTCATATCCTTCGCATTATAGTATTCCCTTTGAATACCATTACAAGAATACAGTGAACTGCAGACTAAATATACTGCAAGGGAACGGAACCCTGTTTGGGATTCTCACCCAACGATTCTTCAATCATTACCGTAGTAATAAGCTGTACATATGCGCTAAACGCTATTTATTTAACAAACTAATCTTAACACCCCCCCAGTGCTTTGTCAATCTTTTTCACAATTTTACATAAATGGAAATCCAAAGATGACCAAAAACTTCCTCCTGCCAGTTATTCTTATTTTCCGACCAGCAGAAGGAAGTTTCCTTTGCGTTACATATTATACTCTTTATAAAGTTCTTTCCGTTTCTCAGCATCCGTCGCAGCACCCTGAACTTCCGCACTTCTTCCATCCAGGATCAGACGATTGATCAAAACACCAAGACGCGTTTCGCCCTGAAGCTCTCCAATGACTTTTCCTCTTGCCTCTCCACGTGCTTCTCCAATAGACTCTCCCAGAACCTTTCCTTCCGCACGTAATCTTTCAGATTCCAATTCTAACACTTTTCCACCCATAGTCTCACCTAACCTTTCCCGGACTACTTCCTCATCACGGCAAATGTAATCCGATATTTTTGTAATCAGTTTATTTAAATTCGTGTATAACTCTGCCCTTCCTGTTTCTGTCAGTTCTTTTTCCAGCATTACTCGGATATCTTCGTATTCATCCAACAAAGACTGCAGCTTTTCCGGATCTTGATTTATTCTATGTATCTCTTTCTCATACCGCATAATATAAAACGGCAAAAACATCAGCAGATTCTTCTCGAAAATTTTATCTTTTGTATATTCATCAAGTTTTACAGTAGGGATACGGTATACCTGAATCTTTCCATCTGGGAATACTACTTCCACTTTCAGAAAATCCGGCGTATTTTTCCCGCTTCGTAAATATAACACGCAGGACTTTGGAAACTCCATCCGGTATCTGCGTCCGTACTTTCTGGCCGAATCTAAAGCAATAGCAAAATCATACTCGATCATCCGGATTGCCATTGTGGTATCATCAACACTCTGACATTCGATATGATACAACTTCCTTCCAATCCTCAGGCAGGAGTCTGTAATAATCTCACCATTCTCCTGATGATGCTCATTTCGAAGCTGTATAATCTCTACATCCTCCGGATATGAAGTCTGAAATACTTCATTAATTAACGGTACTGCTAATTGCGGTATCTTCTCAACCATTGTACGAAATACGTCATCGAAGATCGTATTATTCATTAAATCCCTCGCTTTCATTATAGCATTTTCACAAGCTTTCTAAAACCCCGAACTACGGTTGACTACAAAAAAATTCACTTTTAATTGTTTCTGCCTCCTCTCCTTCAGACAAAACAAAAAGGCAGAATATCACGATACCCACAACAATTTTGTTTTGTCAGTATTATAAAATAAAAAAATTCTGGTGAAAATGTCGGCGAACGCCAGATAATCCTGCCTTGAAATGCCAGATCAGGCGGCAGGTGATAAATTTTCACTATGACTACAGTTTAAATTACATTATTCTGAAAAGCAAGACTTATTTTCTCATATCCAATATTCAACACTGAAAAATAAATGTCAAATATTAATCATATATTTTCACACAACCAGTACTCATCATTTTTGTCATATTTTGTAAAAAATGATTGCTTTTTTTTACAAAACATTTATAATAAGAACAAATTGAATATTTATTAACAATTACCGGTTTTAAGTTCTGCTGGTCACGGCACAGGATGTCGGACCTTCAGCCAAGAGGGAATCAGGTCAGAATCCTGGACAGTCGTGCTGCTGTATACGTGCAGCTGGGTCTCATATCCATTGCATATTATCATGTGAGAAGGAGAGATTACAGCGTCACTGCGTGAGTCAGAATACCTGCTTAAGGCTGCCGCCACCAACTACACGCAATGGGAAGTGGAAGGGTGATCTTATTTAGTGTACCCATTTTTGTACTAAAGAAAGATCCCTTTTTACCAGATGTTTTCTCTGTTTCTTACCGGAATACGGAGTATCGGCAACCTGACGGTTTTTGCTCATGCATTTCATCAACCTGCCCGTTTATGAAAGTATTACATTGCTCCGTTGCAGAGAAAACAAATATTCTATTGCAAAGGAGTTTTTTTTATGACATACAATATATCCGGCAGAAAACAAAACCTGACACTTCAACGCTGTAACTGTACCCCATATTTAAAAAGAGACATAGACATTCCGGCAAACTGTACCATTATTTCTGAAAAAACCTTCCAGAACAGATCCATGATCCAGTCTGTTTCATTTCCATATGGTCTGAAACAGATCGGCTCAAACGCATTTTCGGGATGCAGCCGCCTGAAACATCTGCTTCTTCCTGAAAGTCTGTGCCAGATTGGAAAGGAAGCATTTTCCGACTGTACCACTTTATCCTCTATCTATATCCCTCAATATATTTCCACAATTTCAAAGGGCATGCTCCGCAACGCCCACAAATTATCAGAAACTCTTTTTTCCAATAAAAGCAGGCTGCTTAAAATCCAGGCAGACGCCTTTTCAGAATGCTCTGCATTAAGAGAAATCTCTTTTCCTGATTCGGTTCAGGAGATAGGTAACGGCAGCTTTTACAAATGCAAAAATCTGAGTGAAGTCCATTTTCCGGAAAATCTGAAGGTAATCAGTAATCAGGCTTTTTATTCCTGTGGCCTGACTTCCCTGGAGCTCCCCGATTCACTGGAAATTCTGGATGAAAGTGCTTTTTTCAAATGTAATAACCTGATTACTGTTACTCTCCCGCCTAATGTCCGTTATATCGGAAAATGGGTTTTTCACGGATGTAACCGCCTGCAGTACCTGGAAATCCGCCATGATCCGGAGTATATCGGAGAATGGATCATTAACCGTGCAGCTACGATCCGTTGCTATAAAGGCTCCAAAGCAGACCGATATTGTCAGGAGTCCGGATTTAAAGTGGAATATCTTTGAATATTAGAGAGGCATTATAATGAATGATATATTTACTTACAGTCAGAAAAACGGAAGTACGATTTTTACTTTTCCAGGAAGGACAAAGGTTCTCAGCACCAGTCCTCTGAACGGCGGAATCACCACACATCTTACCCATGCACTAAATATTAACTGCATGAACGGTGATTATGAATGCGAAATGCTGGGAGATACCTATGAGAAGGATCTGATGGTACATGCACAAAGACTGGAAATCAACCCACAGACTGCCACCGCACTGAGCACAGCCGCCTGGACAGAGCTCTGCGCAGTGGAAACGCTCCGGCATCAGGAATTATCTGTAACTGCTGCTGTCACAGGAGGAATTGATTCCAATGGAATGTGTCCGGGAGACCCTTCCTCCTATTGTGAGCACAATGGTTTTTATGAAATGCTGCCTCCCGGAACCATCAATATTTTTGTATATATCAACCAGAACCTTACAGACGCGGCCATAGGCCGGGCACTGATGCTCTGTTCAGAAGCAAAAGCTGCTGCTGTTTCCCATCTTTTACTTGGAAGCTGCTATTCTGAGGAAATCGCTACCGGCTCAGGCACAGACGGAACTGTGATCGCAGCCTGTATGGATGGAAAAACCACCCTCACAGACGCCTCCGGACATTCCAAACTGGGAGAGCTTATCGGCAGAACAGTCAGCACTGCAGTCACACAGGCACTTCTGAAACAGACCGCAGCCAGCGGTGCAAGGCAGTTCCAGGTACTTATCCGAACTGCCAGATATGGAATCACCCCAGGTATCATGTGGGATTTTTATAAAGAACACCAGTCATTTTTCAACACCTGGAATGTCTGTTTTGAAAAGGCCTCTGCACTGGAAGATGTTTTTCTCTCCAGGAACCGTAACAGCAATCTGGTTCTATGTGTGTCTCTCTACCTCCATCTGATGGATCAGCTCCGTTGGGGACTGATCATGGAACCGGAAGGAATCCGCGAAGGAAAGAGACTGCTTCTCTATGGGCTTTACTGTGGTCCGGATACCTTCCTTGCCAGCTGCTATCCTGCCGGCGTCTGGGATAATGAGGAGATAAAAGGATTTTCACTCAGGGAATTGCTGATGTACATTCTCCTGTTTTATTTTTCCGTCCAGTCATGAATTACTGTTCCAAGAATCAAGCAATAAAATGTAATTTCCAGTCCATTGACCTGGCAATCACAGATGCCCGCTCCAATCTGCTGGACAGCCTGCGTTTTGCCTCCCACGACAGGGCTCACGGTATCTCCATTGTATTTGGCGGCAAAGTAATTGCCGGAACTGACGGACGGATCCTGGACACTCTGGCAGGCTCCTATGACGGGCTTATCATCGAATCCTTTAGCGTAGGCGTTCTTCCAAACTATGGCAATGACAGTTTTCTGAATGCACTTTCAGACTGGATCTCTGCCGGTAAACTGGTATGCATGGCTACTCAGGTAACCCATGAGGGCAGCAATATGGAAGTCTACCAGGTTGGAAAAGTGATCAAGGAGAAATTTCCCATACTGGAATCCTATAACATGACTCTGGAAGCTTCTGTTACCAAAATGATGTGGGTGCTGGGCCAGACACAGGATCTCCCAGAATGCAGAAGATTATTTTATAAAACCATTAATCACGATCTGCTGTTCCTATAATTCCGAAATCTCCATATCTTTCTATATTTCACACCCAAAAGGAGAAACTTATGAACCGAACCATAGAATATACAATCCCGGAATCCCAGAACGGACTTCGGGTAGAACAATTTCTCAGAAGAAAGGGATACTCCCGGCAGAATTTCACAGAAATCAAACGGATGCCTCAAAGTATCCTGGTAAACGGAATCCACTACTATATGCGTCAGACTCTGGCTGCAGGCGACCATCTCCAGGTCTGTATCTGCGAGACAGAATCCTCAGAGAAAATCCCACCGGTAAAGCTTCCCCTGAACATTGTTTATGAAGATGAAGACATCCTGGTGATCAACAAACCTGCCGGAATGCCTATCCATCCCTCCATGAAAAACTACTATAACTCCCTGGCCAATGCCCTGGCATGGTACTACCAGGATCAGGGAAAGCCTTTTATCTTCCGTTGCAGCAACCGCCTGGACCGGGATACCTCCGGACTTACCGTAATTTCCAAACACCTGGTCAGCGCCAGCATTATGGCCGATATGACAAAAAAACGCCTGGTACACGGGAATACCTGGCAATCGTAAAGGGTGACCTCACCCCACCCACAGGAACCATCACAGCACCTCTTTCCCGCAAAGAAGGCTCCATCATTGAGCGCACCGTAGATTTTGACCATGGAGAAGAAGCCATCACCCATTATAAACTGGTAAAAAAAGAAAATGGGCACAGCCTGGTCTCCCTTCAGCTGGAAACCGGCCGCACCCATCAGATCCGTATCCATATGAAATATCTGGGCTATCCCCTGATTGGAGATTACCTCTACAACCCTGACATGGAACACATCACCCGCCAGGCCTTACATTCCTACCACATGGAATTCCCCCATCCCATCACAGGACAGAAGATGACCTTCACTGCTCCCCTTCCGTCGGACATGTCTGCCATCAGTCACCTTTAAGCACTACACGGATTCTCTTATAAATAAAGAATACGATCAGGGATGTCAGTGTGTATTTAAAGATATTGAATGGGAAAATGATCATTGCTGCAAATGTAAGAAGATTATTTACAGAACTGTGTACTGCACTTCCCATTTCAATAAATGCTTCTACCGGCATTCCAAAAGCCTTTCCGTATGCCGGAAGTAACACGAATGCATTGATAAAGCATGCAACTACTGCTGTAAGTACGGTTCCAACTGCCATTCCGATCACTGCATGTTTTCTGCTCTTAACAGATTTATAGCGGTAGATCAGACCTGCCGGAACTGCAAATGTACATCCAAAGATGAAGTTTGCCACATCGCCTACACCTGCTGTCATAGAGCCCTTTGTTACCAGATGCACAAGAATCTTCACCAGCTCGATCAGTACACCTGCGATCGGTCCCATTGCAAATGAGCCAACCAGTACCGGGATTTCTGAAAAATCCAGCTGATAAAAAGTCGGTGCCAGGAAAGGAAGCGGAAACTCCAGATTCATTAAAATTCCTGCGATAGCGCCAAGCATGGCTATCTGTGTAACGGTTCTCGTCTTACTCCTTGCCATCGCATTTCCATTTCTTAATACCTGTTCACTCATACTGTTTCTCTCCTTTGAAATTATTCTTTATGGATATGTCTCATATCCTGTTAAAAGAAAATTCCACAAGCTTTCTATATAATGAAGATTTTCTTCAACATATAAAAAACCCCGGATCATATCCGGGGTAATGAGCACGTATGGTAAATATCGCGTGTTCTTCTCTCATCCAGACTATACTGTCGGTTCTGGAATTTCACCAGATCAGCCACCGAAGCGGGTCGCGGACTATAACCGCCGGTAGGGAATCTCAGCTGATGCTGATCACCACAACCCCGAAGAATTTTCTTTTATTTGCGTCTGATTATACTACATACAGGCATCTATTTCAATATCATTTGTGACTTTTTTCTGAGTTTTATTTCCATTTAAGTTACTGTTCACTCCGTTCTCAGTAACACGCTTCGCGATGCACAGAATTTATGCTAATCGCATAAATTCGCGCGGTATATCTCGGGTTTTCTGTGACCTTCGCTCACAAAAAACACCTCGCGGGATATTACCAGTAAACAGTAACCCATTTAATCAATATTGTTAACCCTACAGCCCGCTAATACAACAACAAGCGTGTCTCCACCCTCGGTATTCTCAAATGAACTGGTTCCAAGCGGCAGACCGGTTACTTCTACTGTATCATCCTCGAAAACATCATCCAATTCTCCATTATAATAAACAGAATACTGCTGTTCTTCTCCATCTATCAGATTTAGCCATGTCAGATAATGTCCTTCTTCCATTTCCTCTTCCTGAACCTGTATTACGTATGCGTCCGAAATTCTCATCAGCTTATCACCATATCTGGATGGATTTTTGTTGATATGGCGAAAATCCAGTTCTGCATCTATCATTTCATCCGGTATTACCAGTTCTGGTGAAGCAGGGAAAAAATCATCATGTTCTTCCAGAAAAGTTTCCGCCTTCTCCGTTAATGTATACTCTGTACTGCATTGATCCTGTATATATGTATACAAATCCAGTGCTGTATAGCTTGCACCTGTATTCTCTGAGGCATATACATTTAAACTGTCCAGAGGTGTTACTCCCTGTAAAATAACCGCTGATAATGCTGCTATTGCGATCCTTTTCATAATTGTTTTTGCTGCCATAGTTATCCCCTTTTCTTTTGTAACATTTACTGTTAATTATATCTTCGCTCTTTCTTTAATATCCTCAACAAATGCTGTAGCTATTTTCTTTCTTCTTGCATATATAATTGCTTTGTTTCCGCTTCTCAGACATATTGTTATTTTACGGTTTGAGCCTGCCCATATAAACAGAAAAACAAATACAATCATTCCAGGATTGGAAAAACAGGAAATCACTGCCAGACAAATGAAAAATATATAATATCCTGGTATTTTGTAGTTCATAAATATTGCCGTAATATCTTCATAATAAATCACAGGAATCATATTCTTCTTTACCGGCTTTATATCTATAGTCAGCTTTTCATGATCAGCAAGAATTGTGCTGTAAATCCTTCCCGTCAGCCACGATAAATAAATTCCTCTTGAAGAACTCATGGTATACTTCATATTCTGCTTTGTCACAGCATTTTCTTTTTCCTGTGTAGCCTGTGTTTGAGTTTCCAGTGCTTCCATATTACTTTCCCCTCTTATTTCAGTTTTTACCGACCAATGTCAGCAGCAGTGCAATGGGTATTGTCACAAATCCTGCAACCATACAGATAATAAAACGTGTCATGTAGAAGTATGTTGCATTGGAATAAACATACACTTTCTTAGACCACCATATCTTATTAGTCGCCCAATATGCTGCCGCTATGTAAGCGATCATAAGTATTGCTGCCATAGTTTTCACCTCACTTATGTACAATCTTCAGTAATTCATTTAGAGGATTGTTATAATTCACTCATCTTTATTACACTCATTATACCCTTCTCTTATCAGCTTTTCATTCACTGACAGTATATGTTTTACGCCACAGCAACAATAGTTTTCTCACTTATGGCCAAACGTTATTTTTGTTCCTTACAGTAACGTAGCCAACTATCAAATATAAAATTTACAATCTTCTTTGATAATTGACGAACTCCTGAGAATATGCTTTAATGGATTTAGTATAAATACTTCAGGAGAACAAACATAGTTCTCAACTACGCATCTACACCAATGATACATTGTATCATATCTCACAAAAAGAAATGGAGGAACACAAATGGGTCTTATAGCTATCAGCAGTCTGATGCTCTTGGGCGGTATGTATCTGATGATCGCATTCGCATGGTGGCTTCTGCAGATCATTGCCAACTGGAGGATTTTTATCAAAGCAGGGGAAGACGGATGGAAAAGTATTATTCCAATATATGGCGATTATATTTCTTATAAAATCGCATGGCAGCCTGCATATTTCTGGCTGACATTGGTTCTTGGAATCGTATCTTCCTGCTTACAGGGAACTCTTGAAACAAACGACAGTTTAACGATCTCCATGATCATCGTACTGATCAAAATCATACTTGCCATAATCAGCATTATGTACAGTGTTAAGCTTGCAAGAGCTTTTGGCAGAGGCACAGGATTCGCCATTGGCCTTATTTTCTTACAGCCAATCTTCATGCTGATCCTTGGCTTCGGCGATGACAGATATTATGGGGCAGATAAATAGACAACCGCTAAATGAAAAAATCCTCAGAGCTTATGTTCTGGGGATTTTTTCATATCATACAGGCTACAGCCTATTATAAAGTTCTGTTATCAAAATATTCTTTTATTGTTTCACAGCAGAAATCAGAATTATCAGTCCACTGGAGCAGACAGATAACTTGCCAGACAATATCCAGATGAACCTTGATAATACACAGAAATAAATCCGTTTCCGGCATCTCCGAATGTAGCAACGGCTGTTCCCAACGGAATCTGACAGATTTCAGTAGCATTTACATCTGGATTTGTACGAAGAGTAATACTTTCATTGCAGTTAATCACATAACGTGTATGTGGAATCGGAGCGCCTTCTGTTGGTTCTTCATATTTAGTAACCTGAGTAAGTGCAATCCATCCGTATGTTCCATTATAATTTGTATAGCCCCATGAATTTCCATTGGAAGCCACTGCTTCCTGAGTCACAGTCAGAACTGTTCCGTTTGGAATCATGTCTGGAAGAACTTTATCATACTCCACTCCTGCGCCACAGCGCATGTTTACACCGCCATCCGGGGCTGTTACTTCTACATCATAAGAATTTCCATGGGTTGGAATATCTCCCGGTGCAAGTAGTGCTATCTTATTAGCAAATTCTGTATAGTTTTCATTTGCATTAAGCTCGCTGGAACTGAAATTATATAGAATAACTCTTGCCCATACTTCCTGCACAATATAATCATATTTTTTTGAGTGAAACGTTTTCAGACACAGGGAATATTTTAAATCTCGGAAAGAGTTTTCCTCCTGCCATATGCCGATATTTTAGAAATGCCGATTTTTGACTTTCTGAAATATTGGATTTATAAGACTTTGTAAATATATCGGCATTTCTTACTATAGAGACGTAATCAGTCATTATTATAGTATTTCCTTTGATGAGTATGAGACAATCTATGAGATAAGCGATGTTGATGATAAAAACACGGTATAAACTTAGCGATAGTGACAGTTCCATCTTTAAGGATGATGTGATGTTCAAGTATGCCAATGACGAAGATACTATCAAGCGGCTTTGTGGATTGAAATAAATGCCGATAGTTCATTACTCGTGCCTGACATTGGGTCGGGCATGGAATCTTATAGAAAATTTATCGGCATTTCTAAAATATCGGCATATGGGGAATTATGCAGATATCGGCATAATTCCCCATCTCAGATGATAAAGAGCTTTGAAATCTTCAGCTTTAAACTCTTCTTCTGGAAGATTCGTAGCAATGTTTTCATAAGAGCCATCATCAAGCTGTATGCGTAACAAACGTAAAGCAAGGTCATATTCCGTTCTTTGATCATTGAGATAATCCATCGGAGCATTCTGATAAATGTATCGGTATGAAGAGAATAGTTCAGGTCTGGAATATTTGCTTACAGCTTTAGACCTCGTCAGTATAAGAGAGATATCTTCATCAAAAGCTGGCAGGGTATCAACCGGATATCCCATCATTCCGGAAGCTCTTTTATCGTTACATCGGATAAGGAAGTACTGCCCCTTTTCAATCACATGGGCAAAGTTGTTGTAAGAAGTATAACCTCTGTCCCCAAAGAAAATGACTTTGTAGTGTTCAGGGATATCTGCAGAATCAACCATGGAACAAAAAGCAGAATACTCATTTCGCTTTCGGGCAGGCTGGACTAAAATATCAGTAAAACGCTTATCAAATAAAGAAAACATAGCATTGATATGGATCTGGTTAAATCCTCTGGTAGATTTACCATTTGGTTCAAAATAGGTATCCTTATCTTCAGGGTTAAGGAAAATATCACAGGAAGAACCATCGCAGGCCCAGAATTCATATTTACCGTTATATAGTTTTTTAGGAAGTTTCCTGTTAAAAGCAAGAAGAAGATTCCGAAAAGCATCTTCCCTGATCTTTTTACGCTGTCTGTAAAAAGCCGCTTTGGAAGGTGCATCGATAGTACGTCCGAAAAAACGGTACAGTTCTTCCCTGATACAGTCAGCTTCCATAGTCAGAAACATCAGCATATAATCTTTAAAACCAAGTTTTCTGTTTCTGATAAAATCAACTCCGGGTTTGACAGCATATTTTTCCGGTGTTTTGGAAAGATCATTGATAGCAGCAAGTAAAATAGCTTTGATAGAATCTGAATAGTTCATAAATACTCCTTTGATTAAGTAATTAAAAATAACAGTGCCTAATCAAAGGGCGTTATTACTGATTGATCAGTAATAACGCCGCATATTGAGGAATATTTGTCAAGTAATATTTTAGGAAATATCAAGCAGGTATCAGAGAGAGCATTGCCCGTTTAACAAGCAACAATCTCTTAAGTTAATGACATTGCCTTTGAACAGTAACAAAAATATCGTACAGGGCTTTCTAATATATAATGTGTTTGCTGAATCCATTACAAGATAAGGTTGTGATATGCAAGAGACAAACCATCCTCATTTGCGCAGGAACAGTCGCTACTACCTATATCTTACCTTTCCACTCTCTGTGGAATTTTAATGACTCTTTTGCATACTCTATAGTAATCTGTTACTTCTTAATAAAATGCAATTCCAAGAAATACTGCAAATGCCAGTCCAATCAATGTAATACATACAGATGTGATAAAGATCGGTTTGTAGCTTTCTTTATGTGTCATACCACAGGCAGCCAAGCAGGTAATCACCATACTGTTATGCGGCAGTGTATCCAGACCATTGCATGCAATTGCAGCTATACGGTGTAAAACTTCAGGATTTACTCCCAAGTCCATATATTTTTGTGCAAATACTTCCATAGCGATTCCGATACCACCAGAACCGGAACCAGTTGCTCCAGCGATCAATGTGGTAGCACTTGCAAAAGAAATCAGTGGGTTTCCACCAAGGTTTGACAGCATATCTATCAGATTCTGGAATCCCACAGTTGATTTAACAACATAACCAAATCCAACAACTGCTGCAGTATTCATAATTACCATGCTGGCACGTTTTACACCGTCATCGATCAAATTCAGTTTTTTCGGAGTAGTATTCCAATATAAAATCACACAACAGAAAGAAGCTAAAATAATTGCAATATTTACATTTACCTTAAATACATTTAACAGAACAAATAACAGAACCATCGGAACCACAGATCTCCATGGTTTTACAGTCTCCAATTCTTCAAATGCTTTCATTTTTTCTGCAATATCAGGTGTAATTACAAATCCGTCATTATTTTTCTTTGCTTTTCTGAATTCATACTCCAGATAAATAATACACAGAATACTGCTGAAGACACCAGTTGCAATACCAAGACCGGAAGCTGCCATAGTATCTGTACCAAGATACTGTGTTGGAAGCACATTCAATATAGAAGGAGAACCCGGGAACATGGAACTGTTATACGCCAGAGAAGTATAAATAACACCCGGAATCAACCATCTTGGCAGATTTTCCTGTTTAAATACGCACAGGAAGATCGGATAAGCGATAAACATCAATGCCCATCCATTCACACCTATATATCCTAAGATCAGCACTGCAAGCATACAACCATAAATTGCTCCACGTCCACCCACTTTAGAATAGATCATTTTTGCAAATGCTGCTGCAGCTCCAGATCCTTCCATTATAGATGCAAATACGGTTCCGGTTGCAAAAAGCAAAAAGTTATTCTTCAGGAAATCAGAAAATCCTGTAAAATATGTATCTGTAATTGTATCCAACACAGACAAACCACTGAATATTGCTAAAATTGCAACACATATTAATGTTCCCACAACTGGGTTAAATTTACGATAGCAAATAATAATCAACACAACAAGTGCAACAATAATTCCCAATAAACTCATATCCATAGTTTTATCCCCCTACTGTATGTTTCCTGAAAGTTCAACCGGTACAGCTCCGCCAAGTTTTACGCTTGTGATAATCATTCCGTTTACACTGCCATCCTGGAAATGCAGCGTATAGGTATCGTAACCTGACATATTTAACCAGTACTGCTTTATAACCAATGTCTTATCATCTTTGAATGCATAAGAAAAGCTATTAAGAAAATGATGCGGATCATCAAATACAGCTTCCTGTGTAATCCAGTTTTCAAATCCAGCCTCTACACTTACCTGCTTGTCCTTCAGGTAAAAATTAATCAGCAGTACATTTTCTGTTTTTCTATTAATCTTTATGCTTTGAATTTCCCGGTCATTTTCTTCAAAGGAGAGTGTTTTATCAAACCATTTTCCTTCCAAACAGGAATTTTTTGCTCCTTCCGGATATGGAAGACACAAGTCATCCAGATATTTTTTCAGTTTTTTCTCTCCATCTACATCTGTTTCCAATGTTCCTCTCTCTGTCGGTATAAACAACTTTTCATTTACGATTTTGCTAATCAAACGGTTCGGATTTCCATTCGTATCACTTGCTCCTGCTGTGATTGCAACTGCCAGTTTTTTCTCTGGATTAACCACGATCACATTTCCGAAAGCTCCATAAACGCCGAAGGAATGATCAGCAGTGATCCAATACTGATATCCGTATCCACAGACTGGATATTTTTCTTCTGGAGTATCAATTTGTTTTCTGGTTGCTTCTTTAAGATATTCTTCCGGAATAAGTGTTTTTCCGTTCCATTTTCCCATATTGGCAAGTAATATTGCAATTTTCGCGATGTCGGGTGTTTTCAAATACAACCCCCATCCTCCGACTGTATTGCCTTCTGGGCTTTCCAACCATTCGATATCGGTAATACCCATTGGTTTCAAAACACGTTCTTTCATCAGTGCAAGCACATTTTTATGCATGGTTTTTGTAACCAGTGAAGACAACATATAGCTTGCTCCTGTATCATACTGAAAGACAGTTCCCGGATCATGAGGTAATTTGTATGTAAAATAATGTGTGATCCAGGAATCTGTCACTCCACGAAAACAGGTGCTTAATCTGCAGGAATTTGCTGCCATTGTTAACAGATTACGAACTGTCAGCTGATCGATTCGTTTATCATATTCTTCCGGCAAATACTCTTTAAAATAATCTATCACCAGATCATCCAGATGTAATTTTCCCTCGTCGATTGCAATCCCTACTGCAATACTGTTCATACTTTTCGAAAATGAATGAAGCATCTGCATAGGTTCTTCCGTATATGGTTGAATGCATTTTGAAAAAATCACATCGTTATCGCATACTACAGATATAGAATGAATATCTTCGACGAATGTCTCCAGTTCCTGTACCATACACAACAGATTATCTGAAGATATTCCATAGGCTTCTGGTTTATTTTTTATCATTTTGTGCTCCTTCTTTCAATATTATTGTATTAAATTCTTTCTAAACATTCACGTGAAGTATTTTCCACTATACTATCACAAGTTGTTTCTGGAAACAATTGATAGAATCGTCAAAAATTAATGTTCTGTTTTGGTAGAATTAAACAATTTATTTGTTTTGTTTTATGAATCATTTGATTCTTTTTCGAATTATAACATTCTCCATTGAATTAAAAAAATTTTTTTGCTATACTTGTCATATGATATTTTATTTATGGAGGTTACAATGAGCCTGGATCAACTAATCTATGAAAAAATCCCTTCACTATCGGCAGGACAACGAAAAGTTGCAGAATATATTTTAAATAATAAAGATGAATTCAGCTATGCAACACTAGCTAAACTCAGTAAGGATATTTCTGTCAGTGAAACAACTGTTATTCGTTTTGCTTATTCTCTTGGCTTTGACAGTTTTTCTGCCATGCAGCAAAAACTTCGTGAAGAAATTCTTTCTGTACCACAGCGCAATGTAGAGGGACAAATTCAAAATCAGACATTTTATCAAAAAGTTTTTTCCAGAGAAACGCAGGCACTGCAAGACTGGATCTCACATATAAATGAAGAGCTTCTGGACAAGACCGTAGAAGCTCTTCTGAATGCAGATCATATTCTGGTAACCGGAGCACGCTCTTCTTATCATGCTGCCAACTGGTTTGGGAATCGTCTGAACCTTTTACTTGGTAATACTCACATTATCCAAGAATTTTACGATCCTCGTTTTGATTTATTAAATCATATCACAGATAAAACTGTTGTCATCAGTATAGCATTTGCCAGATATACCAAATGGACGTATCGTTATGCGGATTCTGCAAAAAAAATGGGTGCAACCCTTGTCTCCATTACAGACAGTGTTTCCTCTCCTTTTTTTAATATTTCCCATTATACGATTCTTGCTGCTCCGGTAAAAGACAGTATGGGATTTAGTTCACCTATTTGTATGTATTGCTTATTTGATGCGATTATATCTAAAATCCATGATGAGCGAAAAGATATGATAGTAGAACGTTTAAAACAATATGAAGATACCTATCGGGATTTTGATATGTATTATGAGTAAAACAAAAGATGCTATAAAATTAATAGCTGGATACGTGCTAATTGTCTTGGCAATCTTGATGAAGTTTATTGCATAAAAAGCAAAAGACAGCAAATTAAAATAGGATATCATCTTTTTCTACAGAACCCTACATGACAGCAGACAGGACTTTTACCAATATCTTGTAAATAAAAACCGTCCATGGAAATACTAGTACAGGATTGAAATAAAATTGCGCGTCGGACTCTCATCATTGGAAAATAACGAGAATGCGACGCGCAGTTATTCAATATATTCGTTACTTAACCCTACAAATCCTTGAATTATTTTATTATCTTCATACACATAGACTTCCGCTTGTAACAACATTTCCTTGACTAATTCATAATTACTTGTCCAATATTGCTCAGGAATAAAATAATGTGCTTTCAGATTGGTTTTTAGCCATATGTCAGCAACTCTATTAATATCTATGTTCTTCATCTTTCTGATCATAACGATTATTCTCCATCAACTCTCGATTTCAGAGCATCATTTCTAATACTGATTTTACCATACTTGTTAGGCTCAGTCCATCTTTTATCCCCAAAGATACAATCAGAAATGGTAGCCAGCTTGACTACCATTTCCCATATATAACAATCAAAATCTTTGGCAAGGAATCAGCCGGTGGTTATCAAGCATATGCTGTGGCAATTAGATAGTAATCAAATTCCATATATATTTTTATAAAATAGAAACGACAGGTCCGAAAC
>ENA-OPRU01000905-OPRU01000905.1-human-gut-metagenome-genome-assembly--contig:-NODE-905-length-16316-cov-3.629174_pt1 | contig 16316 bp, 11 predicted proteins | sample MGYA00241897_ERZ501888 | MGnify/ENA primary metagenome ERZ501888 (study PRJEB25962, sample SAMEA2042398) | human gut metagenome | biome: human gut; feature: human-associated habitat; material: faeces... | reverse complement strand
GCGACAGGGCTCTTTCAAATCTGTTATATCTTTAATGAGGTATATACATACGAGCGCTGCTCCCTTACGACTGTCAGAGTTGTAACGGACGCCACCACCAATATGTATTTACTAATATAGTTCTCATTGTCATTTGTTATTTAACGGGAGCAAATATAGACACTTTGTTTGAAACAACAAACAAAAAATGACTTTTTTTCATTTTCCCCTTCATTTTTCTGATATAGAACAATTTTCCCCCTGATCTGTTCTTATAAATACTGAATATTTAAACAGAAAACAATTATGAAACAGAGAAAAGTATTAGTAGGTATCGCTATTGCCATTTTCGTTATATTATTACTTTATTGGTTGTTGGTAGCAGAAGATATGAAACCTTGGTTGTCGGCTATGGTTCCTTCTCTTACGCAGCAATTCATAGCCTGATTCCGACAAGGTTTCAGATAATTCGTGTATATTTGCATGAAACATGAAAAGTGAATAATAACCGAAATAATAACAATAGATAAGATATGGAAAATTTTATCTTTCAAAATCCCGTCAAACTGATAATGGGGCGCGGGATGATTGCCCGATTGGCGAAAGAAATTCCGTCCGACAAACGTATCATGATTACTTTTGGCGGTGGAAGTGTAAAGAAAAACGGGGTATACGATCAGGTGAAGGAAGCACTGAAGAATCATTATACCGTTGAATTTTGGGGGATTGAACCCAATCCTGCTATCGAAACTCTCCGCAAAGCGATTGCTTTGGGAAAAGAAGAGAAGGTAGATTATTTATTAGCTGTTGGTGGTGGTTCCGTGATTGACGGTACAAAATTAATCTCTGCCGGGTTATTGTATGACGGTGATGCTTGGGACTTGGTGCTTGCCGGACGTCCCGCTACCCACACTGTATCTCTTTCCACTGTGTTGACGCTTCCCGCTACCGGTTCGGAAATGAACAATGGAGCAGTGATCTCACGTCGTGAAACCAAAGAAAAATATCCTTTTTATTCCAACTATCCGTTATTCTCTATTCTTGATCCGGAAGTAACATTTACTTTACCTCCTCATCAAGTGGCTTGTGGATTGGCGGACACATTTGTACATGTCATGGAACAGTATATGACTACTCCCAGACAAAGCCGTGTCATGGACCGTTGGGCAGAAGGACTCCTGCAAACTCTTATAGAAATAGCTCCGAGAATCCGTGAGAACCAGCATGATTATCAACTTATGGCTGACTTTATGCTTTCGGCTACAATGGCATTGAATGGATTTATAGCTATGGGAGTATCGCAGGACTGGGCAACTCACATGATAGGACATGAAATCACTGCATTGCACGGGTTGACACACGGACATACGCTGGCGATTGTGCTTCCCGCTACATTGCAAGTGCTTCGGGAAGCCAAAGGAGATAAACTTGTGCAATATGGTGAGCGCGTATGGGGAATAACTTCGGGTACAAAAGAGGAACGGATAGATGAGGCAATCCGCTGTACGGAACAATTCTTCCGTTCATTGGGGTTGACTACACGCCTGCACGAAGAAAACATCGGCCAGGAGACGATTTTTGAAATTGAACGCCGCTTCAATGAGCGAGGAGTAAAATATGGAGAAAATGGAAATGTGACAGGTGCTGTGGCTCGTAAGATATTGGAAACTGCACTATAATTTCTTTTCCTATAAGAAATAATAACTGCCTTGTGACTTTTATCAGAAAAGTATACAGGGCAGTTTTTTATTGTTCAATCGTATCGTGTATTGGCACCCCAAAGCAATACGGGAATATCTTGTTTGATATTAAAATGACGTCATTTAAACCAAAAATAATTTTAATTTGTTTTCTATAAGGGGGAAGAAATATCTATATTTGTTCACTCAAGTTTTTGATATCATCGAAATAAAACATTCATTTTATTTTATTACTTATGTTGATAACCATTATTATTCTCGTTCTTTCGGCTATCTTTTTTGTAAATGGTAAAATCCGTTCGGATATTGTAGCGTTATGTGCGCTGGTTGCTTTACTTGTCTTTCAGATATTAACTCCTGATGAAGCCCTTTCGGGTTTCTCCAATTCGGTAGTTATTATGATGATCGGACTGTTTGTGGTAGGAGGTGCTATTTTTCAAACAGGGTTGGCAAAGATGATAAGTTCGCGTATTCTTAAACTTGCGGGAACGAGTGAAATTCGTCTGTTTCTATTGGTGATGTTGGTGACTTCAGCTATCGGTGCATTTGTCAGCAATACCGGAACAGTAGCGTTAATGCTTCCTATTGTGGTTAGTCTGGCGATGAGTGCCGGGATGAATCCGAGCCGCTTGCTGATGCCGTTGGCATTTGCAAGTAGTATGGGAGGCATGATGACATTGATTGGTACTCCGCCGAACCTTGTGATACAGAACACATTAACTTCGGCAGGACTCGAACCGCTTTCTTTCTTCTCTTTTCTGCCTGTTGGCATTGTTTGTGTGATTGTCGGTACATTGGTATTGATGCCGCTTAGTAAATGGTTTCTGTCTAAAAAAGGACAGAAGAATGACAGTAACCGTTCAGGAAAATCGTTAAAGCAGTTGGTCAATGAATACGGGCTTTCCAGTAACCTGTTTCGTTTGCAGGTGATAGGGGATTCCCGACTCTTGGGAAAAACGATTATTGATTTGGATATACGACGCAAATATGGATTGAATATAATGGAAGTCCGTCGTGGGGATGCATCGCAACATCGTTTCCTGAAAACTATCACGCAGAAATTTGCGGCACCGGATACGGTTTTGCAAGTAGAAGATATTCTGTATGTGACAGGAGATTTTGAGAAAGTACAACTGTTTGCTGAAGATTATTTGCTCGATATATTAGGTGACCATGCTACCGAGGAAACGAAAAATACAACTAGTTCTCTTGATTTTTATGATATAGGTATTGCTGAAATAGTATTGATGCCTGCGTCTAATTTGGTAAACCAGACAATTAAAGAAGCCGGATTCCGTGATAAATATAATGTGAACGTTTTAGGTATCCGTCGTAAAAAGGAATATCTGTTACAGGATTTGGGAAATGAGCATATTCATAGTGGCGACGTGCTTTTGGTACAAGGCACTTGGGGAAATATCGCCCGTCTTAGTAAGGAAGACTCTGATTGGGTGGTATTAGGTCAGCCTTTAGCCGAAGCTGCTAAAGTAACTTTAGACTATAAAGCTCCGGTGGCTGCTGCTATCATGGTGTTAATGGTGGTAATGATGGTATTTGATTTTATCCCGGTTGCTCCGGTTACGGCTGTTATGATTGCGGGTATATTAATGGTACTGACAGGGTGTTTCCGTAATGTAGAGGCCGCATACAAAACGATAAATTGGGAAAGTATTGTACTCATTGCAGCAATGTTGCCTATGTCGTTGGCATTGGAGAAAACAGGAGCGTCGGAGTATATATCCAATACATTGGTGAGCGGATTGGGTTCCTATGGACCATTGGCTCTGATGGCGGGTATCTATTTTACTACTTCATTGATGACTATGTTTATCAGTAATACGGCTACTGCGGTACTGCTGGCACCTATTGCTTTGCAAAGTGCTATACAAATCGGGGTTAGCCCGATTCCTTTCCTGTTTGCTGTGACAGTGGGGACAAGTATGTGTTTTGCTTCTCCATTCTCTACGCCGCCTAATGCATTGGTAATGCCTGCCGGACAATATACTTTTATGGATTATGTGAAAGTAGGATTACCGTTACAGATTATCATGGGAATTGTGATGATATTTGTTTTGCCTTTGATCTTCCCTTTTTGATTGAAAAAGAAAAAAACAGGAAGGCTGTATTGAAAAATGCAGCCTTTTTTTATTTAATATCTGCAAATACAGTTATCTTTGCACCGTCCATGACCGATGATTGAGAGGGTTGTGGATGTTTTTGCGCATAAATAAAACGAACTAAAGCATTAAGGGATTATGAAACAAAACATTGCAAAAGTATTAACCTTTTCTTTATTGGCAACTTCTGCCGTTTTTATCAGTTGTGTGGATAATGAGAAAAATCTGTTTGATGCAGAACAACTGAGACAGATTTATGAAGAAACTTTTCCGGTAAAGAATATCGATCCTGACGGAGACTGGACTATGTCCCGTAGTGTAACTGCACACGTGACGGTTAATGGAGATTTAGGAGAGGATTATCCGATACGGATATTTGATGCGAATCCTTTAAGTCCGGAAAGTAATGCCAAACTTTTAGCAGAAGGTATTGCAAATAGAAGTACATCTTTTAATGTTGTAATGGATTGTGCTACTGCACTCGATAGAGTATTTGTCGCGCGTGTAGACAGAAAAGGACATTATCTTGTGCAACCGATCGCTATTGAAAATGAAGAGGTGAAGGCCTGTTTCGGAAATAAAGAAGGTAGTACTACTTGTTCTATCACGAGAACTATAACAGATATACCTGCTATGGCAGCTCCTTATACAGATGAGTATATTAGTAATAAAAAGGCCTATGCTACTATTATTAAGTCCGGCTGGGATCTTGGCTCTGGATTTGACCAGTATTCTGCCTATAATCTTCCTGTTTTCAAGGAAAAGGAACGTTGGTTTAAGATTCAGGAAGGGGGCTTTAGGGCAAGATTTACTACAGGAGGAACTTGGGGTGGAGCTAATGCCGTAAAAGTGATTGTTCCTGAAGGAAGTACATGGGTGATTGAAAACGAAAATCAATTCAGTGATATAACGGAGGTAATAGTTGAAAATGGAGGAAAAATAGAAATAACTAGAAATGCCAGTTTGATATTGACTCGGGCTTCTTATATAACTGTAATGCCGGGTGGTAGTATTATAGGTGAGGGAGATATTTCAATAACAAATAGTTCTGCCGGGTTTAGTAATTATAATGCTGGTATGATTGATTGTTCCCGTTTAAATATTGATGGCGGTGGAAGTGGGGTTGATTTCATGAATTATGGAACGCTTAAATTGAATTCTTACAATGCATCTACAAGCGGTACAACACTGATAAATCACGGTGTTATTGAGGCTGGTAGTATTAATGGTAATAACAATACCAATGTTAAGAACGGCTGTTATATGAATGTGGCAGGAATGTTTCAGTTCGGTACACTTGTAATGGGGCATACTTCTGAAGCTATTTGTGGGGAGTTGGGTTATAACGGAAATAACAATGATATTGTGATGGAGGCACAATCAATACTGACCTGTACAGGTAAAGCTAGTCTATATAGGCATGTAGTCGGTCCCACAACGGGAACGGCTTTGTTGAGAATTCATACGATTGCTAATATTTCAGGGCTCATTGAATCAAATTCGAAAGTCACGAATAACATTATTTGTGAGATAACAGATCAGACCTCTTCTAATGAAAAAGAGCAATCACTGTGGACTCCTTTCGACTGGTTAGTATATAAAGGCTTACAGAATTCCGCCACTTATTGCAATCCGGGAAAAGCAGATTTTTTGCTTCCTGCTGATGAAGATGGGTGTATAAAAGAAGGATATGGTTCTGATGATACCCTCGATGACGTGGAGATTCGGAAAGCCGTTTATTCCTATGCTTTCGAAGATAATTATCCCAAAGCAGGCGATTATGATTTCAATGATATTGTATTGAACGTGACTTTACCCGTTGCCGGTAATGAAGTGAAAGAATTGAAATACGTGGTTGACCTTCAGGCTGTGGGTGCCATGAAGCAATTAGGTGCCGGATTAAGAATACTGGGAATAAATAAAAGTAATGTGGAAACGGTTGACTTTGGAGCCGGCGCCGCTCAACGTGACGGTTCTTTGTCTGCTTCCCGTATATTTGAAGATGCATCTTATGAGACGACTGGCAGTGAACTTGTCATTCCTTTGTTTGGAGATGCACATTCTGTATATGGATATACCGGAACACAACGTCCTATGCTGAATACTGGAAATGCAAGTACATCTCTAACAGATATATATACTCTTGAAGTGATAATCAAACTTAAAAATGCCGTATCCATTCCCAGTGTAACAAACTGTTTAGACTTCTTTATAGCATATCAGGGTACTGGTGAAAAGAGAACGGAGATTCATTTGAATCAATTTAATTCGGCAACGGCGAATGGTCAGTTGGCAGATAATAACGTGCTTGAGGTTATCAAGGTAGTCAATAATACATGGGCTCTTTGCGTTCCTGATAAATTCGCATATCCGACAGAAAGAACTGTGATAACAGAGGCGTATGCTAAGTTTGCGGACTGGGCACATGACCAGAGTACTAATACCGATTGGTATAATATGCCTTCAAGTAGTGATAAAGTGATAGAATACTAACCTTTTCTTTTAAATATAAGTCAACCGCCGGAGAAGTTTTTGTTTTCCGGTGGTTTTTGCTACGAATTAATGCTTTGATTGTAAGGTAGTAGTATTTGTTTTGCATGATTTTATTCGTCTGACAGTTGTTAAACATTCGTTTGACAACTGTCAGACGAATAAATTGTTGCAAACTGAGGTATAAATTCTTTAACTTGGAGAAGTAGAATTATGCGAAACAGGTGGTACATTCATATTCTGTGTGTACAGACTATCAATGATACCATCGGACAATCCGATAGTAGGTACAATAATACCGGTAGCTTTTACATAAGTCGCCACCTCAAGAAATATCTCTGCTGCCGGAACAATTACATCTGCCCGATCCGGTTTTAGCTTGTATTGTTTGATGCGCTGTTCGGCGGGAAGTACCTGTAATGCTAAATAAATCTCACGTAGTGACTCAACTGGTAGGAGAGAAGCCTTTTTATCCTTTTTGTCCGCGAGACGGAAGAGTTTGTTGATATTTCCCCCCGAACCGATAATGCTGACAGGCGCATATTCTGTGGCAATACCAATCAGGTCAGTACGTAACGCTTCTTTTTCCTCCTCTTTCACCATGCCGCTAAGCATACGGACTGTACCTATATTATATGAACGGGAGTTTTTCAGTTCTCCGTTACTGATAAGATTGATTTCCGTACTACCGCCGCCAACATCTACATATAGATAATTCTGTCCGGAAGCAAACAGTTGCTCGATATGATTGTCATATACGATATGCGCTTCTTCTTGTCCGTCGATAATATCTACACGAATACCCGTTTTTTTGGCTATTTGCCGGACGATAGCTTTACCGTTCCGGGCATCACGCATAGCGGACGTGGCACAGGCGCGATAATCCACTACATCATATATTTTCATTAACTGCTTGTAAGCTTTCATCAGCCGGATCAGTTTCTTTTCTTTTTCTGCTGAAATAATACCTGCTGTGAAAGCGTCTTCTCCTAGCCGTAACGGGATACGGATGAGTTGCACCTTACTCATAAGTTCGGGCGCATTTTCTTCGTTTACGCATTTTATCAGTAGTCGTACGGCATTGGAACCGATGTCGATTGCTGCATAATTAACTTTCTTCATATTTATCATCATGTGTTCTTGTATTCGTTATATAATTTTTCTTGTGAACGGAAAAGCGATGCCATTTCTTCACTAAGCGGGGGAGTAAACGGAAAATTCCATATCCGGTTGGTTCCCATTCCGTCTACTATGCGTCCTTTGGCTGTATCCTGAAACCCGTAACAAACAATCCGTTTTAAATCCGCCTGTATCTCTTTGTCATAAACAGGAGCCAGTACTTCGATGCGGTTGTCCAGATTGCGTGGCATCCAATCTGCTGAACCGATATAATACCTTTCTTCTCCGGCATTAGCGAAAATGAAAATACGTGAGTGTTCAAGATAACGGTCGATAATTCCATTGATATGTATATTTTCACTGACACCCGGAACGCCCGGTACTAAAGAACAGTTGCCGCGTACAACTAGTTCTATCTTGACTCCTGCTGCTGAGGCTTCGTATAGCTTTTCGATAAGTGCGCGGTCTGTTATGTGATTTACTTTGGCAAGGATATAGGCGTCTTTTCCTTGTTCCTTGTTCTTTATCTCCTTATTGATAAGGGCAATCAACCTTTTACGCATATCATTGGGAGAAACGAGCAACTCTTTGAAATTGACGGGAGTGTATGGCTTCTCGATAAAGTCAAATACTGCATTTACTTCCCGGACAATGGGACGGTGAGCTGTCATAATGGTATAGTCGGTATACATACGTGCATTTCCTTCGTGGAAGTTGCCTGTACTGATACAGACAATATCTCCATGTCTTGTCCCGATGTGCACCAGTTTGGAGTGAATCTTCAGCCCTTCCACCCCGAAGATTACACGGATTCCTGCATCCTGCATCCTTTTACTCCAGTTGATATTTGAGGCTTCGTCAAAACGTGCCAGTAGTTCGATGACTACCGTCACTTTTTTACCGTTCTTTGCTGCGCAAATCAATGCTTTAACCACTTTGGAGTCTTTAGCTAGTCGGTAAAGCGTCATCTTGATGCTTTTCACTTCTTTGCTGATAGCAGCTTCGCGCAGTACGCGGATGAACGTATCAAAACTATGATAAGGATAATGTAGTGAACGGTCTTTCTGGCGAATCAGGGTCAGCAGGCTTTCTGTACCATTTAGTTCGGGTTTGAAAATCGGTTCCCAAACCGGATATTTCAGATGACTGTGTCCGCAGACAGGAAATTTCATCAGGTCTTTGAAATTATGATAACGTCCGCCGGCTACGCGGGTGTCGTTCTTGTCTATATTCAGCCGGTCGGTCAGTCTTTTTAGCAAGTCCCTGGGGATTTGCTCGTCATATACAAAACGGAGAGGTTCGCCTTTCTTGCGGCTTTTCACTCCTTTGGAGATTTTCTGAAGTACGCCGGTCCGCAAATCACTGTCTATTTCCATTTCAGCGTCTTTGGTAAATTTGAAGGTATATGCTTCATAATCCGTATATTTCATTCCGACAAAAATCATTGGCAGGCAGTAACGGATAACATCATCAAGAAACATTAGATAGGTCTTTCCTTCCGATTCGGGTAGTTGGATGAAGCGTCCGAATTCCCCAACGGGCAGTTGGATAACCGCGTAATCCTTCTCTTTTATTTTTCCTGCTTCATCTTTGCGGAGCAAGCGGATAGCCAGGTAAATATCTTCATCTGTCTGGTCGTCCAGCTGTCGGGGACCGTTAAGGAAAAGAGGGTTGGTGGAACCGTTCAGCTTATTACGATAGAAAGAAGTGATGAACGCTTTCTGCTCATCGTTCATTTCCGTTTCTTTGATAACGTAGATATTCTCTTTTTTCAGTTCTTCCATGATAGAAGCGAACGTTTCTTCAAACTGTTCATAGTAACGGTTGTGCAGTTTACCTATCTGTTTCAGTGTGTGCGCAGCGATTTCCTGTTCTTTCTGTATATTCTTGTCGTCATACTCTATAATCCGGTTTAAGGTAGCGACACGGACGCGGAAGAACTCGTCAAGATTGTTCGAATAGATGCCAAGAAAAGTCAGCCGTTCCAGTAAAGGAACTTCCGGGCGGGCAGCTTCGAGTAAGATACGTTGGTTGAAATACATCCAACTGATGTCACGCTCAACATAAGGGCACTTCTTTCTTGTTTCGCTTGGTTTCATGATGAAGAATCTATTTTTAATTTTCTGCAAAAGTATCTAAGTGAGATGTAATAGCTATAACGATTTTGTTACGAACTTATTACAATGTTTATTTGTTATTTTTATATATCAGTAGAAACACTTATATTCGCAAAAGTATTGAAACAGACTTGGTTAAAAAATATAGAATTTATGAAAACAATGAATTATTCCCTTATTCGTATTCTCTTTGCATTAGTGATTGGTCTGGTGTTGGTGCTATGGCCTAATACAGCTGCCAGTTATATCGTTATTACGGTTGGAGTTGCCTTTTTGATTCCCGGTGTTATCAGCCTTTTCGGCTATTTCGGACGTAAGAAATCCGAAGACGGAGTTTCGCCCCGTTTTCCGATAGAAGGAGTCGGCAGTCTGCTTTTCGGACTTTGGCTGATTGTAATGCCCGAATTTTTTGCAGATGTCCTGATGTTCTTGTTAGGTTTTATCCTGATAATGGGAGGGGTGCAGCAGATAGCTTCCTTGTCAATGGCTCGTCGTTGGACACCTGTTCCGGGAGCATTTTATCTGGTTCCCGCTTTGATTTTAATTGCGGGCATCGTTGCTTTATTCAATCCGACAGGAGCACGTAATACAGCGTTTATAATTATTGGTATCAGTAGCTTGGTATATTCGCTTTCTGAATTGATAAACTGGTTTAAGTTTGTACGTTGCCGTCCGAAGAACCCGATATCACATCACGATGAGGATATTGAGGATGCGAAGATTATTGAATAAAATAAGAAAAAGAAGAGGGCTACCTCACGGTACCCCTCCACTGCAAACTTAAAACAACCAACAAAAGAAATAGATCATTTCTACTTTATGTCCGATGAAAACTTCTTCATCGGACATTCTCTTTTTCTATCTTACAAATAATAGTTCTCTGTATTTCGGAAGTGTCCACATCTGGTTGTCAACGATAAGTTCCAACTTGTCGATGTGATAACGAATTTCTTCCAGTGCCGGAACAATCGTGTCGTGATAAGCAATGGCTTTTTCACGTTCGCTTTCAATCTTGTTCGCCACTTTACGCGCTTCTACCATTGCGTCTACATGCTCTTTGATGAAGGCTGTACGGTCAGCAATTTCTTCGATAAGTTCCAGATTCTTTGCTGATAGTTTCGCCGCTTTTTCTGCCGGAAACAGGGATTGCATTTTATAGACGTTATTAATCAAATCCGTCTGATACTGGGTTGCAACCGGTATAATGTGGTTCATAGCCAAGTCACCCAATACACGGGCTTCAATCTGGATCTTCTTCGTGTAGGTTTCCCATTTCACTTCATTGCGTGCTTCCAACTCTTTCTTTGTCATTACACCGGTAGCTTCGAACATGGCAATTGTTTCCGGTTTCAGGTAGTTGTCGAAGATAACGGGAACACTCGTTTCACAATCCAGACCACGGCGTGCAGCCTCTTCTTTCCATTCGTCACTGTAGCCGTTGCCGTCGAAGTGAATGGCTTTACATTCTTTGATATATCCGCGAATGATTTCAAGGATAGCGGAAACTTTCGGTTCTCCTTTTTCAATTAGAGCGTCCACGTCTTTCTTGAACTTCGCTAACTGGTCTGCTACTGCGGAGTTCAGCGCAATCATTGCAGAGGCGCAGTTTGCTTCGGAACCTACGGCACGGAATTCGAAACGGTTTCCGGTGAAGGCAAAAGGAGAGGTGCGGTTACGGTCTGTATTGTCAATCAACAATTCCGGTATCTGCGGAATATCCAGTTTCATTCCCTGTTTGCCGCTAAGGCTGATTAAATTGTCTTTTGTGCTGTTTTCAATATGGTCTAATACTTGCGATAACTGCTTTCCGAGGAAAGAAGATATGATTGCGGGAGGTGCTTCGTTGGCGCCTAAGCGGTGGGCGTTGGTTGCACTGGAGATAGAAGCCTTCAGTAACCCGTTATGATGATAAACTGCCATTAACGTATTTACTACAAATGTCACGAAACGCAGATTGTCTTCCGGTGTCTTCCCCGGTCCCATTAATAAGATTCCCGTATCAGTACCCAATGACCAGTTGTTGTGCTTACCGGAACCGTTGACACCTTTAAATGGTTTTTCATGAAGTAATACACGGAAACCGTGTCGACGGCTTACCTTGCGCATCAATGACATAATCAATAAGTTATGGTCATTTGCCAGGTTACATTCTTCGAATATCGGAGCTAACTCGAACTGATTAGGAGCAACCTCGTTGTGACGGGTCTTTACGGGAATACCCAATTTCAGAGCTTCAATTTCGAGCTCTTTCATAAAAGCAGCTACACGGGTGGGGATAGCACCGAAGTAGTGGTCTTCCAACTGCTGGTTCTTGGCGCTGTCATGGCCCATCAGCGTGCGTCCGGTCATCAGCAGGTCGGGACGTGCGGCGTACAACCCTTCGTCAACCAGAAAATATTCCTGCTCCGCGCCCACGGACGGTGCGACCCGCTTGGCTGTGGTGTTGCCGAATAAGCGAAGTATCCTTAATGCCTGCTCATTGACAGCCTGCATGGAACGCAGCAGCGGGGTCTTTTTGTCCAGCGCCTCTCCCTTATAGGAACAAAAGGAAGTGGGGATGCACAGGGTGACGCCGATGGCATCTTCCCGCAAAAAGGCCGGTGAGGTACAGTCCCAAACCGTATATCCCCTGGCTTCAAAGGTAGCGCGAAGGCCGCCGGATGGGAATGAGGATGCGTCCGGCTCGCCCTTAATCAGCTCCTTGCCGGAGAATTCCATGATTACTTTACCGTCGGAGGGAGCAGAGATAAAGGAATCATGCTTCTCTGCAGTCACGCCTGTCAGCGGCTGGAACCAGTGGGTATAGTGGGTGGCTCCCCTCTCAATTGCCCAGTCCTTCATGGCATGGGCAACCACATCCGCAATACTGGGGTCCAGCTCTGCCCCGTCTTCAATGGTTTTCTTCAGCTTCTTGTACACACTCTTTGGCAGACGGTCCCTCATCACCGCGTCATTGAATACATTTTTACCGAACATCTCCGATACATTCAATACATCGCTCATAGAATTATCCATCCTCTCTTTTTATCTTCCTTTTCCAAAATCGTTTCCCAAATCCTCAGGTCACAGTTCTCCCGGGTCATACATCTCTTCTCACGTAATTATATTAAGTCCGCGCGGATATATAATAAAAAGGTGTTCCCCCTCTGAGAGAGAACACCTTTGTTCTTTATTAAAATAAACCATTTCCACCGAAATTGCAAGTGGTTTTTCAATAAAAATACATTTTTATTCTAATAAGGATTGTTAAGCTGTATTAATAGCTAGCATCAGTTATAGTGATGTAGGTTATAAATCAGCCGGTACATCATATATTAGGCCTTGCCGACGGAACCGAACAGCTCCATCTTTTCCTTAACAGTTGCCCGGATAGCATCAGCGCCCGGAGCCAGAAGCTTCCTTGGGTCAAAGCCCTTGCCCTTCAGGTCCTTGCCTGCCTCGATGTATTCCCTGGTGGCTGCTGCGAAGGACAGCTGGCACTCTGTGTTTACATTGATTTTTGCAACGCCCAGGCTGATAGCCTTTTTAATCATATCCTCAGGGATACCTGTACCGCCGTGAAGAACCAGAGGCATGTCGCCTACGGCTGCCTTTACCTGCTCCAGTACGTCGAAGCGCAGACCCGGCCAGTTCTCAGGATATTTACCGTGGATATTGCCGATGCCGGCTGCCAGGAAGTCAATTCCCAGATCAGCGATGGCCTTGCACTCCTGGGGATCAGCGCACTCGCCTAAGCCTACCACGCCGTCTTCCTCGCCGCCGATGGAGCCAACCTCTGCCTCCAGGGACAGGCCCATGGCATGTGCTACCTTAACCAGCTCCTTTGTCTTCTCGATGTTCTCTTCGATTGGATAGTGGGAACCATCAAACATGATGGAGGAAAATCCTGCTTTGATACATTTATAGCAGCCATCGTAAGTACCATGGTCCAGATGCAGGGCAACCGGAACCGTGATGTTCAGTTCTTCCATCATAGCCCGGACCATGGCAGCAACCGTCTTAAATCCTGTCATATACTTTCCTGCGCCCTCGGATACGCCCAGGATAACCGGAGATTTCAGTTCTTCTGCTGTCAGCAGTACGGACTTGGTCCACTCCAGGTTGTTGATGTTGAACTGGCCAACCGCGTACTTGCCTTCCCTTGCTTTTTCAAGCATGTCTTTTGCTGAAACTAACATATTATACCTCCTTATAACTTTGTTATTTTATTAACTATCTCACCCATTATATCGCATACGCGAACAAAAAGGAAGATGTTTTTCATTAAATCAGCTGATGCCCAGGATGTCCTTTACCTCGTTCTTCATATCATCCACGCCGCACTCCCTGTTATGGCGGACGGCTGCATGGCGGATTTCCTCCACAGCCTGGGGAACAGCGACGCCGGACAGGGCGCTTAACGCATCCACAATTTCAAATTCATCCTTGCCCTCCAGTCCTTCCCTGCCTGCAATGGCTTCCATGACACTGTGGGAGAATTTATACGGACTGGCAGTGGACGCTATGACTGTCTTTGTGTCATCCCCGCTTTCCTTCCTGTATTTTCCATATACAGAAGCCGCAACGCCTGTATGGGTGTCAATGAGATAGCCCGTATCATCAAACAGTCTCCTGATGGTGGCAGCGTCCTGCTCCTGGGTGGCAAAGCCTCCCGCGAAATCAGACATGAAGGCGCGCATCTCAGGCGTCACCTCATACCTTCCCTCCTCGGAAAGCCTCCGCATCAGGGCCGCGTTGGCCCGGGCATCACATCCTGTGCTCAGATAGATGAGACGCTCCAGGTTGCTGGATATAAGGATATCCATGGACGGTGAATTGGTGAGGATAAACTCTCTTTTCCTGTCATAAATTCCTGTGGTGAAGAAGTCATATAAAACTTTATTGTCATTGGACGCGCATACCAGCGTCTTTACAGGAAGTCCCATGCGCTTCGCAAAATAGGCCGCAAGGATGTTGCCGAAATTGCCTGTCGGCACCACCACATTGATTTTCTCGCCCTTGTCTATCTCTCCCGCTTCTAACAGTTTGGCATAAGCATATACATAGTATACAATCTGAGGAACCAGACGGCCAATGTTAATAGAATTTGCCGAGGAAAACTGGAACCCCTTTCCCATAAGCTCTGCTTCCAGGTCCTTGTCCCCAAACATTTTCTTCACGCCGGTCTGAGCGTCATCAAAATTGCCGTGGATTGCCACCACAGAGGTGTTGTCCCCTTTCTGGGTGCGCATCTGAAGCTCCTGGACCTTGCTGACTCCGTCCTTGGGATAGAATACAATGATCCGTGTGCCGGGCACATCTGCAAATCCGGCCATGGCCGCCTTGCCCGTATCCCCGGATGTGGCCGTGAGAATGACGATTTCCCGGTCCACATGGTTCTTCCTGGCCGCTGTCGTCATAAGGTGCGGCAGGATGGACAGAGCCATGTCCTTGAATGCTATGGTGCTTCCATGGTACAGTTCAAGATAATATGCCCCGTCAGCCTTTGCCAGAGGCGCTATCTCCTCTGTATCAAACTTGCTGTCATAGGCCCTGGCAATACAGTCCTTTAGTTCCTTTTCCGTATAATCTGTCAGGAACAGCTTCATGACCTCATACGCGGTTTCCTGGTATGTCATGGACGCCAGCTTTTCAAGGGGCACATCCAGCTGCGGAATACAGGACGGCATGAACAGGCCGCCGTCCTTTGCAAGGCCCTGTAAGATGGCCATGGAAGCTGTCACTTCCTTTTCACCGCCTCTTGTACTCTGATAGGTTAATCCCATACTCTTTTTCCTCGCTTTTAAAATTCTCAATTAGTAATGTTACCAAAATATTAACATATTTCCCGGACAGACGCAACTGCAAACACGGATACCTTCCTTTTCCGCCCTTTATCTGGTATACTGATACAGCCTGTCCCCATACTGCCGGGTCCTCATCTGACGCGCAAAACGGGGCAGGCCCAATAAGCCCGGGAGGAACATCATCATGACCTATGAACACATAGTTGCCGGAACCTTCATAAGCCGGCCCAACCGTTTTATCGCCCATGTGGAGACAGGGAACAGGACAGTGGTATGCCATGTAAAAAACACCGGACGGTGCAGGGAGCTTCTGATTCCCGGAGCCGCGGTTATACTGGAATTCCATCCGGACGCAGCCGTTTCCGGAAGAAAGACCGAGTATGACCTGATTGGCGTATATAAAAATGATCTGTTCATCAACATGGACTCCCAGGCCCCCAACAAGGCTGCATGGGAGTGGCTGACCTCACTGGACGGCAGCATGGACAGCTGCGGCTGTGCGGAAAAAGCCTGCTCCCCCTTTTCCCCTCTTGGACCTTATGTACCCTGTGACATACGGCGGGAGGTCACCCACGGCGACTCACGGTTTGACCTGGCATTCTCCCTGAGAGACCGGGATACGAAGGCAGTGTCCCCGGCCTTTATGGAAGTCAAAGGCGTAACCCTGGAGGAAAACGGTGTGGCCATGTTTCCTGACGCGCCCACGGAACGGGGCATCAAACACTTAAAGGGCCTTATAAGGGCCCATGAGGAAGGTTATGAGGCTTATGTCCTGTTTGTCATCCAGATGAAAGGCATCCTGGGTTTTACCCCCAATGATATTACCCATCCGGCCTTTGGGGAGACGCTCAGACAGGCCCGTGAAGCCGGCGTTCATGTGCTGGCATATGACTGCCTCGTAAACCCCGATACCATGACTGTGGATTCTCCGGTAAAGGTCATGCTGGATTAGAACGTGTCACAATATACCCTTCAAACGCTCCGGGCCGGGGCCTCCTTTGCGGAAGC
>ENA-OPRU01000888-OPRU01000888.1-human-gut-metagenome-genome-assembly--contig:-NODE-888-length-16569-cov-2.852428_pt1 | contig 16569 bp, 11 predicted proteins | sample MGYA00241897_ERZ501888 | MGnify/ENA primary metagenome ERZ501888 (study PRJEB25962, sample SAMEA2042398) | human gut metagenome | biome: human gut; feature: human-associated habitat; material: faeces... | reverse complement strand
CGTGAGATTGGCGGGCGACGCATTACGGGATCATCCCCGCATATGCGGGGAACACTGTATTGGTCATTGAGGTTGGCCGCGTCGCCGGGGATCATCCCCGCATATGCGGGGAACACACTAAGAGATTATAGCAATTTCGTGGTTTCTAAATTCATGTCATTCGTTTTTCATTTAGTTTGAATACTTCTTCGCCTGCCGATACTTACTGGCATTACTCCATCCACGGTGAAGAGCACTACCAAACGACACTTCCTTTGGACCAGAAGGACGTTTTACAAGCTCCAAGCCTTCACAGTCTGTCGGAGACCACTCAGCTCCATGCACTTTAAAAGCAAGATGCTGCTCATTTCGAGCCGAATAAACCATAATGGCACGACCGTTCTTTGAGAGTTCAACGATTCGCTCCCACAGTTTTTCACGAACACGTGCATCCAAATGCCCCACAAACACGCCTGGCGATATTTCCAATAGCCATCGAGTAAGGTCACCGCGTAAACCCACCGGGCATGCCGTTAATACAATAACTACCATTCCTCATATCCCCACTCATCATCGGCATAGGATTTTCCTGCAGATACTTCTCCCAGCCGTTCATCCCACAGTCCGACATGATCCCCAACGCTCTGAACATCATCGGAGGAAGATTCTCCCAATAACGTGCGAATGTCTTTCACCATTCGTTTCAGCAAACTAAGATCGTATATTGCATCGCGAACGTTATGCCGTACTGCCGATCCAATATCCTCTGGCTGAGTTGCCGCCGTTTCGAACGCAACCGGAATCGACAATTCAGCCTTATAAAGATCGGCTATATCGTAGACGAACGACCGCTCATGACCTACATGTACGAAACCTAACCCCGGAGAGCAACCTAGCGCCACTATTGCGGCATGCGCCAGACCATACAGACATGTATGGGCAGCAGACAAGGCTTTGTTAATCTCCGAGCCAGCCATGAAATCATCATGATCATACGTTCTTTTGTCCCACTCCACTCCGGTACGAGCGGAACACTCACGGTACACCCGCCGTATACGCGCTCCCTCGCGACCCCGAAGTTGCTGCATGGTCAGGCCACTCACATCTTCGCCTGGGAAACGCATTTGGTACATCTGGCGCGCAACATTCAATCTCTTCCTCGTGTTAGACACGAGAGCCGCCTGTCTTTGCAGCAGTACAGAAGAATGCGTCAATGGTTTGCCGAAGGCATACATACGAACGCCACGCTCCCCTACCCAAATCACAGTCGCGCCGTTCTCCCCTATGACCGTCATCGCCTGATGTGTCACGCGCGTTCCAGGCCCCAGCATCAACACGCTCAGCGTCGCTGCAGGAATGTGGGTAACGCCGGTACTATCCGTTGCGGTAATGGCATTGTCATCACGCCCGATGGTACAATGTTCGAAATACGCAAACGACAGACGGTCTTCCGCACGGACAAGTTCACTAATCTCCGGTGGCGGAGTACCCATGTGAGAGTGCCCGTTTTTCCTCGGCTGACGCTCCGCCGCCTCAATATAATCGTCTGTAAGCTTGTCGCCATCTGTCGTTTGCGCATTCATCATTCGCCCTTAATTGTTCAGATCCGGAGCAATTGTCAACAATCCACATCCGAAACCTTTCGCCCTTCCTATGCCTTGGCAAAGAGTCTTGCAGAACAGTTCCGCATCGGTGACCTCCAAGCATCCTTCAAAAACCACTGTGACCAAAGTAACGGTTGCATCAGCACGTTTGAAGTTCTCCTTATGGCGTTCCCTCACCACCACGTCAGGTCGATCATTCTGGTCGCACAGAATGGCGAAACCATGGGACGCCGAACGATCGATCAGCCACTGCAACTGCTGATCAACGGTAACGTGGCCTTGCACCTTGCCAACGATTCCGCCGTTCCTGCGCCTCTGCCCCCTATCTTCTTTTGCCTTTCGGACTGGATTCGCGCGAAGTTTGAAATGCCACCGTTGTCCTTTAGCGATACGCTCAAGCAACGGCTCATAATTCTTCGTTTCCCACTCCGCATGCATCGGCCAACCAGCCTGTTCGACGATATGCATGAAGTCAGGTTTCTCCGGACTCACCACATAGAGCCAAACACCGTTATCGGCCACAGACGTGTCCAGCCTCCACAGGATACGTCCTTCATCGTTGTTTCGAACTACATTGGGAGGGAATGCGCATTCCACTGCCGCATGCAGCTTATATGGCGAACTAATAAGCTGCCGAGCCCCGTAACGCGCCTTGTTCAAGGCTATTCTCGAGATAAACATCGTTCTTTCCTACCTAGATGAAGTTCATCGGATCCGATTCACCGGTAGATTCAAAGGAAGGAGGCCGAGTATCGTCCTTCTCGCCTTCATCCACGGGCTTATCCGGGTTAGGAATGCGGTAATGATGCACCGCACGATTCGCATAGCGTCGCCCCTCCCGGCTGAAACTTAGCGGCAAATCCGATTGCGTCGTTACGTTTTCGACTTCTTCAGCATCGCAGACGATTTCCAAATCCGGATACTTGTAACGTCTCCGATACCATTCCGAAGCGTGCCACACCTCGGAATTCAGAGCCTGGCGAATATCTTCATACTCATCGTGGATGCCCAACGACAACGGATAATTCGGCGGGCACGAACGCCTACCTAGATAAAGCGGCCATTTCGGCGAATGAATCGCATTATCCAACGTTTCCAACACCGAATGATCAGCACCCAGCGCGACCAGAAAACAGGCGTCCGCCAGATAATACCGATAAGTCGGCGACATCTCCTTATCGAACTTCCTGGAATTACGTTTCCTTGTCAGGGATTTTTCGGTCTGAAAATCACGGATTACCCTACCGCGTTGCTCGACACGCACACCAAACGATATACCTAGTAAATCCTCGATGGAATCCTCCCGGGTACGTCCCTGCGCCGAAGCCAGCATGCCGATCACACCGCTTTTGGTTGGCTCGTTACGAGTCTCACGCCGAACGAATCGCGAAGAATCGCCCCATGACTGCAATGGTCCGGCCAATTGCAATAATAGAACGCTCATTTCAACTCCTTCCGAGCATCACGCGGAATACGCGGCGCTCAGCGTTTCTCGCAAGCTCTGCTCAAGCTCCGGCAGCGTAACCTGTTCACTCCATTCATCCAGACTGGGCACAGAACCACCGGACACAACATGCCAAGCCTTCACCGGTTCCTCGCCGTAGTTGATACGAATCTCGTTCAACCTGTCGCCCAGTCGTTCGATGCCTTGTCTGGAGACCGAAATCCCATCCTTCCTCTTGATGGGATTCTCAAAGGCGTCAGCTGCGCTAATCGGCTGTGAATCGCGAAGCACGATCACAATATCCTCAGGAAGTGTGTGGTTGGCGAACGTATTCTGCTTGCCGGAGGGCATAGACTTGACAAAGGCTTCCACGAAGGCGGAAACTCCTTCCACCATTGCATCAGCATCCTGCAGCTGATCCCTCAACGCATCAACGTTCAACGTCGCGTACCGATACAAGGTCGAGGAGTTGAAACCAACAGTATCGATCATGGCAGCACCGGCATTGTCGTCCGATGCACAATCATCAACAGCAGTGAAGTAATCATATTCAGGCGTAATCTGATCGATGGAGAACGCATGGGCAACCTGAGCCGAGGCATCCGTATTCAAATCTGGAGCATCAGCCAGCATGCGGCCAAAGCAAGCGATATCGATAGCCTGCTTACCATGGAACACTGCAGCCACCTCCTTCTTCAACTTCGAGGGATCCTTCCCCTCATCGAATGCGGCAATCGCGATATCAGCCAGCTGTTCAACTTCACGGTTAGCGATGAAAATCAAATACTCTGTAGCAGCTGACCCCTTGTCTGCTCCAGCGCGATCGGATGCCTTAACCTTGACGCCCGTAGCAGTCAGCACTTTCTCTGCCAAATTATTGGCTTCTTCAGCCAAATCCAGCCTTTTCTCAGCAATAGCATTACTGATCAGCGCCACCGCGCTCTTAGTACGCTTCCCCATCTTGCTGCTGTCCAGCTTGCTACCGAACATCTCGCGCATGGCACGCTTCCAAGACTGACTGGACACACGAGCTCTCAGCGCTCCACCAACGTATGCGGTTTTCGGGCTACCGGTATCATCTCGGTTGATATTGCTCGGCGGCACCTGCTGAAGGCAATGGATATCTACGAACATGATTTTTCTCCTAATCGGTTTATTGTGAAGATGTTTTTGAAAATGAATGATGATTACTTGTCGGCCTTTTGACCACTTTGCGCTGACGGGAACTTGGAGTAGTAATCCCTGCCCCATCGTTGGAACACGGACCCACGGCTATCAGAGAACTGCAACAAATACAGATCGCTAGCCAAGGAACCATAATCAACCTGAATATCAGTGTTGCGCATCAGCATGATAAGAGCGCGCATACTGCGAACGATTCCGTTGAAATCGGGTGCATTCTCCGCGACTCTCAATCGTCGCAGAATACCTTTCGCACTGTCCGTATCAGGTTCAATCCTTCTGCACGCACGCCCAAAAGTCATACGTAGGCTTGGATCGCTCTGAAACTTTTGCGCGACTCCCTGTTTTTTCGAACGCTGATGCACTGCATATAACCCCAGCGCAGCTCTGATTGCGTTGCTCTGGCGCTCGAATTCAGGTGAATTATCCGCTGGCTCATCAAGCTCGGTCGGCCAATTCGAAAACAGTTCGTCGCCAATCAGCATCCAAGACGGGGATGCCCCATCCAGGTCCCTGTGCAATCTCGAGAGCCTAGCCCTACCCCTCGCGTTGCTGCCGCTGCCTGAGACATAATCACGCTGCACGTCATAAACCAGACTGGCAGCATATTTCCCAACAGCTTTCACCTTATCGTATCTTGATAACGACGCCATAGTCATTTCCTCCTTTGGTCAAGTGCGGTCAAAACCCTAGTCTGAGATACGACCAAGTTCCTTGTTCAGCGATCCGCGGAACAACAATTGTGCAAGAGGGGCGCTCATTACGCCGAACCTTCCGGATTCGTGTTCTTCGAAAACCGGCACTGGCGACTGACTCAGGTAATCCCGTCCCATCATCAGCAACATCCGATGGACTTCATCCAACCACGCATTGGAGTACGCCACGGGATTTTGAGACTCATCGAAGTTTGCCAATCTGTCACGGAAAAGCATGTCAAGATCCGCATATGCACTTTCACGAATCTGGTCAGCTATCTCTTGGGTTTTCCCACTATGTCCGCCTGCCGCCGACCGCAGATTTCGGACAAACGTAGTCAAAACCGTCACGGCCTTGTCCGTGCGCTTAACCACATCCACCACTGCAGCAATACCTGCATAATCATGTCGGAACATCATCATGCTTAGAGACAGATTGTCATCGATACCGGTTTCAAAAAAACTGCTTTGCGTACCGTAGGTCATGCCCTGAGCATGAATCGTCACCATATTCAGCACATGCTCTTCCGAGCCAAGCACCTCAGTACGAATTTCTTCCAGCCATCTGATGATTCCAGGACGGAAATCGCCATCATCCCCCACACACAGGATAGGTTCCAAGCCGCGCCACAACGCTTTGCTTGCATCATGGGTAACGGGCATATGCGGAGGAGTGGGAAGCCCCAGCTTCTTCTGCTGCGGAATGCTCCTCCTCCATGCAGTCATCTTTTCAAAACCATCGGTGTTGTATAGGGTTACGGCATCCCCATAACAGTTCACGACACCGATAACCCTTGTGCGCTCTTCATTCGGTACCAATCGAATACGACGCGACTGCCAAGTCATTGCCTGAACAGGACCGGCAAAGCTGCTTTGATCATCCATGTCCGCAGAAGGAACCTCGTCCCTCTCCCATACCGGAATATCGTTCACATTGCCAAACAAACGATAATATTCCAAGTCATAGCGGTCGTCATACAGGACCCAATTGAGCATCAACGTCTCGAAGAGGTTCGCCCCCTCCGCATACACACCGCCGATACCGCCAAGCCAACCGGTACCCAGGAAGCCCTTGAGAGGGTATATCTTCCCCTTATTAATATGGGTGTTTCCCTTCACCGGAGTCTTAATGCCCGCCGTATCAAACGACTGCAAAAACACCAGCCACCGTGCAGCCTCCGGCAGAGAAAGCGTGTCCGTAGTCCCCAAACCACGCATCGCAAACAGATATTTTTCGGGCTTAGGCATGTCCGCAATCATTTCGGAAACGGGATCATATTCTTTCTGCCCAACATATTCCAGTTCAGGAACCTGGAAGAAAGGCCTGTCCCCGAACAGGAAGAATCTATCTTTCCATTCGTTGAAATAGCCATCCAAGATATCCATATCGAAGTGCCCCGCGAGGAACACATCCGCCCACATATCCCGCATCTGTTCCTCGCTGGGATCTTCAACGCAATATGCGCGATACAGGATGCCAAGTGCTAACCGAAGCATAGTCATCGCCTGCTGAGGAATATCGCCTCGTATTCCCTTAATCTTCTGAGCATCCTCAAAAAGCTGCCGGAGCGACACTTCATCAGGATGCCCATCTACATAGGAAACCGGAATCCACCTATCATCGAGCAATGAGAAGTTTCCGTCCATTCCCCCGTCTCCTTTACATATCAGCCTTGATCGCAGGTTCTTTTTAGAGCATATACTCAGAATCTACAAATGTCAACATAAAAGATTTTGTTTTTGTATTTTCCAAAGATGCAACGAGAAAGCACAAAATAGGCAATCCCGTTGATCCAACCCCGCAGATGCGGGGAACACTACGAATCCCAAGTCTTTTATGGGATCATCCCCAAATGAGGACATTTCAATTATCCTCTTTCTTCGCATATGTCAATCCACCACCACGCGAATACGAAATCGTATACCCGCACAACTCATCTGAGGACAAGTGCTTTTCCACATCCTCATGAAGGAACAAAGCAAGCTTTCCCGCAAGCCAAGGCGATTCCTGCCAATACACAGCCTCAGTCTCGCAGCCTTTCTCCAGAGCAGCAATCAACGTATCAATTCGCCCGTGCGCACACAACGCCACAGGCAATCTCACGGAGCATTGTGCTGCAACCTTAGCCACATCATCACAAGGAACTGTATCGACAGGAATAACTGCTCCTCGTTCTATGCCGTTACGCTTATCACCGATCCAAGGCAGCAAACACGCCTCACCATCACGCTTGCAGAGCAATATCACTTCCACAGTATCCTGCGTATCTCTTACGGCACGTTGTCCCTTGTCATCATCAGCCTCATCGATCTGAGGAGAAAACCAGTCCACCAGCGAGCGTTTCCGATTCATGACAGCTACCGATTGAATGAGATAGCTGTGAGCATCTGCTCTCTTCTTCTCCTGCTTGTTCACTCGCTCCTCGCAGCCTTTGTCATATTGCATATTCCACGCCGTAGGCACGAGACTCCGAGCGTCATCGCCGTATGCATTCCTTACGGTACGAGCTATGTCCTTCGGCAAACATTGCGTGCAGAAAGCGGAAGAACCAGTCAATTCTAGAACCGCAAGCGATTCCATCAGAGAAGCCACGTCATATACCGCATCCACCCCCTTAGCGAACTCGGGACCATTGTCATTCCAGAATGCAATGCCTCGGATATAGCACGCCGCTCCCCGCAAGAGACTTGGACGGTCGAACTCGTTGTCACCACGCCTGTGACGATGTACCCTTCCAAGACGCTGCATAATTAAATCAACCGGCGCGATATCCGTCACCAGCGCGTCGAAATCAATGTCCAACGACTGTTCCAGCACTTGTGTCCCAACTACGATCATGCGCTGAGGACGCCCGCCATTCCCCACAGTGCTATCCGGCCCTAGCAGCTGACGCAGTTCGGCTTCATTGGACATACGGTCAATATCCATGAACCGCGAATGCGTCAGCTTCACATACTCACTACCGAAATAATCACCTAGCAGTTTCGCCGCATGTTGCGCCCTACCGACCGTATCGCAAATCACTCCCACACAACCGCCATTTTCAAGCAGACGATCAAGTAAGCTAATCAGCGCTTCATCGCTGTCATCAACGATCTGGCAACGCACGTTCATTGATCTGCCAGAGGGTTTCACATCCATGTGTTTGATTTCAGTATCAGAAGTATATGTCAACACCGGATACGCAGACGAGACATTGCGGGCAGATGAATTTTCCTTTTCTTGAACCAATTTAGGTGCGTTGACGCATACCTTCTCAGTCTTCGCCGCAAGCTGCCTTCTTTTGAGTTCCCGAATTCCTCCATGCTTTGCTTCCGACGGAAGCTCAAGCTTGCTGTTCTTCCATCCTTTCAAGTATGCCTCCGCCATTTCCTCACGCTGGCTCTCCGGCAATGTTGCAGATAACAAAATGACCGGAGTTCGGGTACTACCAAGCCATTCCAGTGCCATCTTGAGATACTCGCGCATATATGCATCGTAAGCATGGCATTCATCTACGATGACAACCTTGTTTGCCATCGCAAGTTGACGCAGCACCACATGCTTCATTTGCAGAGCGCCCATCAACACTTGATCGACTGTGCACACAAGAAAATTAGCGAGCGCTCCTTTCTTGCGCCCCCATAGCCAATCGGAGATAACGGTTTCAGGAGGAATCTCACCATGTTTCCTTGAGTAAGGTTCATCGGTATCATCCTGACTGAGCGAAGAGAAATGTCGACATGAAGCTGCGATAATGCCTTGGAAATCGTCATTAAGTTTCGCTTTGCCGTGTGCCAACCAAACCGTTTTCTCATCCGTAGAATCACGGGACGGCAAAGCATCCAGCCACCGATGCACTCGTGAGAACATGGCATCCGTGGTAGCCATCGTCGGCAACGCTACGCATATGCCGCCTCTGCCTGTACGCTGCGCTAGGATTTCTGCAGCGGCGAGGGCGGCCTCAGTCTTCCCTTCGCCCATGGGCGCTTCGATTATCAGCAATCCTGGAGTATCCGTATTACGAGCAACACGAACGGCTTGTTCTTGAACAGGACGCGGATGCGCCCCTTCGGGCAGTCTGAATCTAGTCGAGAAAAGATCTTGGCAGGATGACGGTATATCTGCCGGCTCCCACGCATGAGGCAATTGCACACACGCCCATGCGCGTTCTGCTCTTCTTTTCAGCCCTGACCATGACTGAATATCATCGTATTCTCGCTCCGTCATGCCGAATGACTCCTCATCTTCCCACAGAGGATGCACTCGCACTAGGGGGAACATATCAGCATCACTGTCACTGGCAATCCAATCGGCCATAATGACCAAGCCTGTTGCAAGAACAGCGGACTGAGCGCTGAATCTCTTCTTAGAGAGCAATTCCCACTCTTCATCCCCCATGCCAACGGTTCCGGCAATGAATTCTATAAGCTCATTCTGAGTTGTCTTCCATACTTCTGAGTCCAGACCGGATTCCGTTTTCCCCAATCTCGCGCTTTCAAGCTTGCTTTTATCCGGCGGAGTTCCGTGATGGCCTCCCACAACGCAAGCGTATTGCCTCGACTCTCTTCCACCCCATTTATGAACCAGCGAAAAATACCTTTCGAGAATGACCTGCCCGGCAATAGGATGAGTGGGATGACTGGTGTCCCTAAGTCCCGCAATCATAGGAAGCCCTGCTTGCTCCGGCTTCCAGACAAGGCTTTCCGCATCGGGACCGAATGAAATGGGTTTCGCCTGAAAACACAGGCGTCGCCTTGCCGATGTCATGCACACCGGCAAGGAAAATCATTAGTTTTCTTGCTAAATCGTCATCATTACCAAGGTCACGGGATATTATTGATTTCGTTCCATAAGGAACCCAAGTGTCCCAAATTCTCGCTGCCATCGCAGCCGAATCCGCCATGTGGACATATAGGGGCAACCATTCAGTATCATCCACTCGATTTGTTTTGCCCCAAAGCGATTTTGCACGGTCAGATAGTTCTATTTCTCCATCACACATAACATCCTCGTTTTCCACAGCACGACTCCGCAAAACAATCGTGCGCGCTTATCATGACATGCAATATACCGCATGCTAGCAGATCAACCCCTACGGATTGCTGTGTATATCCACAAATCACAAAAAGAAACACGCGTATGCATATTGCGGTGAGGAAAACAAGCGAAAAACGGGAACCGCGCGAGCGCGATTCCCGGTGTGCGACTGCTTCTCAAATGTGTGCTTGACTCACATGGATGGTACTGAGGACCATTCGCGTAACGATCTGTTTCCACATGCGAGTCGTACGCGCAATGCGATCACATATGTAAAGTGCGCGCCGACATAAATTACATGCTTACGGATACAGATCAAGTCTGCAAGGCTTGAAGCCACGGGTTCACTGTAGCTTCATGTTTGAACATTTCATGGTCGATTGTTCAGTTCCGCCAAAAGACAGACAAAAATACCGATAGAAGACCACCAAAAGACCATTTAAAAAGGTCCCGAACCTTCTGGAATAATCCATCGGATTCGGGACCTGTTATGTTGGCGACCGTTCAGCTGTCAGCCATCAGCCAAGCCAACCGTCAGCCCACTCAGGCTTTGGCAACCTCAACGTTCAGCTCATCGCCGGCCGTCACTTCGAAGGAGGTGGCGAGCGTCTCGGAAGCGATGAGATCCTTGAACTGCTCGACCTTCGCCACGTCATCGGCCGGCACGGTCAGCGTCAGCGCGATGCGGTCGGAGATTTCCAGATCAGCGGCCTTACGGGCGTCCTGCACGGCGCGGATCACGTCGCGGGCGTAGCCTTCGGCGATCAGATCATCGTTCAGCTCGGTGTCGAGGATCACGAAGCCACCGGTCGGCAGCGCGGCGGAAACGGAGTTGGCGGCCTCTTCGGCGTTCTTCTCCTCCACGCTGTTGATCAGCTCGTATTCGCCTTCCTCAAGCACGATCTCACCGTTCGGCGTCTCGCAAACCGGAGCGCCATCTGCGTTCACATGCCATGCGCCGGACTTGGAAGCCTTGATGGCGAACTGTACGTCCTTGCGCAGGCGCTTGCCTGCCACGCGAGCGTTCACACGCAGCTCGTTGATGATCTTCAAGCCTTGGGCTTCGGCATCCTCAAGCGTGCACAGTTCAACGTTCTTCACGTTCAGTTCGGATTTCAGAATCTCGTCGTATGCGGCCACGGCATCAGTGTTTTCCACCACCACGGTCAGCTTATGCAGTGGCTGGCGCACGCGGATCTGCTTCGTCTTACGCATCGACAGGGTGCCGGACACGACCTCACGCACCTTCTCCATCGCGTCAACCAGAGCCGGATCGTCAACGAGCACACGGCCCAGTTCGGTCGCTTCGCCGGTCTGTTCGTCGGCAAGGAACGGCCAGTCGGCCAGATGCACGGATTCGCCACCGGTCAGACCACGCCACACGGCTTCCGCTTCCATCGGAGCGAGCGGTGCGATCACGCGCATGAATGCTTCAAGCACGGTGTACAGCGTGTTGAACGCGTTCGCATCCTCATTCCAGAAACGGTCACGATTGTTGCGGATATACCAGTTGGTGAGCATGTCGATGAAATCAGACACTGCTTCGCAAGCGTCGGAGATCAGGAAGTCATCCAGCGAGCTTTGCGTCTTTTCGATCAGACGGCGGGTACGTGCCAGCAAGTAGCGGTCCATTTCCGGCAGTGCGGCGACCTCATCGGCACGCAACGCACGAGCATCGAAACCGGCACCATTATTGGCGGCGTTCGCATACAGGGTGAAGAAGTAGTACGAACTCCACACTGGCAGCATGACCTGACGCACGGTGTCGCGAATGCCATCGGCGGTCACGATCAGGTTACCGCCGCGCAGGATCGGCGAGCTCATGAGGAACCAACGCATGGCGTCGGAGCCGAAATCGTTGAACACACCGTTCACATCCGGGTAGTTGCGCAAGTGCTTCGACATCTTCTGACCATCGGAACCGAGCACGATGCCATGGCAGATCACGTTCTTGAACGCCGGCTTGTCGAACAGTGCGGTCGCCATGATGTGCAGCACGTAGAACCAGCCACGGGTCTGGCCGATGTATTCCACGATGTAATCGCACGGGAAATGCTGTTCGAACGTTTCCTTGTTCTCAAACGGGTAATGGTACTGGGCGAAGCTCATGGAACCGGATTCGAACCAGCAGTCCATCACGTCGGTGATGCGGTGCATGTGGCTCTTGCCGGTCGGATCGTCCGGGTTGACGCGGGTCAGCTCGTCGATGTACGGGCGGTGCATGTTGACATTGCCCTCATGGTCGCGCGGATAATCGCCAAAATCAGCCTTCAGCTCGTCCAACGAACCGTACACGTCAACGCGTGGATACTTCGGATCATCGGAAACCCACACCGGAATCGGCGAACCCCAGAAACGGTTGCGGGAGATCGACCAGTCACGGGCGTTGGCCAGCCACTTGCCGAACTGGCCGTCCTTCACATTGCCCGGAATCCAGTTGATTTCCTGGTTCAGTTCGAGCAGACGATCCTTGATCTTGGTGACGGACACGAACCACGAGCTCACCGGCTTGTAGATGAGCGGCGTGGCGCAACGCCAGCAGTGCGGGTAAGAGTGTACGTAACTCTTCTCCTGGAAAAGGATCGCACGCTGCTCTTCCGGAATACGCTCCAGAGGACCGTCACCGGCACGCAGGTTACGCAGAATCGGCTTGTTCGCATCGAACACGTACATGCCCTCATAGTCCGGGCACAGCGCGGTGAACTTGCAGCCCGCGTCGAGCACGTCAACGCTCTTGATGCCCTTGGCGTTGAGCGTGTTCATATCGTCCTCGCCGTACGGAGCCTGGTGCACGAGACCGGTACCTTCAACGGTATCGACATAGTCGGCGGTGAAGATCTGATAGCCTTCCGGACCCGGAACCTTGCCCTCGACGGCGTTCTCGTCGCCTGCGAAGTACGGGAACACCGGGTAGTAGCGCCAGCCTTCCATCTCGGCACCCTTGAGTTCGCGCACGATCTCATAGTTGTCGCCGAGTTCCTTGGCGTAGGAGCCGAGCAGTGGCTTGCCCAGGTAGAACTTCTTGCCCGCGAACTTGCCTTCGGTCGGACGCACTTCCACATAGTCGATGTCTGCGCCGACCACGATGGCGAAGTTGGTGGGAACGGTCCACGGCGTGGTGGTCCAGAACACCGCATAGGCGTCTTCCTCGTCGCGCAGCTTCACGGCCACGGACACGGTGGTGTCCTGACGATCCTGATACACGTCGGCGTCCATGCGCAGCTCGTGCGCGGAAAGCGGCGTCTGATCCTTCGGACAGTACGGCAGCACGCGGTAGCCCTGATATGCGAGGCCCTTGTCGTACAGCTGCTTGAACGCCCACATCACGGATTCCATGTATGGAATGTTCAGCGTCTTGTAGCCATGCTCGAAATCGACCCAACGTGCCTGACGGTGCACGTAGTCCTTCCACTCGTTGGTGTACTTGAGCACGGAGGCACGGCAGGCGTCGTTGAACTTGTCGATGCCCATTTCCTTGACCTGATCGACCGAATCGATGCCCAGTTCCTTCTGGGCTTCAAGCTCGGCCGGCAGACCGTGCGTATCCCAACCGAACACACGATTGACCTTGCGGCCCTTCATGGTCTGGTAACGCGGAATCACATCCTTGGCGTAACCGGTCAGCAGGTGGCCGTAATGCGGCAGGCCGTTGGCGAACGGCGGACCGTCGAAGAACACGAATTCGTTCTGGCTGTGATCGCCGGAAGGACGGCGTTCAATGGACTTCTGGAAAGTGTCGTCCTTCTCCCAATAATCAAGGACGGATTCTTCCAGCTTCGGGAAACTGGGGTTCGGCGCTACATTGGCGCTCTGCTCACCCGCAGCTGCCTTCGGATACACGTTGTTTTCGCTCACCGTATCTCCTCGTAGGTTCTTGCTATCTATCTCCTACGAGGACGATGGCCGTAACGTCTGCTGGACGCCGCCACCGCGGTACCACCTCGTTTGCCGCACTTTCAAATATACGTGCGACCGCTTGTATGTTCGGCTATTCGGGCCTTCCCGCCGGGTCTAATAAGTCGCTCACGCGACCGTTCTTCCGGAAGCTCCCCGCTGATAACGGATCATCGCTCGCATTTCGGTTGTCACTATAGCATGCAGCGCGAACTATTTTCGCTTGTTTTGCATGATTATGGACGATTCACAATAGCTCTTATGTAGGATTACATACAACAGAAATGCCGATACTGACAGCCCATCAGTATCGGCATTGTAATCGTATTTTCAATATGTATTTTTAGAACATACTATGTTCGATCATTCGGAGATTTCACCGGAAGCAAGCTTGGCTTCGAGCTCTTCGACAATCTCGTCGTGCATCTTCTCGGTGATCTTCACCTTGAAGAGGAACACGAGCAGGCTCAGCACGATGATGCCCAGCGGCACGTAGAATGCGCAGACCTTGAACATGCCGATGTTCGCGGCGGTCATATCCGCGGCGGTTGCGTCACCGATCATGCCTGCGGCTACGGCGATGAAGCCGACGATACCGTTGGAGCATGCGCCTGCGATCTTGTCGAGCATCGGGCGGACGGACAGGGTGACGGCCTCGTTACGCTTACCGTTCTTCAGCTGGCCGTATTCGATGGAGTCGGTCAGCGACAGGATGGCGGTCATCTGAATGAGGGTACCCGGCACGTAGAAAAGCACCAGAGCCACGAACACCATGATGATGTTGTCGGAGAAGATGCCGAGCATCACATAGCCGGCGATCATGGAGATCATGCCACCGATGTACAGGTAACGGCGCGGAATGCGCTTGTTCAGGATCGGGTACAGCGGAGCCATAACCAAGCCGGTGATGACCGGGATGACGCCCACGATGGAGTATGCGGCGGTGTTGTCGAGGATGTACTTGAACAGGTACATGAGCACGCCGGTGGTGGCCACGTTGGCGATGGCGTACAGCAGGTAGCTCAAGGCAACCCACAGCAGCTGGTCGTTCTGGAAGATGGCCTTGAAGGCTTCGATCGGGTTGCCGTTCTTCTGGGCCTTGGAGCGCAGGGCGCTCTCGTTCTCCTTGGTGCCGAAGGCAACGGTCCATGCGGTCAAGAGGCCGAGCAGGCCGACGATAATACCGAAGCAGGTCCAGCCGGACTGGCTTTCGACGTACTTGCCGGTGAACACCCAGCTGAAGTAGGTGACGATCGGGATGACCACGACGGTGATGCCGTTGTAGCCGATGGAGCCGGTGAAGGAGCCGAGTGCGGTGTAGGTGGAGCGCTCGTGGGAGTCGGAACTCAATGCAGGGATCATACCCCAGTAGGAGATGTCACGCAGGGAGTAGAACACGTCGAGCACGACGAAGGTGATGACGAACAGTACGATGAACCACGTGGTGTTCACGTTCACCAAGCCGAACAGGCCGGTGTACACTAGCACGATCAGCACGGACGAAATCGCGCCGGCGAGGAACTGCCATGGGCGGAAACGGCCCCACTTGGTGGTGGTGTTGTCGATGATGTTGCCCAGCAGCGGGTCGATGAAGATCTCCGCGATACGGATCACCACGACCAGGCCGGTGATGATGCCGATCAGCTTGGTGGCGACGCCTTTATCGACACCAGCGAACAAGGAGCTCGTCACATAGACGACGAAGTAGGTGCTCAGTGCGTTATAGAACGCGGACTGGCCAAGGTTGCCGCACGCGTACGCTACGCGCTGGCCGAGCTTTCCGCGACGAGCCGTGCCGTTCGCAGTAGTGGTCGTATTGCTCATTATCTCTTCTCCTTAGAAGATTTTGATGAGATCACCCGTTGACCTCGAAAATTGAGTATACGTTGTATACTATCAAATTTACTATCAAAAGTAAAATTCCTTAGTAAAAAAAGCCCCCAAACGGCGTGTCGCAATCGCAGTTCTTACGATTATCAAATACTGACATCTGCAATCATGATTACTACCGCCATTTGCCGTCACCTATCGCCATATAAGTAAATTCAGTTGCAAATAAAGCAACACGCAGATTTGCAATTTAAGTAAACAACGTTTACCATGCTAGTAAAAGAGTTTATTACTCTGAGTACACAAAAGTACACACCAACTAAACCTACATCAACAACGAAGTTATGTTTCGGAAACGAGGAAATCATGGCAGATAAGATCACCACCGCATCCGCCGCGTGGCTCACCGACCCCACGGTGTTCGCAGTGAATCGCACGCCGGCACATTCCAATCACGTAACCTTTTCTCACATTCCCGCGATCGGCGAGCCGAGCGATTTGAAGCAAAGCCTCGACGGCGAATGGCGCGTGGAAATGGTGCAGGCCTCCGACATCGATCTTGAGGAAGAGCCGTTCGCAGCCGAGGATTTCGACGATTCCGCTTTCGGCCGCATCGACGTGCCCTCCCACCTGCAGAACGCGGGATACATGAACCACAAGTACGTGAATATTCAGTACCCGTGGGACGGCCATGAGAATCCGCAGGAGCCGAACGTTCCCGAAACCAACCATGTGGCACTGTATCGCCGCACGTTCACCGTCGCCGAGCGTCTTGATACGGCCCGTCAAAATGGCGGCACCGTCAGCATCACGTTCCACGGCATGGCCACCGCGATCTACGTGTGGGTCAACGGCGTGTTCGTCGGCTACGGCGAAGACGGCTACACCCCGAACGAATTCGACATCACCGAAGCGCTGCAC
>ENA-OPRU01000874-OPRU01000874.1-human-gut-metagenome-genome-assembly--contig:-NODE-874-length-16823-cov-4.105856_pt1 | contig 16823 bp, 13 predicted proteins | sample MGYA00241897_ERZ501888 | MGnify/ENA primary metagenome ERZ501888 (study PRJEB25962, sample SAMEA2042398) | human gut metagenome | biome: human gut; feature: human-associated habitat; material: faeces... | reverse complement strand
GGAGACAAAGGACGAGCCTGTCCCCCTGACCCTGGACAAGTATCAGGTGAAGAAGCTGTTAGAGACCAACGGCGCCTCCCCTGAGAAGCTGGAGGAGTTTGAACAGAGATATGCAGAAGTAGAGGAGGGCCCCGGCACCAGCTTTGTGGCAGCCAATGTGGTCAATACCAGGAGCTTTGAAATCAAGACCCCGGACGTGAGCATCAAGGTTTCGCCGGATAAGACATATCTGGTGGAGAACCGGATGATTGAGGGACGGCCCTGTATTGTCATAGCCATCAATGAACATGTGGAGATCAATGGAATCACGGTACGTCCCGTAGCTGCGCCGAAAACGGATGACGGCGAAGATGAAAATGCCCAGGTGCCCTTTTAGAACGTGTCTGGATATATATGGACAGAGACAGGAAAAGCAGTGAAGAAGCAATGAAAAAGCCGTCCCGTATACCCAGTCATTGTATGGGGCGGCTTTTGGATGCTGCGGCCATCAGATGCGCTCGGCATTATCACGCATGAATTTGAATTCCGCCACGGAGCGGTCAAAGGTCTGGATGTGGTAGTACAGCCAGTCCCTGACTTTCTCGGAGACCTTTTCCACGAATGCGTCTGTGGGGCCTTCTTCCTCTGTCAGCATCTCGTGAAGCTCCTGGACAGTTCTTTTCAGTTCCTCGTGCTTTTCCTTATGTTCTTTGATACCTGGATAATTTATGGATTGCTGGAGGGCTTCTTCTTCATTAAAATGGTACTCGGTATAATCCGCAAGGAAGTTTAACATCCTGGCCGCGCCGCTCTGGTTGGAGCGCTCCTCGCAGCTCTTTAATAAATCGTTGATCTTGCTAATCAGTTCCCTGTGCTGGGTATCAATCATCTCATTGCCTGTTACCAGGTCGTCTGTAAATTCTGCGTACATAGTCCAATACCTCCTGAATGTTTGATATATATAATAAATGTCCGATATATATAATTTAGCACATATAATGAGAAAATACTATGACTTTTGCAACAAAAAGGACAAATTACTGAATTCGTAGGAGAATTTATTATAATTGAAACCTGTTTGGCTATATCTTCGACTCTCCGAATACACTTAATGTAGGGGTGGTTATACGTGTAAGAAGTTGTCTGGACAAAAAAGTCAATAGTTGATATAATGACCATGTACGCGTGGCAATCATAAGATAATGGGAGGATGAAGATACAGATGAGTCGGACAATTAGTGCAGGTTATGTATATCGTCAATATTCTACCGAAGGTGTTTATATTGCGGATTATAAAAGCTCCAGGGCTGCCCATGAGGCAACAGGGGTTTCCATTGGTTCCATCGCAAGAGCTGCCCACGGTGAACGCAGGACAGGCGGCGGTTATGTCTGGAGAAAGGTACTGGCAGATTCGCCGAAGGATAGTATTGAAATAGATTTAATCAGCAAAATAGGAAACCATGATAAGCGTCCGCTGATCCAGAAGAATCTGGACGGGGAAATCGTTGGGGAATTCCTCTCCATTGCTCATGCCAGCAGAAGCCTGTCATGCGCCCTCAGCGGAGCTCAGAAGACAGCGGGAGGCTACATATGGGAAGAGAAGATGGAGGATGATATTCAGGTTCAGGAACAGTAGGGCATTAGACCGCGGTTTTTAATAGAAGAAATTGACACAGGAAACAGGATAAAAAGCAGTCCGGGTATTTGGGCTGTTTTTTGTTTTTGCCAGTATTGCTCCGGTATGTTCGGAAAGTCTGAAAATAAAAGAAACTGACCGCATTGCCGCCCTGAGAACCGAACTTAAAAAGTTGGGATACGTTATAGAGGAAGAGAATGACAGTATATTGATGTGGAACGGTGAACGCTGTGAACCGGAAGAAACTCCAGTGATTACAACCTATGAAGATCACCGAATGGCGATGGCGTTTGCACCAGCCGTAATCTGTCACCCCAATATGCTAATTGCCGACCCGCAAGTCGTTACCAAATCATATCCCGGATACTGGGAAGACTTAAAGCAAGCCGGGTTTCAGGTTATAAACAGAGACTAGCTGCCCGGTACAGTAGAGGATTTCAATAAAGCATCAAAAGCCTATTAAATCAATTATATGGAAGGGGTACGCCAAAAAATGTAACTCCCCAATATAAAATAACAGAAATCAACAATTAATAAGAAAATAACCAAGTACTATAAGAACTTTCCGAAATACATTTAAGTCAATCAGAGAACTTTTTTTCATAAGTACATCAATTATAGGTTTATAAATCAGAAATATAGCGTCAAAATCATGAACTATCTTCACGTCTCGCTGATATAAAAAACTCCCACTTCTGGTATAAGGTTTCCATAACATTACTTCGCAAATATAAGTACATTTTTTATAAAATCAAGCAGTAATACTAAAAAAAATAATAAAAGACTGTTTTAACAGAGTAAAGATTAGCATATATGAAAAAGATTTCCCCCTAAAAAGTATATTATAAGAGGCATATAAATTAACAACAAATGCCTTAGTTCTTATAGGACTTGGTATTTCCAGTAGCCTATTCTATCCGAATAATGCGCTTGCAGACTCTTACCTCACAAGTAAGAATGAAGTAACAACGACTGTCCAACAGACCAAAAAGATTACAGGTAATGTGACTAATACGGCAGGTGAGCCGATAATAGGTGCCACTGTATTAGAAAAAGGAAACACAACTAACGGTACTATTACCGACATTGATGGAAATTTTACAATTAACTTGCCGGCCAACGCAACGCTCAGTATTTCTTATATAGGATATATAACACAAGAAATACAAGTGGGGTATCAAACTTCTTTCAAAGTAGTACTGAAAGACGATACAAAAACATTGGATGAAATCATTGTTGTAGGATATGGTTCGCAAAAGAAAGCTAATTTGACTGGTGCAGTTTCTTCCGTGAAAATGGATGAAGCGCTGGGGGACCGTCCGCTTCTGAATGCTGCCGATGCTTTACAGGGAGCTGTTCCTGGACTGTTCGTTTCTAACGGCGGTAATGCACCGGGAACCAGCAAGTCTTTCCAAATCCGCGGAGCTTACTCATTAGGTGTCAAAAACTCGGACGGAACGTATGGAAACACAATCAAACCACTCGTATTGATAGACAATGTGGAAGGGGATATCGACATGATTAATCCGGAAGACATCGAATCTATCAATGTGCTGAAAGATGCTGCATCAGCTGCTATTTACGGTGCACGTGCAGCAGGAGGTGTTATCCTGGTTACTACCAAACGTCCGAAAGGTGCTTCCAGATTTGAATTGAATTACAACAATAACTTTGCATTCGGCAAGGCAGTGAACTTACCAAAACAAGCTCCTTTAATGGACTATCTGCAAGCCTATCTGGACTGTGGATACTCTGACGCATACTGGTCGCTAGGTTCACCTAGCGTCAGCAAATGGATGGAATACCTGACTGCATATCAAAAAGATCCTTCTTCATTCAACACAGTAGGCGACGGCATCTATGTAGACGAATCCGGAGTTCCTTATTATCTGAACGAAAAGGATTTATATAAGAATTTTATGGAGACCAGTTTCCAGATGACACACAACATCTCTGCAAGCGGAGGTACTGATAAACTCCGGTACCGTATCTCGGGAGGTTACAACTCGAACGATGGTGTCCTGATTTCCGACAGAGACAAATTCGAACGTATGAATGTCAATTCATTCATTTCTGCCGACGTGACAAAGTGGTTTACACAGGAGATCACAATGAGCTATGCCCATAGTTTACAAACCTCACCGGGAGGAATGGGAGGAGTATACAACACTCGTCTGGTTTCCTATTATCCGGAAGGTGAACTGCCTGCTTCCGTAAACACACTGGCAGACGAGGATTTGCCTCTCTTCACTCCCCGCAACCAGATATTATACTCAAACCCAGTAAACAACAAGAACGATAATCCGCGTATTTTCCTCAAATCCATTCTTAAACCTCTGAAAGGGCTGGAAGCGGTATTTGAATATACCTTTGATAAAAATATATATGATTACCACTGGTACACCGGACAATACGACTATACAACCATCCAGGGAGGAAGTTCCAAATCCTTCGTAGATGATTATCTGAGAAAGTACAAACAACATACGAACTATAATTCAATTAACGTATATGCTACTTATAACAAAGACTTCGGTAACCACCACTTTAAAGTAATGGCTGGTTTTAACCAGGAATCCAGCTATCAAGAGACATTGGATACGTACTCATACAATCAGGCAGTACTCGATGTTCCGGCAATGTCATCAGGAACAGGTACGATAAAAGCCACTGATTCATATAGTGAGTATGCTATCCGTGGAGGATTCTTCCGCGTCAACTACAATTATCTCGACAAATATCTGCTGGAAGTAAACGGCCGTTATGACGGTTCTTCCAAATTCCCCAAGAGTTCACGTTTCGGATTTTTCCCTTCTGTATCTGCCGGCTGGCAAATTGCCCAGGAGAGATTTATGAATTCCACCCGTCATTGGCTGGACGGTTTGAAGCTCCGCGCCTCTTACGGTGTCATCGGCAACCAAAACATCAATCCGTACACCTTCACCCCGTCTATGAGCGTAAATAATAAAGCCACTTCATGGATTATAGATGATACGTATGTAACCTCTATCAGTTCCCTGCCCGCATTAGTAAGCCAGAATTTCACATGGGAGAAAGTAGGAACAATCAACGTAGGATTGGACGTAAACTTGTTCAACAACCGTCTGAGCGGAGTATTCGAATGGTATCAACGGAACACGAACGGGATGCTTGCCCCCGGTGTACAATTGCCTGCTGTTGTAGGTGCCAGTGCCCCCTATCAGAACACAGCCGATATGCGTACACGAGGTTGGGAACTTAGCCTGAACTGGAGAGACCAAATAGGTAAGGTAGGCTATCGAATCGGGTTCAATCTTTCCGATTATAAATCAGAAATCATTAAATATGACGATAATGCAGCTACCAAATTATTGAGCTCCTACTATCCGGGACAAACACTGGGAGAAATCTGGGGATATGTCGTAGACGGATATTATACTGTTGACGACTTTGTGGATACCTCTTCCTGGCAACTAAAAGAGGGAGTTACTTCTATCAACGGCTATAATGTACGTCCCGGAGATGTGAAATTTAAGAATCTACGTGACGATGATACTTCCACCAACGTAATTACCAGCGGTGACAATACATTTGACAACCCGGGAGATCGTAAGGTTATCGGAAACACAACTCCCCGTTACCAATATGGTATCAATCTCGGAATGAATTATGCGGGATTCGACCTGAATGTTATCTTGCAAGGTACAGGAAAACGGGATTACTGGATTTCAAATGTACTCACTTTCCCGATGAACGGTGATAACTTTGTTCCTCTTTTTGAAGGATTGAGTGACTATTGGATGCCTAAAGATCCTGATAACGGTGATTGGAGTGCAGTAAATCCTAACGCTAAATATCCCCGCATCTACGGTAATCGCGGCAACTCCGGTTCGAATCTGAGACAGAGCGACAAATATCTGTCCGATGCTTCCTATCTGCGCATCAAAAACATAACCCTATCCTACAAATTACCCAAGAAATGGGTAAACCAGATTTTCCTGAATCAGATGAAGGCGTTTGTCAGCATAGAAAATGTAGCAACTTTCACTTCACTGCCTTCAGGTATCGACCCAGAGAGAATTGAATGGAACTACCCGGCATTCCGTACGGTTTCATTCGGAGTAAATATCACGTTATAAATTACTAATCTGATACATAGTTATGAAAAAGATACTATTATTTCTAACCCTTTTCACAGGGATGACATTGACGGGATGTAATGACAGTTTTTTAGAGAAATACCCCGTGACCAGCTTGACGGAAGAAAATGCTTTCCAGTCATACGACAATTTCAAAGCTTTCATGTGGCCTTGTTATGAAATGTTTTCCAACACAAACATAGCCACCTCCACTACCGCTATCGGACGTAATTCTCACTATCTCGGTGACGTATATGCCGGATATCTGGAACAAAGAGGTGCAAGCAGCCAAAATAAATATGCGTTTCAGACAGTGACAAACGCAACCTCCGGCAACGGCTGGAACTTTTCTTCCTTCATTCGCCGCATTAACATCATGCTGTCGCACGTGGATGACTCCAACATGACCGAAGAAGAAAAGAACCACTGGAAATCCGTGGGATATTTCTTCCATTCTTTCTGGTACATGGAATTGATTGACCGCTTTGGTGATGTTCCCTGGGTAGATACTCCGTTGGACGATACTTCGGAAGAAGCTTACGGTTCCCGTATGCCCCGCCTCGAAGTAGCGGACAAGGTATTAGACCGTTTGCTGTGGGCAGAATCGAATATCGGCAACACAGCGATCTATGAAAAAAAGGATGGCTCTAACACTATCAACCAGAACTGTGTACGAGCAGCCATTTCCCGTTTCACTCTTCGGGAAGGTACCTGGAGAAAGTACCATGAACTGGGAAGTTACGACAGATATTTCACAGAATGTAAGCGCGTTTCGAAACTGTTGATGCAAGATTATCCTTCTCTGTATACAGGAACAGACGGACAACCGGGTGCCGGTTATGGCGAAATGTGGACTACGGACGATTTGAGTACAGTTCCGGGCATCATCCTCTACCAACAATGGTTGGAAACAATCAAACCGGGACACTCATGTTATTACGAACACACTTCTTCCCACGACATAGAGATGCATCAAGGAACGGTAGATCTGTATCTTTGTAAGGATGGAAAGACTATTTCCAATTCTGAATTATATGCCGGAGACAAAGATATCTATTCGACTTTCCGTAACAGAGACCCACGTATGTACCATACTATCATGCCGCCCTATAAAGTAGTGGACGGTAAAGGGGACTATACCACATGGTCGTATACCAGCGATCCTGCCGACCGCGAATATATTGACATCATGGGTCCAAACGAGTCATGCAGTAATCCGGGAGTGGGCATGAAACGCTTGCCGGGACAAAACTGGAGTGCTTCGTTAGTACGACGGGTTCCCAACTTGCAAGGCGGTGCACAATACACAATCGAAGGGAAGAAATACGGACCGCATGCTTATGTTGCCTGCCGTTCGGGATACTACGTATGGAAAAATTGGGATAACTGGGAAGAGAACTATAACAATGCACAGGTAAATACAGCCGATAAACCGATCTTCAAAATAGAAGAAATACTGTTGAACTATGCAGAAGCGATGTACGAAACCGGCGCATTTGACCAAAATGTAGCTGAAGAAACAATTAACAAGTTACGTACCCGAGCAGGAGTAGAAAAGATGACAGTTGCTAATATTGACGAGAATTTCGATCCCAAACGTGGCAAATACTATCCGAAAAACAATACAACGGGTATCTTGGTAGACCCTGTCCTTTGGGAAATACGCCGCGAACGCATCATCGAGTTAATGGGTGAAGGATTCGGTTTCTATGATGTGCGTCGTTGGAGAATGGCTCCATGGTTTGTAAATATGCAACAGAAAGGTATGTGGATATCCAAAAACGAACTAAGTTCACTAACCCTACTGAACGAAACGACCGGAACATCGGACGGCGCCAATGGTTCTATGACTGAAGGATATATCTATCTGTTCAACGATCCTATCAAAGAAGGTAAAGGATGGCTTGAAAAATACTACTTATATCAGGTTCCGCTGGAAGAAATCGCGTTGAACCCCAACTTAACACAAAATCCGGGCTGGGATAAAGAATAACAGTTAATATCGGCCTACTATAAATATTTCAGCTATTTCTCCTTCCCCCAGAGTAGAAATAGCTGAAGTTTTTTATAACAATGTACTGTTTCTAATAGCCTTCTTCATTTGCTATTTTCCATATCCAAAAGAATAAACCCTTCAGAACTTATTTCCTAAAGACACGTTGTAACAGAGAGTTATTCTTTTTCGTTCTGTATTCATATATACCCTGTTTCAGCTTTTGCACAACCTCTTGTAAATCTGTAACCAAAAGAGAAGTTGAATCTTGAGGAGAATCAAACAAAACAACTCTTTGATTCTTAGAATCTATATACATATTTCCAAAACGCCTTATAAAATGATTTGTCAGATAGCCATTATAAATCTCCTCTTTTAGAAAATAATCAGGCAATTTATACATACCAACACCAGTCAGATGCTGATTATTAAACTTCATTCCAGAAGAAAGTATTAGAAAAACCGAGTCATCCAAGGAAGTCGAAATCCGGCCATGCTCCTCCATTTCAGGTATTTTACCCGATATTGTTAAAGGATAAGTATTATAATAATCTTCATATAAATAGTTCTTCAGTTTATCCTCCGGAGAAAATGGTAAAAGCAAATCACACATAAGCTTATAATCTCCAACTGAAACCGGTTGGGAATACAGGCCTAAGTCTAATATAAACCTCATTGGCATAGTATCATTAATCAATACATCAGCACACATATTGTTTCCACCACAATCTATTCGCATCTCCAAACAACTTGCTCCCAAAGATAACGGGATATCTACATCGTAATCAGCTATTAATAATTTATTTGTTCGAAAATTGAACAACCAATTATATTGATTTATTAAAGTGCGCCCTATAACTGCCCCACTGAGATTCTTACCACTTACACCATAGTGTTTCAGTTCCCCTACCGCAAAAATATTTGTTACTTTACTAGAGTCTATCTTTGAAAAATCTTTTTCTCCAATACAAAAAGGCACCAACACCGCTGGAACGGAAAAACGCCCGATAGAATCCTTTTTTTTAATTCCTTGCTCTATTTTCTCTGCCAGTTCCTCTTCCCTCTCATTTCGAAGATTATACTTTACTGCCAATTCAGAAAGAATAGTTGAGACTCCAGCCCCAGTGTCAAATATATACCAATGAACATCACCATTGATAGTCAATGGAACTTTAATATATGAATCATGTTCAAAAGTTACCTCAGTCCAACTACGTTGCTCGGCACAAGATATACCAAACAATATAAGTATTATCGTTCCAGCCAGATGTCTCAGCATAGTCACACATTTTGTTGTGTCAGAACTCTCTCTCATTCGCCATTTTCCACATGTTAAGGAAGGACGCCTTAGTGATTTCCACAATCTTATCCCAATTCAGGCGGTCGGCATGATCGGACGGTTGGTGATAATCGGGATGTCCGTCAGTATGATACCAGATGATCGGAATACCAGCTTTAGCAAATGAACTGTTATCACTTCCTCCTACGGGATTATCCCATGCGCGGTAATCCGGTGACAACCGCAAACCATACTTCTTGATATCTTCTTTCAACCAATCTCCAAAAACCGGATGAGCAGCCGTATAAAAATAAACAACGTGTTCAGGCTGTTGCGGTTTGTTATTACGACCTATCATATCAAAGTTCAGATAGCCTTTGATTCGAGAGATGAAAGGGCAAGTTTGCACAAAATATTTGGAGCCAAGCAACCCTTTTTCTTCTCCGTCCCAAAATGCGAAGATTACATTTCTTTCCGGCTGCTTTCCACTGGCAACAAATGCCCTTACTATTTGCAATACAGCGGATACACCGGATGCATTATCGTCGGCTCCGTTATAAATCTGGTCTCCGTCGAGAGCTGGATCTATGCCCAAATGGTCAAAATGAGCGCCTACGATTACATACTCTTTTGTATTTTTACCGGGAATCATGCCTAATACATTTCTCATGGAAAGCTTTTGATGAACCTCCTGCTTCAGTTTAGCAATAGAATCGGGATGAACTTCGAGGCGACCTTTCTTTTGCCTTTCTTTGCGATAGGCTTCAAAAGGCTGGAAATAACTTTCATTCAGAGGCTGCACTCCTATCCATTGCAACAAAGAAACAATATATTCCGAAGCTACACGCGAGCCATGGAATCCGGCTTCGCGTCCCTGCAACTCGTCACCTGCTAAAAAATTAATAATAGCTTCAGTAGAAGAACGGCTAATACTTTGCAATCCTTTTTCCATGTGAGACTGAGCTGATACAAATAATGCAACATTACACAAAAAGAAAATTAACAAGACTTTCTCTTTCATTATATTCAAGATTTAAAGGTATATACGCAATATCGACAAACAAATATTCACACGATCAGTAGTTTCTCATTCATAAGAAGTCGCCTTTTTACTATCTTATTCCTCATCAACTATCCAATTTTTCTCTTTCAGTATTTCTTTTAAAGACTCCTTATTTCCAGGGTTATCACTATAAGAGATCCGGCATTGAGGAGGTCTCGGATATTCAGGAGTCGGTTTCGGAACTTGTCCTAAAGAAACAAACAAAGTCTTCAAGGCAGCCTCACCCAGTTGGTTGGAATGACAATAGAGATGTCCGAAATATTGTCCTTCCGGAACTAATAAACGGGTTAACCGATTATGGTCACAATGTAGTTCCCTTATAGATAAATGCTTAGTCAAATCAAGTTCCGTCAATCTGTTACCGGAACAACTTAACTCATTCAGAGAAGGGCAACACTCCAAGACATCGTCAACCGACTGAAAAGCACACCCACTTATCAGTAATGCATTAATCCCATTATTCTCATCTAGCTCCAGACTCGCCAATGCACTATTATATCCCAGATCCACAGAACGCAATTTGGGTAAACCTTTTAATGAAAAGGAGGAGAAACCATTATAAGAACAATACAATTCTTCCACTTCCGGATGATTGCCAAGCTCCATTGAAGTTAATTTAGGATTAGAATAAATTTGTATATTCCGTAATCGGGAACAATGCTCAACCTCCAAATGTTCCAAATCTGCGAAACTACCGATATTAATACTTTCTACATTAGGACAAAAAGTATTCAAATTCAATTCACGGGTATCGGTAATACTATTCAGAACCAAAGATTTCATTCCCGGCATATTCCCCAAATGCAAATCACTTATAGAAATCAACAGACCGCTTATATCAATAAGTTGTAGTTCTTCAGCCCAGATTCTTACGTTATACGATCCTTTATTTCCATATCTATATGTCACTCCGCCAGCCATCGAAGAAGGATCTTCAACTTTCTGCATTCGACCGTTTCCCCAGTCTATTACCATTCGTCCACCGTCTGCAACAATGTTCAATTGGCGCCAATCTCCTGTAACATTCACTGTAAAACGAATCGTATTTGCATCCGTTAGTGCCGGAAAATCAAAATCATCTCCAAACACACTATTATCCGTATCTTTACAAGAAATAAAGATAGTAGATAAGATAAATACGTAACTCCAAACGAACAATAGACTCTTTCGCTTCATTACTTATTATATTTAAGTTAGCAACGTACAAAAGTACGAAAGAAATAGATAGCAACTATAATAGAATACAAATAAATAAGTAACTTTGCCGAAAATTGATTTGATATAACTATGTGGATACTCATTATAAGTCTGATATTGCTGGGTATCATTGCGCTGATTGCCGGGTATATCCGCAACAAAAGACTACAACAGAAGATAAAAAGAGGCGAACTGGACCGTATGCCGGAAGTGAAGGAAGTGGATGCAGAATGCTGCGGCCAACACGAAGTATGCGAACGGGATAGCCTGCTGGCTGCCGTCAGTAAGAAAATAGAGTATTACGATGATGAAGAACTGGACCAGTTCATCGGTCGTGAAGGCAATATGTATACGGAAGAAGAAACAGAGCAGTTCCGTGATGTGTTATATACCACAAAAGACGACGAAGTTGCCGGCTGGATACGTAGTCTTCAACTTCGTGGTATCGAGTTGCCGGATAATCTCAAAGACGAAGTATTTCTGATTATCGGAGAAAGAAGAATATGAACCTATTACAATATATATTCTTTCAGCACGCCTTGTTGGGGAGCCTGCTGGCAAGCATTGCCTGCGGGATAATCGGCACCTATATTGTTACCCGCCGACTGGTGTTTATCAGTGGAGGGATCACTCACGCCTCTTTCGGAGGAATAGGATTGGGACTGTTTGCCGGAATTTCCCCGATATTGTCGGCAGCCGTCTTCTCCGTGCTTTCCGCCTTTGGTGTAGAGTGGCTCAGCAGACGTAAAGATATGCGCGAAGATTCTGCCATTGCCGTATTCTGGACGTTAGGAATGGCATTAGGCATCATGTTCAGTTTCCTGTCACCCGGCTTTGCCCCCGACCTGTCCGCCTATCTGTTCGGGAACATCCTGACAATCAATCAGACTGACCTCTGGATGCTCGGCATATTGGCTCTGCTGTTAACCGGATTTTTCTATCTGTTCATCCGTCCAATCGTATATATCGCTTTCGACCGGGAGTTTGCCCGTTCGCAAAAGATCCCGGTAGAGATATTCGAATATCTGCTGATGATGTTTATTGCGCTGACCATCGTTGCCTGCCTTCGTATGGTAGGTATCGTGCTGGCCATCTCGCTGCTCACCATCCCGCAAATGACCGCCAACCTGTTCACTTACAGCTTCAAGAAAATCATCTGGTTGTCTATCGGCATCGGTTTTCTGGGATGTCTGGGCGGATTGTTCATCTCCTACCATTGGAAAGTCCCTTCGGGAGCTTCAATCATATTCTTCTCCATTCTGATTTATGCCGTTTGCAAAATTGGAAAGAGTTGTTTCAAAAAACAGTCATAATAACAGATTAATATATGGAAATCAAGATTCAATCATTAGAAAGTATCCACGAAGCAGCCCGTGAATTTATCGCTGCTATGGGCGACAGCACTGTATTCGCACTATACGGAAAAATGGGAGCCGGTAAGACTACATTCGTCAAAGCCCTTTGTGAAGAACTCGGTGTTACGGATGTCATCAGCTCTCCCACGTTCGCTATTGTCAATGAATACCGTTCGGACGTAACCTTTAAATAAATCCCTTACCTTGACATACTGTGTTTTCTTCTTCAAATTACAGTCTCTTGATTTTATTAGCGACGTATAATTAAACTGGGGAACGTTTATGGAGATTTCCAAATCTTCTAAATGAGACTTCATATATTCCATAATACGGTTCATAGTACAATCTTTATCCGAAAACCTCGACCCAAAATCTTCACTATGATCTTTATTTTTTTCGCATTCTCTATCGAATTCCCGTTTTGCCTGTTCCTCTTTTTTTCTCTGTTTCCTATTCTTAGGCAAATACATCATGAAACGCAGTTTCTTTATTTTATTGTCTCTAATATACGTATCTATCTCTTTTGGTATAGGTACTTTCACACCAGTCTTGACAAAGTCAATTACTAACGAACCTACCACAGATAATATCTTAATATAGTTCTCAGCTGTGTTGTCTTGACCTTCTCCCCATAATTCAGAGATACGATTGATTACCTCTCCAATATCGTTACTAAATCCCCTAATCTCACTCTCTATAATAGCCTGAGTATCAGATATACATACGTCGGGGATATTTTCGTTATCTTCCCTATCACATAGTAAATCCGGATAAATAGTTCTGGCCTTTCCCGCATCAATTGTCTGCTTTACTTCGTCCTCTAATATCGGATTTTTTACAGTAGCCAGCATATCCCCATCCGTATCTGCCGAATTACAACGTAATAGGTTGGTATCCCATACAGATACGACTATGTTTGACCTTAGATAACGGAACCACTTATTTACTCTATCATCCTTCATACATTGGCCTATCCAGTGTTCACGAAAAATATGCGGATTCCTCCAGATGTTAATCGTTTCCACACCTTTACGATTCCAATAGTTTGAATAGACCTTATCCCTTCCTAAAAGCCCTGTAACTTCCATGCCAAACGCATATTGAAGTAATGCATACGGATCGCTACAGACAACTGAATAATTTCCATCGAGATATAGTTTTCCTATATACGATTTCTCCTTGGCATTTTCTAATGTCTGCCCCACCTTCATTCTGACATATTTATCATTAAGTAAGGCGTGATTTACAGCCAATGCCCGATAATATGGTTTGACCGAATCTTTTCTGATATTGCCATTTTCTTTTATTCCAACATATTTTAAAAATTCCAGTATATCCGTATGCATAGATTTGATTACGTCTACAGTTCTGTCACATATAGCCTGTAAACGATCCATTGTATCCGTTTCAAATAGTCTATCCATTGTTTGAAGGGGCTGATATGCGCTTAATAAAACATCCTTCAAATCAGAATCCTTTATTGCATAGGAGCATATATTAAACGTCCTTTTATATCCATTTACTTCCTTATGAAACTCCCGTTCCCACTGTGCAGCTTTATCTTTTTCATTATAAAACTTCTTAAATTTAAACATAGATTCAGTCAGTATTACATTAAATGCATCCACATTATAATCCCAAGACTTGCCATCAATATCTAGAACCTTTTCTTGATGGGAAACTTCATTGATAAATTCTTTAATTGGCATAACAAACAGACAGCCCTTTATCCCACATAACCGTATCTGGAATGACCCAGGCACATAATCTAATCCCAAATCTTTAGCCCATTGACTAGCCATCTCAATGTCAATGATTCCCATTCCATCAAAAGGACAGGTATTTACTTTTTTTAACATATCCTGGAAAACTTTATACTGGTATTTATCGGGTTCTGTTGATTCTGAATTATACCCCGCTTTATATTCCTGCCTTACTATATCCACAATATCCTCTATATTCAAATGTAAGTCTGGGATTATTACACACTTTGGCATAGTAACCGGAACACTATTACTGGCCTGAAGCCCATAATAAGATGTCCATTTGCTTATATACTTCGTCTTTGTGTCTGGTTCCACCCCACATCTTAGAATTTCATCAACAATAGAAAACAGCGGCTTTTTTATAAATAAAGCCTTTTGACACCTTATATGGCTTGCGTTAGAGATTAAATGTATAAATGTTTCTACGGAATCCATAACATACGCCTGATTTTCCTTATCATATTTGTAATTGTGAATTTCCAACTCACCTATGTTTTCAATGAACCTGTCGTTGCTATCTTTGATGAACCATTTATATCTTCCACTCCTACCAACTTTAATAGAAATAAGGTCGCTAATATATTCATAGTTTCCATCAAGCGCAATACCCATAGGATTCAAATGTTTGATAATTCTGGTCAGTTCTGAGTCATCAATAAAAATCTTCATCTTATTTTCTTTAAATGGGTACATCCTCACTATGATTTTATACTTGTCATCGGATAACTGTACCTTTTCAAACTCAGTTACTTTAATTCTTCTAATTTTGCATAGCCTATTTCTTACTGTATTTTCATGCTCTGTACTTATACCAATCACCCTCCAGTCTTCAATCTCTACTACTTATTTTCTCTATTTAACCCCGATTCCCCCGTGGTGCCGAATTTGACCTAACGAAATCAACCACATCATCGTTGTGCTGAAAATAACGCATCGGTTTATGAACCTATAGCATCTCTATTTAGTTTTGATTTATGGGAATTATCCATTGCCAGAACGGCAACGCTTGATATGATATCTCTATGCCAACACATTGAAGAAGCGTGAATTATCCCACCTCCTGCTTATGTCGTGTCTGATTGGTCCATAACAGGTGATTTGAAAAACCTGTTTTAGAAAACATCATCTTTTCAAATCTTGTTTTTGTATTTGTTTTTCTCCATACCATTAATCCTCTCCGCATCCTATAATCACACGTCACAAATGTCCTCTATTTCACTCCAAACCACCCACCCCAGCAACTCCTCCCATGCCCCATTGCAAGCCCATATAAGCCATTCTGACGCGTTCTACACCTATATAAAGAAATACTAGTTTCATCCGCTCCATCACATCATGAATCTTGATGTTGGTACCTGTTTAAAATACTCGTTCGGATCCTCACCCTGTGCTATCAGCTCTTTTCTGCTCTCCTCTATAAGCTGATTTACTTCTTCCACGGATATCCCAAATGCTCTTGCCATATCCTCACTGGTACAGTAAAACTCCTCCCCAGATAATTCACATAGCTCGGCCTTTAACGTCAAATAAACCAAATCATATGTAAAGCCCTCTGCTATGCCAGCATCAATAAGCGGCTCAATTGCTTCCCGCGTTATTCCATTTTTCCCATAGTTATTCAAAAGATTCATGATTACTGTTTCTCTATCCATTTGAAAATTCCCCTTTTTTATGTTCCCTTTTCCACGCTTCAAAATCTATGACTTTTGCAAGTCCACCAGCATTGACCAATGTAATACAGAATTCACTCAGCTCTGTAAGCTTATATATTTCATTATCTGGGATATCGGCAATAGAAGCATCCGCCTCTACTGCCTTGATGGTCATGTCCGAAAATGAGATATCCGTAACATTGTAAACTTTATGTAATACCTTGATGTATTTTATCTTTGTAATATTAATAAGCTTTCCTCCCAAACCGAATGACTCCATATTACTTAGTTCTTCATCTACTAAATTAAATTCCCCATCTTTTTTTCAACTCATTCAGACTTTTCATATCTTCCATATCTCCGTCCGTATTATCCGGATGAAATTTCACAGCCAATATACGGTAACACTTTTTGTAGAAATCCTTGTCTATTGTTTCGCCTATTGTATTTTCTAAAACATTTTCACACGCTTTCCTAAAGCTTTCGTTTTCTTCCCTTTCACGTTCAATATCCTCTAAATGAGCTTTTCTATATAACATTCTGAAATCATTTTTATATTTGTCTGGAACTTTATTCATATATATAGCAGCAGGTTCTTCTTCAATCACCATGCAATTTACAAAGGTTTCTCTGTGTCCATCCACCTCTATATAGAATATGCATTGTCTACACAAGTCCGTATGTTCAAGCTCGTACTTCAATTCACATTTCATATCCAGTGCTTCAAATAGCATAGTCCTCTTGCGGACTAACGCTAACTTCTCAGTATTTAAGGAAGATATTTC
>ENA-OPRU01000837-OPRU01000837.1-human-gut-metagenome-genome-assembly--contig:-NODE-837-length-17550-cov-5.267791_pt1 | contig 17550 bp, 16 predicted proteins | sample MGYA00241897_ERZ501888 | MGnify/ENA primary metagenome ERZ501888 (study PRJEB25962, sample SAMEA2042398) | human gut metagenome | biome: human gut; feature: human-associated habitat; material: faeces... | reverse complement strand
TGCAGATTATTTTCGCTTCTGTATCATATTAGGCGCGTAGTTGCGGATTTGAGGGGAAATTCTGTAACTGTAAAAGTTAAAAAGAAAATGGCAGATAAAACAGTTATTGCTAAGAAAGAAGGGTATGCTAATACTCCTTTGGTAATTGAATCTAATTTTAATGCTAAAAGTTTATGGAATATTCTTTTTTGGCCGGGATTTCTAATTGATTTAGGAACTGGGAAAATGAATAAATACGATCCGGTTATATATAATATTGATATGGAAAAAGAAAAATAACATTCTCATAGCCCCGTTCCAATTAAGGTTCGGGGCTTTTTATTTTCCAAAAGTTAAATATCTCATATTGCATTGAAATATCTTCCTAAAAGCTTGTTTAATTACCAAATGGTTATTATCTTTGTGGTGTCATAAGAATCGCGATCTTTATATGACTGATGAAGAAGAGCTAAAGGCTCGGATTGAAGCTGCGGAGCAAGACCTAAGCTTCTTTTCCCTCCATTGGGATGCAATAAGGGAAACTGATTGGATTTCAGAGGAGGAGCTTGAAGAAGGAATCAATGATGCGCTAGACGATTTGATTGATGCCAAAAACAAGCTGAAAGAAAAAGGTAGTCCCCCATAAGGGGCTACCATTTTCTCTTTAATTTATAAAAAATAATGCGTATGAATGCAAAGGAAGAACTTAAAAAGTGGAAAGATGATTTTGCAAAGGCTAAGACCGAACAAGCAAAATTGGAGCACAAGAAGCGTTTTAATGCGTATGTAAACTCTTTGTCACCTTCCGATAAAAAGGAGTTCTTGAATGAGTTTAAAAAAGGTGCAGAACAGGCTATAGATGAAGCAAAAAAACTGGCTAAAATTGCAAAAAGAAAAGAAAAACTAGATAAAGTTTTGGATTTTGCTTCAATGTCTTATATAGCAGAACATTATTTTGGTAAGTCTCGCCAATGGTTATATCAGCGGATAAACGGGAATCTGATAAATGGCAAGCCTGCTGATTTTACCCAAGAAGAACTTAAAACCTTATCATTTGCGTTATCTGAACTTGGGGATGTTATGAAGGATACTTCTTTGTGTATAATGAGATGATCGTGTACGAACTGGATTTCTCGGAGTCAACATTGTAACTCATTCCCGCCCCTCTTGCGAAGGGCGGTTTTTGTTTCTAAAAAGTTAAAACCGTTAAAAACCAATAACAGATATAGTTAATTGTTCAATCAATCAATCAATCTTGATTTGTATTATTTATATTTGCGACATCAAAGCAATGTATCTTTGATACGTTACGAACAAAGATAGCAGTAGTACTGTTATTTTATAAAAAACAAAGGAGAATTGAATATGAAACCCTCATCTTACACACAAGAGGTATTTGTTATAGAAAATCCCTCAAAAGCACTATTGGACTTTGTAAATAAGTTGAGAGATAGAAAAATGTCTCAACAGGAGAAATTACGCAATAAAAAGAACTGTACCATTAAAATCAACGTATAATCTTCCCTGAATGGATATTTCCGTTTCTATCAATTCTAAATCAGAAGATGAGTATCGGATAATATTATCTCCATTTAATTTGGATATAATCCCGTGTGAGGTGCGGGAAATATTTGGAGATAGTATTGAAATTGCAGATGTCACACTTGAGAGAGTAAAAGGTGATAATCCCACTGATATTGGAGTACTTCTAAAAATATCAAATGTTATAGGTGAAATTTTCAATGATAATGAGAACTTGATATTATATTTCTACTGTGATGACATACACGACATTTTAAGAAGGGATAAAGGAGTAACTCCACAAAAATTCAGAAGCAATTTGTTCTCAAGAATGTTTGATAAATATATGTTGTCAAATGGAATTACCGATATAATAAACACACCTATTGAGATTAAGGCAGACAGACATATTTATATCCATTTGATATCAAGAAGTATTCATTTAGAATATGTAAAAGCCATAAAAGATGTCATAATGGATATGGAATCAAAATAGAAGCGGACTAACCTCCGCTTTTCTTTTGCCGTTTTATCTTATAAAATACCCCTTTCTGGCCTAAAAATCCAATGTATAACAACTAATTTCCCACAATTGCTCAATTGTGGTTTATCCCTCATATAATAATTTTATAGCTTTCTTCTTTGAGTGTAACTTTATGCTGTTGAAAATCAAAACTAATTCATACAGTATGAAAGGAAAAATCTTAGTAGCGCTAAAAACGAAGTATAAAACCTTTGGGTTTGGTGATAAAGCGTTTGACGGGGTGGCTGACTACTTGTCTAAAACCGTAACTGAAGAAAGTCAAATAGAAACTGCTATTAGTGGGGTCGAAGGACTTCTGAAGGCTTTTCAAGGAGACATTGATACTGTTAGAAACGAAAAATCGGGTCTACAAAAACAATTGGACGAATTGAAAAATAAAATCGAGAATCCCAATCCTAACCCAAAACCGAAGCCGGAAGAAGAGAAAGATGATATAGCGACCATCATTGCGAACGCAGTTAATGCAGCCGTTAAACCTCTTTCTGATAAGCTTACTCAATTTGAAACAGAGAAGGCACAAGCCACTCGTCAAGAGCAAATCATAGGTAAAGCGAAGGAGTATGGTATTCCCGAAAACCTTGTTCCTATGTTGAATATTCCCGAAGATGTAAACTTGGATAACTATTTCAAGGATGCAAAGCAGACGTTTGCCAACGCAGGATTTCAAGATGTGAGAACTCCCGAATCGGGAAGCAATGAGCAAAACAATTCAAATGACATTGCCGCCCTGATAAACAAGGGAACTGAAGAAATTAAAAACTCTAAACAGGATTAATTATGCCAGCAGGTTTTAAGTATGATTTAAATCCGATTGAGAGACAAATGCCGGAAATGTGCCGTTTTGAAACGGTTTATAGATATTCCGGTGGTTTCAATCTGGATATTTCGAATTTGACAGGGGTTGCGCAGATCCCGCCTCTTACCCCTTTGGTTCTTGATTTTGTGAAACGAACGGCAAAAGCTGTTTTGAACGTTGAAGTAGCCAAGAAGATCACTGCCGGTTCTACTTCGTTGAAGATCAAGAAAAATTCTCTTGCGTACGTCGGTATGCATATTGGTAATGGTACAAATGGTGGTACAATTGAAGCTATCGACAAAAGTAATGCGGAATATGATACCGTTACTCTGGCCGCTTCGCCAACGCTTGCCGCAGAAAAGGATGCGGTATTGTTTGAAGCTACTGCCGCAGCCGGTAAAACGGCAAAAGCAACAGCAACAGCTTTAAATTATGCATGGACTAAAGTAGAAGCGGGTGCAACTGTTACCGCTATAGGCCAAGCGTACGAGATCAGACCGACAAGACTCATTGTTCCTATCTCCGATAAGGATAAGGAGACTTTGGGTGACAGATTCATGTTCACTTATTAAAGAAAGGAGGAACTATGTATTTGACTATTCAAACATTACTGAATGATCCGGGAGTGGTGAAAGCGGTTATCGACCGTGTGCAGGCTCTAAGACTGGATCAAATCTTTTGGAAAAAGCACCTCGATTTTGAGGAAACGAAATCCCGTGTGTTCAAAACATATTTGGGAACAGTAACGGGTGTTGTTGCCGGTTCTGTAATTGACCGTAACTCTAACAAGCCGTTAAGAGAGCGTAAATCTTTGGGTTCTGGATATGGCGAAGTTGCCTATATGGGGGATAGATACCAGATGGACAACGATAGACTCGATATGCTTCAAGAACTAATCAATAAGTTCAATCAGGCGAAGACACCAGATCAACGGGCTGCACTGGACGATATTATCAACTATATTGTAGATGATATGCGTCAGGTATTGCTTGCTCCACACAAACGTATGGATATTGTGGACGGTGATCTTCGTTCTGATGGTAAAGCATCGGTAAAGGTAGACGATAATCCGCAAGGAATTGAATTGCTTGAAATGGAACTTCCGGTTCATCGTATCACTCCGCAAGTTTCAGACAAACTGAATTTTGTTCGTTATCTTATGGAGAAAACCGTTGAATTACGTACTAATTTCGGCATGTTCGTTTCTATGGAAATGTCCCGAAAGACTTTTATCAAAAGCATTATTGGATCAAAGGACTTCGGAGAATTCTACAAACAAAGCTTTGATTCTAAAGAAGTCCAACTGTCTGCCGGGCTTATGTCTAGTGAGATGGCGACCACTATCTTTAGAGGATTGGGCTTGCCGCCTATCGTAATCAACGAAGATTTGGTAGAATTGTCAGACGGCACTTTCAAACAGGTATTTAAAGACAACCGTATTTCTTTGTTTACCACTCCTAAACAGGGAAAGATGCGCTGGCATACTCCGTATGAAATTACCGATCCAGTTCCGGGAAAGACTTACACCCGTTCAGAAGGTGGTATGTATATTTCCAACATACGTACGGATGAAGGCAGGTTCATGGAATATGGAGCCGAATGGATCCCGGAATTTACATCTCCCAATAAGATTGTAATTTTTGACCTGGATACGATGAATGCGTAAGTATGATAATTAGTGACTACATAAAGCAAAAGTTTCAGTCATTCGGCATATCATTGTCGGAGGCTGACTTGGTAGAGATGAATCTTTCTTCTGGGGTTGATCCAGACGGGGAAATGACTGAAGACAATTTACAGTCTATCTCTGTTGCGATTGCAAGATTTATTCCCTCCTTATTGCTTAGAGCTACTTCTAAATCGGTATCAGAAAACGGTCATTCAAAGTCTCTTTCTTGGGATATTTCCGGGATAAAGTCATACTATTCTTTTTTATGCAATAAGTATGGACTGAAAGATGAACTGAATACAGATAAACCTAAAGTAACATTTTGGTGATATGCTAGAAGAACATCCGCATAAATTGCAATTACAGGTTATTACTCCGGAAGAGAATGACGAGTATAACCGACCAATACCGGAAACCGGTGGAGAGTATTGGCAGGATGTAACAGATTGCTTCTGCCATGACAACTCCCAACAGAAAGAAGTTTCTGTCAATGGTGAACGCTGGGTATATAATTACCATGTGGTTTATGAGGGTAAAAAGATTATTTTAGGATCTCATATCAGATGTCTGGACACCGAAGGGAATATTGTAGGAGAGGGAGATGTGAAGAAGAATGCCGAATGCTATTCGGAGGAATTTAAGGGTAGATGTGATATTTGGGTATGATTGTAACGACTGACATAGCGAATATTATTTTTAAAGATTGCAAGTCTTTTGGAATCTCTGAAATGTATCAACGGGGAAATATCCCTGAAGGTAAAGTAAAGACCGAAAGAATTGTAATCTACCCCAAAACTCAACAACCGGATGCTTACTGGGAAAAAGGATATGTTGAAGTAAACTTCTGCGTTCCTGTAACAAGGTCTGAAAAAGCAAGCTTGATTCGCTTGAATGAGCTGGAACGGAAAGCAAAGACGTTTTTTAAAGATGGTGTTGTTTCCCAATATGACGGCTCCTGGTATCGTTACTCTTCTGAAAGTATCGGAATAGAAGAAGACAAAGAATTATGTTGTTACTATGTAAATGTGAAATTATTATTTGAAACTCTAAACGTAAATTGAAAAGATATGAAACCGTTTATTGGAATTAAAAAGATTTGGTACGGTGATGTTATAACTTCTGCTGTGACTAAATCAAGTCTTAAAACGTGGTTAGGTGCTGCTACGGAAGTTGAAAACTCTCATCAAGATACTTGGGCGTATACAGAAGATGATCCGACCTATACCGACTATATCAACGAGTTGAATGGTAGTATCTATTATCGTGATGTTACTCAAAAAGGAGCTAAAACAATTGCTTTCACTATGGGCGTTTTCTCTTTTGATGATAAAGTAGAATTGGAAGGTGGTGAAAAGGTTGATACTGATGCAGGCTGGGCTTCTTCTGACACTCCGGGAATTGTAAATAAGGCAATCGTAGGCCAAACAAAAACAGGAAATTATATCGTATTTACCAATGCTGCTGTTATCGCAAAAGGTAATGCGGTAGAAAAGAATATCGGTCTGGGTGTAACAGCGGTGGCTATGGAAAATCCTAACTCCGGTGTTAAGAGCGACTATCTGTTTGATGGCGAAAAGGTAGATGCTGCATGAACTGATGAAAAAGTGGCGATTGCTTCTTCTGAATCGGCTACTCTAAATAGTTATTCAGCTGGATCAAGGCGGGTGAACGCTGGGAGTGCTGTAAACTATGGCTCTTCAGGAGAAGATGGAAAGCAACCGTCAGAGACATTATCTATATTGTAAAGTGGTGAGGGGTGAGGATTTGTGTTTCTCGCCCCCTTTTAATAAATATCATTATGAATAAAGCAGCTATACTTGTATCTGAAGCTATCACAGGCAAAGATTTCATTCCTATAATTGTAAACGGGAAAATGTACCGTGTAAACCCGCCTACTATCCATAAAATCGCTGGCGCCTCGGCTTATCTTGCTATTCTAGAAGATAGCAAGGATATTGCGGGTATTGTTTCTTCGTTAAAGGATATTTCCGTCGCTTCTCGTGCACTTTCTTGGTTTATTGAAGGGGATGATAGTCTTGAACATGAATTATCAAAGGGAACACTGGAAGAAGTGCTCTGTGGGCTTACAGCCGCTTATTCTCTAATCTCTGTAGAAAATTTTACAATGCTGTTGGATTTAGCAAAGAACGTAGCAAATCTGACAGCAAAACAGAAGTTATAGGAAATGATTGTATGTTAGGGCAAATTGCGTCGTTCATGGAAAATCTTCATCTCTCTTACGATGAAGTAGTTTATAAAATCCCATATCGCAATTTGATCATCATGCAAAAAGATAAGTTGCACGCTGTATACGATGGGGAGGTGCTTAAGGAAGTATCTGATAAGGATTTCTTTGGTGAAAATATAAAATTTGATAAGTAATGAAAGTAACGGTTGATTTGTCGGGTCTGGACGAGTATGTTGAAGAGGTGGACGAGTATACAAATGAGCTTATGAAGGAAGCGGCGCATAATGCAGTTGACACTCAAAAGGAAAGAAATGTGAGTAGCAAGAAAACTTATCAGAACCATACGTGGAATCTTCGTAATGCTCCGGGGGCTGCTGTAGTTCGTGATGGGAATATCGTTTATCTATATGTCCCGGCAGATAGCGAACATGCGGGGGCCAAAGGCAAGACAGAGAACTTGCTTATATATGGGAAGCTACCCAAAAACGGTGTTGTGTTCGCTGATGGAATGGAGTATGCGAGCTTTGTTTCTAGCAAGGGTTTTGACGTTCTGGATTCGGCAAGCCTAACCGTGGAGAAAGAGTTAAAGGAATCATTTGGTAACGAAAACGTAAAAGTCACATGGCAGGAATGAAATTTACCGCAGATGTTAATGTCGAAGACATTATAAAACTGCGTCAAGAAATAGATAAATTGAAGAAGTCTCTAATTGCTGTTGCGGGGATACCAAATAGTGATGTGGCTATAAAACAATTAGAGAAAGAGATAGCGGTGGCTACTAAAAAATTAGAAGAGTATAAAAACAAATACCTTCAAATCCAAAAGCTGAAGCATGACATTGATTCTTCCAATGATGCAGTCAAAAAGGAAAAGGACGAAACAGCCGCATTGCAATCCACAAATAAATGGATTGTGGCCAATACAGAAGCCGTAATAGAAACGGATAAGCAGATAAAACAATTAAAGAAAGATTTTAGTGCGCTTTCTGATGAAGAGAAAGTAGGAGATACTGGTACAGCAAAAATTCGCCAGATTCAGCAGTTGGCTGCTCAAAGATTAGTAGAGGAAGAAGCTGTCAGAAAAACGATTAAAGCACAAAAAGATCAGATAATTCAAAGTAATGCAGAAGAAGGTAGTATTACGGCATTAAGAAAGCAATTGATTCTTTTGATAAAGGATTACGATGATCTTGGACGGGTAAGAAGGGGGGGAGATGCCGGAAAAGCATTGCTAACCCAAATATCGAACGTTCAAAAGGAATTAAATGCAGCAGAGCAAGCTTCTGGAAGATTTCAGAGAAATGTAGGTAATTATGCAAGTGCATGGAATGGACTCGGTAATTCAGTGCAACAGGTAGCCCGTGAACTTCCTTCACTAGCTGTAAGTGCAAATACTTTTTTTCTTGCAATATCAAATAACCTTCCGATATTAGTTGATGAAATAGCAAAAGCTAGAAAAGAATATGCAAATTTCAAGGCAGAATTAAAAGCAGGAAATAAAGATGTCAAGGCTGTTGCTCCCGTATGGCAACAGCTTACAAGATCTATTTTAAGTTGGCAGACCGCTCTTGTTGTTGGGCTGACTTTGCTTTCTGTATACGGGAAAGATGTAATTAAATGGATTGGAAGTTTAGGAAAAGCAAGAGATGTCACCCTTGATTTGCTTTCAGCCGAACAAGAAATGGCATTGGCTAGAAAGTCCGCATGGTCTAGCATAGCCAAAGAGCAAACTCAACTTGATATTCTGTATAACAAATTAAAAAATGTAACTCTTTCCACTACAGAGAGGAATGCGGCTGTTCGTGAGTGGGTTAAAAACTATAAGACTCATAGTGATATACTGGAGGGCGAAAAAGTAAGTATAGATAAATTAAATAAAGCTTACAAGGAATTAACTAAAGAAATTCGCAATAGTGCAATTGCACGAAAATATGAAGACACATTAGCTGATATGTCTATCAAAAGAGAAGACGAAGAAATAAAACGGTTAAATCAAAAGAAAACTTTATATGATGCCGGTCTTGAAATGTCAGTTGCGCAGAGAGAATATGAACGAGTACAGAGAGAATATGATAAAGGACAAACGTCTTCGCAGGTTTTATCATCTGCAAGAGTTAGGTATTTAAATGCTGTTGATAATTGGAATAAAGAAAAGAAAGTCTATGTAGATGCTATAAATACGGTTAAGAAGTATGATGAAAATATGGCTGTTATAGAAAATCATATTTCTACTTTAGATTTATTCCCTCAACCTAAAGAAGGAACCTATGATTATTGGCAACAACAGGTTGAGATAGCTGATGATGCATTGAAACAAATAACATCTGAACAAAAAAAAGTTTTGGATGAAGCATCGAAAGATTCAAAAAAAGATCTTTATGGGTTGGGTATAGATAGGGCTGTTGTGGATTCATATAAGAAGGCTGTAAAAGATAAGGCTGAAGCAGAAAAACAGTTAAAAGTTTATGGGGATTCCTCTAAAGAACAGAAGATGGCCGAAAAAGAGGCTGAAAAACGAAAGAAAGAGCAGGAGAAACTAAACGAAGATCTTTTGTCTCTCCGTCGCCAGAATCAGCAGGCTGAAATTGACCTTATGGAAGAGGGTACAGAGAAAAAGCTGAAACAGATTGATTTGGATTACCAGAAGGAAATAGATGCCATTAAGAAACAGAAAGCTAGTTGGGAGTCGTCTCAAAGCGGAAGATTGACAGATGAGCAAACTAATCAACTTGGGATATGGGCTTCTAACGCTGCAAGAAATAGAGAAAAAGGTATAACAAGTACTAATAATGAAAGATTAGAGGCTGATAAAAAAGCATGGCAGGAATATTTCATCCAATTTGGTAATTATCAAGAGAAACGGAAGAATCTTATTCAGAAGTATGATGATGAAATAGCTAAATTGGAAGAACATAGTGCTGAAAGAGCTACTAAAATTGCTGAGAAGAATCAAGCAATAGATCAGCTGGACGAACAGTTCGGGAAATCTACTCATGTCATGGCTGATTTGTTTGAAGATGCAAGTGAAAAGAGTGTATCATCTATTCAAGATATTATTGATAAGTATGAATTGTTAATCAAGTATATGTCTGGAACGGATGAGTCAGTATCTCTTATCAATTTAAAATCAGTAGGTTTCACAGACAAGGATATCGCAAATCTTGAGAATGGGACAATCAATATCAAGGATATAACGGATGCCATAAAAAGGCTAAAAGAAGAAGTTAAAGGTAAATCCCCTTGGTTATCCTTTTTCTCTGATATGAAAAAAGGAATCGATGATATAAAGAATGCTAATGGTGATACAAGGAAGTTCGGCCAGGGCATATCAACGATAGGGGGAGCTATAACAGAGTTTTCTCCTGCTATCAAACAGTTTGGGAGTGATATATCTTCCATATTTGGAGAAGATTTGAACGATGAAATAAATAACGTTATTGACGGTCTTTCCGGTCTTGGGCAAACGGCAGTAGGAGTAGGACAAATAATGTCTGGAGATATTGCCGGAGGTATCATGAGTGCTGTAAGTGGAGTCTCTCAACTTGTCAATGCAATGGGTAATTTGTTCGGGCCGGACGGTACCGCTTATTATGAAGGAGTAAAGGAACAGCTTGAAGCAATAAATGAGGTCTATGATCGTATTATTGACAAAAGCAAGGAAGATATAGTTTTCGGTGGTGGATTTGCATCTGTTCAAGCAGCTACACAAGCCATGGATAATTACGAGAAGAAAGTAATTAATCTCCAAAAGATTGCCGCAGCTTCAGGGCGTGCCGGTGCAAGTTGGAAGTCTCATAGTGCAGAATGGCATTCTAACAAAAATGTTGGTGCAATAGGTGGTTTTGAGCAGATGAGCGACATCCTAGGTAAATCAATAAGCTCCATGACAGACTTGTATAGTTTGTCAGGAGATGAATTGTTCCTCATTCAGTCCCAAATGCCGGAAGCATGGAGTTTAATTGATGCCAGAATTCGTGAAAACCTGGATAGCATCGTAGCTTGTAAAGATGAAGCGAATGAACTGAGGGATGCTCTTAATCAAGCCATGACAGGGGTTGATTTTGATTCCTTCTACAATGGGTTTATTGATCAGTTATCCGATATGGATACTTCTTTTGAAGATATGTGTGATAACTTTGAGGATTATCTGCGTAAGTCAATCATGGCAGGATTAGTCGCTAGTCAGTATCAAGGCCGTATAAATGCTCTTTATGAGCAATGGAGCGATGCAGCGAGAAGTGATAGTAAAATTACTAAAAACGAAGCAGACCTTCTCAAAGAACAGTATCAACAGATTGTAGAAGATATGATGCATGATCGAGAAGAAATGTTTAAAACATTTGGGTGGGATACTTCTGCTACTTCTCAGGAATCGTCGAAGAAAGGCTTTGCAACTGCTTCTCAGGATTCAATAGACGAACTTAACGGACGTTTCACTGCTTTGCAAATTGCCGGAGAAGAGATTAAGAATCAGAACCAGCTTCAAACGATGTCTATTCTTGAATTGAGAGCTGATATGCTGCCTATTATTTCCAATACTACAGGGATAAAGGATATTGCTAGTGAGACACGGGATTTGTTAAGGCTGTCTTATGAAGAGTTGACAGGTATTCATGATGATACAACAAGCATGAACAAGTCATTGAAGAATATTGAGACAGATATTGCAGAAGTTAAACGTAATACATCAAAATTATAATATATGGTTGACTTATTAATTAACAATAAAGACGCTTTTGCGACGTGGGGCGTGAGAATGGGAGACGGGTTCATTGAAGCTATCTACGCTCCGCTTCCAATGAAAGAAATTATAGAGAATAAGTCTCGTTTACAGGACGGGAAGAAAATAATTATAGCCAATCGGAAGATTGATGAACGGGATCTAACGCTAACCTTTACCCTACAAGGGAATTCCTCAACTGATTACATAGCTAAGTATAAAGCATTTCTGAATGAGATAACAAAGGGGGAATTTACTGTCAAGATCCCAGCGTTAGGCGAAGAAGTATATCATTTGTATTATATTAGGTCCGCTTCTTTTGGAATCAATACAATAAGGACGTTTTCAAAGATCTCAGTAAAGCTAAACGAGCCGAATCCGGGTAATAGAGAGTAAAATTGCCACAATAGGCAAATTGTGGTTTATAGGGTTGCCGGATTTTATGTTTTGAGATTTTTATCTCCGAACTTTGGTGTGTTATGGAATTAGTAGACATCAAAGACATATCCGGCAACATTCGCTTTTCGACTCCTATCAATGAGGGTTCGAAAAGACACTTCCTTTTGATGCAGGAAGATTATGTAACTCTAAAGTTTTCCCTTGCCAGTCCTATCTATTTCAAGTTAGGGGACTACATAGACAATGAGTTGGGAATATTTGAAGTAGTAGACCTGTATAAACCTACCTACAATACAACCACAGGTGCATACGACTATGAGCTTCGGCTTGATGCCTACTACTGGAAATGGAAGAACAAGAAATTTTTCTACACACCTGAAACAACCGGCCGTGAGGCTGGGTGGAATCTCACAGCCACTTTAGATGTTCACCTGAATATATTTCTTGATAACTTGAAATATCTTGGCTATAAATTCAGGGATAAGGACTTCATTTGGGAAATTGATGATACGGTAGAAAATTCCGCTAAATTAGTCACATATGACAATGTAAATCTAATAGATGCGCTCACACAAATGGCGGAAGCGTGGGGATGTGAATGGTGGATAGAGAATCATAAGATTTGTTTCGGGCGTTGTGAATACAGTTCCCCTGTTGATTTCAAAGCTGGTGACTTGACGGACACAGAGAATGTGAATGTCAATAATATGACACGCAGCGATAGTCAGACAACTTATGCTACCCGTATCTACGCTTTCGGTTCTACACGAAACATCCCTGCTACTTACCGGAAAGATTTGATATTTGATGTTAAGAAGGTTAATGGGAGAGATATATCCGATACCTCAAGACCGTTAAACATAAGGTTCTTTCCTTCCGTTTCTCATGCTGGAATATCTCCTATCAGTATGAATATATTTGAAGAGGGCGAAATGGTGGGAGCACAGGAAGAATATAAGGTTATGACGGATGTATTTACTTCTTCCATGCCTGCTAGTGAGTACCATATCTCATTCAATTCAATGTTACTATACTTTAGCACCCGATTCACGTCAAACATTGAAAATTTTAAGGCTAAATTATCATTAGTCTATTATGTAGGAGAGGTGGAGAAAGTACTGGATATTCAGGAGAAAGCTTTCAATGATTCAGTTTCAAGTTTTACTATTAGTTTTAGTGACACTGATTTCTTTCTTCCTGAAAAGGCTAATAATTGTAAGTTTTTGTTTACATTTAGCTTTTCTCTGAATCATCCAGAGAAAACGGTAGTATATACAATTGGAAGGAATGGAGAAAATAATGTTAAGCTTGAATGTTTGTCCGCATCGGCGAACACTTCTGTAACTTTCCTGTCCGGAGCAAATTCAGGGAGGACTTTTTCAGCCGTTTATAATCCTGACTTGCTAACAGGTGAGGACGCCAATGTCATACGTCTGCCGGAAGGGGTAACAGCTTCTATGGGTAACCAATATATTATCAACAATATCATTAAGGGTAAAATTCCTGATAACTATTTCAGTAAAGATGATAAAGAACTTACTCTGAACGGTGTCGTTCAAAATCGTCTTATGTTACCAAAAGATGTTCCTTATATAGATGCTTATAGGTATAGTTCAACAGGCGAGCGTATCGATATCGGAGATTCGCGTTATGACAATCCGAATAATGTCGAAATGCCGGAAGAAGAAGCTATTGAAGAAATTGTTATATTAGAGGATGAATATCCTAAATATATCGGTTCCGTATCCAGTATCACCAGTGATGAAAAGGAGGAGGAAGACAATGACGGCAATAAGACAGGAAACAAGTACCTTATTTACACATTTAAGGACAATGGACTAAAAAACTTTACGAAAGATTTTGTGTTGAATGGTCAAGAACCCCATTTAATTTTCCAGACAGGTAAACTGGCCGGCCTTGATTTTGTTATCTCTCTAAAAGAGAGCGGTAATAGCGGAACTACATTCGAGATAACACGAAATGATGATTATGGCCGGTATCTTCCGGATGATATCCTTTATCCTGTTGTATCTGACACTTATATTCTTTACGGATTTGATACAGCGTTTATTTCAGAGCAGATGTTACCAGAAGCGGAACAGAATCTACTCAAAAAGGCAAAGGAATACGTAAAGAAATCCATGATTGACCCGTCTACCTACGATTGCGAGATGAACGCTGATTTCATCTGCAATGAGGGCAATATTCGTACATACGAAGTTGGGGCTAAAGTCAACCTGATAAATAAGGCTTATTTCCCGGAAGGACGACAATCCCGTATCATAGGTTTTGAATGGCCGCTGGATATTCCTTACGATCACCCGATCTATACAGTCGGTGAAACAGCTCCATATTCGCGTATAGGTGAGATAGAGAGTAAACTGGAGTCACTCACATATAAAGGGCAAACCTATTCAGGCTCTGCATCCGGAGGAGGTGGAACAAGCGTGTATGTGATTGGAGAAAATGACAATACTCTTCCTTCTGATAAAAATGTATTCTCCGCAAAGAGAGTTCTTCAGGAAATAATTAGTTATTCTATTAGTAAAACAAAGAATGACAGAGCTTTAGGATTAATATCATTTTTGAAAGGCATTATAGTGAAGGAAGGTATTATAACAGATGATGTTACTGCAACAGAGGTGTCTGCCAATATCCTAGAGGTATTTGACAAACTTACAGCCAATAATGCAGCAATTGCAGGAAATATATCTTCTCTAGATTATGCCGAGAACCTCCTAGGCTGGCTGATTACTCCCGAAGGCCATATTGATGCAAAGTCCTTGCGTCTGCGTGATTTCTTGGAAGTACCGGAGTTGCGGTATAACCGTGTGTCTATTGTATCCGGTGAAGAATGGAATGCTCCCGGCGGTGGTATCATTGAATCAGTGGATGCAGCGAACAAGACCGTTCATTTAAAGCTGGAACCCGGGGAGGTATCACAAGTAGAGATTGATGATATCTGTAAGGGAGTATTCAATAACGATACCGGTTTCCAGACTGCGTATTTTCGGATTACAGAAAAGATAGACAACTCTTCTTTTAAATACGTCCTCCGTAGTGGATATACTTTCAATCCTTGTAAGGCGATGCATTTTGTCGCATACGGTAATTTCACTAACGCTGAGCGCCAAAAGTCATGTTACTCTACACAGAATTACATCCGCTTCCTTAAGGGTGTTAATAACTGGGAAATAACGAAGGACATGATAGCCATGCAGTTAGGCGATTTATCTAACCTGAAGCTGTTTGGCATTGATATGTCCGGTCATAGCGCATATCTCAATAGAGTCTATATGACCGGAACTATCAGGCAGATATCCAGTGACGGTGTGACTGAGGTTCCCGTTCCGGCATTCAAGGGTAAATGGAAATCCGACACATACTGGTACTACGATGAAGTGACTCATAACGGCAGTACATGGATATGTATTGAGTCTACTACTACGCAGGAACCGTCAGATTCTTCTACGGACTGGTTGAAATCTATATCTAAAGGGGAAGACGGAGCTTCAGGGAAAGGAGTAAAAAGTATCGTAGAGCAATATTATTTATCCACTTCTCAAACGTCACTAACAGGAGGAAGTTGGAGTACGACATCCCCAACTTGGGAAAAAGGCAAATATATCTGGATCCGTTCGGTTATTACTTATACTGACGATTCAACGACTACTACCGATCCAATTAGCGTAACCGGTGGAGCTGGCGAGAATGGGCTTGGTATTAAATCGGTTGATGTTTTCTATTATCTTTCTTCCTCTTCTAGCGAGTTAATCGGTGGAGAATGGAGTACTAATACACCTACTTGGGTTAATGGCAAGTATATATGGAGCAAGACAAAAACTACATATACAAACGACGCCTTTGTAGAAAGTAATCCTGCCTGTATTACAGGGGGAAAAGGCGAAGCAGGAAAGGACGGTAAAGGTGTACAGAGCGTTGATGTTCTTTATTATCTTTCCAGTTCTTCAACCTCCCTTTCCGGTGGTTCATGGTCTACGAACTCACCAACTTGGGTAGATGGGAAATACATTTGGAGTAAAACCAAAGTGGTCTATACAGACGGTTCGTCTATTGAAACCAATCCGGCTTGTATCACCGGAGGTAAAGGTAGTACTGGAGATAATGGTAGGGGAGTCTCAAGCATTGTCGAAGAATATTATCTATCTACTTCTTCTAATTCCTTGGTTGGTGGCTCTTGGAGTACAACACCTCCGACATGGGAAAATGGGAAATATATTTGGACTAGGTCAGTAATAACATATACAGATAGCGCATCAACGACAACCGATCCGATATGTGTTACGGGTGGTAAGGGGGCTACGGGAATTGGCGTTAAGAGTGTTTCCGAGCAATACTATTTGTCTACATCATATAGTACCACTACGGGTGGTTCATGGTCTACTACAGTTCCGGCATGGAAGGACGGTAAATATATCTGGACACGTTCCATTATAACTTATACAGACAATTCTTATACGGAAACTAACCCCGTATGTGTGACAGGCGGAAAGGGGCCTAGCGGGAACGATGGCGTAGGGATAAGTGCTGTTGATGTCTTATACTACCTTTCGACTTCTTCCAGTTCCTTGGTTGGTGGTTCTTGGTCTAGCACTTCTCCCACGTGGCAAAACGGCAAATACTTATGGTCTAAGACCAAGGTCACTTATACGGATAATTCTACATGGGAAAGCGATCCGGTTTGTATTACTGGGAGCCAAGGACAAACAGGCCTACCTGGTGCTATGCTTCGCCCTCGTGGGGTATGGGCACCAAATACTGAGTATTATCATAATGATGCATTTATAGATACTGTGATCTATAACGGTCAGAACAAACTCTGTAAGGTTACTCATACATCTACTTCTTCTTTCGATTCAACGAAGTGGGAAGAATTCAGTGAATTTGTGAACGTAGCTACCAACGTCCTTTTGGCTCAGAACGCAACTATTGATGTGCTCGGTACTTCGGGGATATTTGTGGGTAATTTGGAGAAGACAGAGGGTTGGTTAATGACGGAGGGGGCAATCAAGCATAATGTTACAGGTGTTGAGCTGACATCTGACGGTAAAATATCTCTTCCTGAAACCGGTGGAATGACCGTAGGCGGAAAGACTTTCATAGAAGCCGGGAAGATAAAGACGGAGTTTATTAACGTTGATACTCTTGAAGTGACAAAATTAAGAGGGGCAACGGGCACTTTCAAAGAATTACAAGCTATTGATAATGCAGGCAAGATACAAGGGAAGATTTCTTTTAATACAGAAGGCTCTGGAGATAATGTTTCCTCTTCGTTTAATATTGATTTTTCAAAAACTTGGATTTCTGGGGATTTATATCAACAAGGGTATAATTCTGTGGAAGGTCGCTCATGGAGATTTTACACATCTGATTTGTGGTGCAGAGGGGAATTCGGGCATAGGGTAATGACTACAATTAAAGTTTATGCTAATAATGATTGGAATTTTTATGTTCACATCTATGGTCATGGATCAGATAATAATGTAGATAGATATCCTCAATCGGGACAACCTATAGATTGCATTGTTATGGAAGGAAATGGAAATTATGTTTTGCGTATTTGCGATTCTGCAACGTTCAAAAAAATAACGGTCGTTAATAGTTCTGATTATCCTAAAAGAGTGGTATATAATCAGCCTAATTCTCTAACTTATACTATTGTATTTATAACCATAGAACAACCAAAACTAATCAGAAATATCCGAGTGTAAATC
>ENA-OPRU01000829-OPRU01000829.1-human-gut-metagenome-genome-assembly--contig:-NODE-829-length-17692-cov-2.666723_pt1 | contig 17692 bp, 16 predicted proteins | sample MGYA00241897_ERZ501888 | MGnify/ENA primary metagenome ERZ501888 (study PRJEB25962, sample SAMEA2042398) | human gut metagenome | biome: human gut; feature: human-associated habitat; material: faeces... | reverse complement strand
AAAGGCAGATCACCAGCAGTACCGATACCAGGAGAATTCCCTTTTTCTTTCTGGTCATCCTATTCCTCCCTTCTCACTGAGCACTCCGTCTCGGATTGTCACCACCCGCTTTGCAAAAGAAGCGATCTCCGGATCATGAGTTATCATCAACACCGTTACCCCCTCTTTGTTCAAACTCTGGAACAATTCCATAACCTGTTCGCCGGACTTCGTGTCCAGCGCTCCTGTAGGTTCATCTGCCAACAACAATTTAGGACTGTTCACGATCGCTCTGGCAATCGCCACTCTTTGCATCTGCCCTCCTGAAAGCTGATTAGGCCGAAAGTCCACACGATCTGCCAATCCCACTCTTTCCAAAGCCCGCAAAGCTTTTTCCCTGCGTTCCTTTTTCGGAACCTTTGCGTAAGTCAGAGGCATCTCCACATTTTCCAAAGCAGTCTGTTTTGGCAGCAGATGAAAGCTTTGAAATACAAAGCCAATCGTATGATTACGGTAGGAATCCCAATCCCGATCACGATAATTTTTTGTGGATATGCCATTGATAATCAAATCTCCGCTGTCATAGCGATCCAAACCACCGATGATATTTAACAATGTCGTTTTTCCTGAACCACTTGGCCCCAGGATTGCGACAAATTCACTATCACGCAAATGTAGGCTTACATCATCTAAGGCTTTTTGAACAAGTGTACCGGTTTTATATTCCTTATGAATATGTTTGATTTGCAGCATGTATATCTTCCTTTCCCTAGCTTATACCCTTATTTTTGGGGGTAATAAACATTTCTATCTAATACGCAGTTCCATAGGATTCCCCACTTGGATTGCTTGTATTTAATACCGTAAGTGCATTGGCTGCACCTTGTTGGACATCTTCGTAAATTTCCTGCGCTGGTTGCTTTTGAGAGTACAAGTATGCAGCTTCACCATCAAAATATACCGCATACAATACTTCCGCATCATAATCAGGTATCATATTGTATAAGTTTTCTATGCTCGTTGCCTCCAATGCCATGTTTCTTGTTTCATAGCCTTGCCCCTCTACATCGTACACCTGATAAATAACGCTGCTGTAATCTTGCTTCACATCTAAGGAGGTAATCAGCGAATGTCCCTTGGCATTGATTTGCGGTAAAGAATAATAGCTTGTATAGCTTGCATTTGTTTCTAGTTCATCAATCATAGAAACAATATTTGTATCCTTTATCATTGCCGGTAAATTCACAAAACCATTCTTTGCGTATTCAATACCAAATTCTTTTTGAAAAGCCGTTAGCAGCTTATCTCCCTTGTCCATGACTTCTTTTAGATAAGGAATATTTTCGTATTCTACACGATTATCTTTGATTTGTATATCTACTTCTTGTTGCGTACTATCAATACATATATCATCTTGATAAACATTTCGTTGATAGCTTGCACGATAAACTTGATAAGCAGTGTCTGTGGATCTTACCACCGCTATATCTTGAATCGTCTTTGCATCGGATTCCATTGTTTTTTTATAGGAATATACAATGCTTGGTTTTCCATAGTTTTCAAGTGAAAACGAAAAGGTTTCCTGTGCATTGTTTACATCTTTCCATGTAATATGCATGCTTCGATGATCTGCATCACTTACCACAGATGCGTCCTGTATGCCGATTTCCCAAGCATTCGAATCATAGCTTTTCGCTTTGCTTGCTTCTTCAAGCACCTCAATGGTTTCTGTCCAAAAATCTTGTTTTGCTTCCGGCTCGCTTTTTTGACAAGCAGTCATAAGACATACACTTAATAGGCATAAACCATACAATCTCCATCGTTTTTTCATATTCTCCATACACCCTTTCCTTTCGTATCCATAGATACTAAATATATTCAAAAGCATTTATTTTTTTACAGTTTAACACTGCTTTTCGGCTTTGTCAAAGCTCATAAAAAGAATCGCAGGATAAGCAAAAAAAGCTTGGCGCTCATTTGTGATTTTATAGCTTACAGCTTCCTTATACCTACTAATAAAACATACCGTACATATAACCTATGCACCTGCATAATAGTGTCAATATCCATTTATTATGCAATGTATTTTCTATGTTTTAAGCATTAAGTTTTCAATGGGCAAAGATAAAATATTATAGGCTTTTCTGTGTATTTATGATATCCTGAAAGCAGAAGGATTGTGAATGCTTGCACAAAGATTTTATATCCGTTCGTTAAACAGTTACAGTTATCTTTATAAGCTATACATTTCTAGTTTGTTATAATCATAAGAAAACGGGTTTATCGCATTCCCATCTGTATATCATGGAAGGAGGCGAACAGAATGCAAACGCTAACGAACATTTCCTACTTTTATATTTTTCTATTGCTAGTTTTAGGTGTAGCGGTGGTTTATATGGTGTACAAGTATTTTAAAAACCACAAATGATTTTTATTATCAAGGATTTAAACAATATTTTAGGCTGTTGGCAATCGACAGCCTTTTCTTATATATGAAACAGTTTGTTTCTTTAAAAACAAGTTTGACTGTTTGTATCTTGTATTAAGTCTATAAACAAATATTTTCTACTTCATAGGTTGTGCAGTCTTTTATAAAATGCTTATGACGAATATAAGAGTATCGTTAAAGCAATAAGTATTTCTTAGTTTATTACTATTGAAAAAAGCTCACCATAATATCCATTATGATGAGCAAATGCTTTTCTTATTCTTTTTCTAATGCAAGTGTTCTTGTGGTAATATCACAAACCTCAGCAGGTCCGTAATACTGAATTGCACCAGGATATACGAAGCAAGTGTTTTCAGCCCATTCTTCACGGTGAGCTTCAAAGAATTTGAATGGTTTTCCTTCCAATTCAACAAGTGCTTTACGGATAACCGGTTTATCTTCTCCATGTCTTCTTTCGATGTTCATCATCTTTGTGATTGGCATACCACCGGCTACCCATTCATTTGCCGGTTTTGATAGGTTACTGATCTTAGATAGATAACCGTTATAACCATACTGAATCAACATAAATGCGTTGTATCCAAGAGAGTAGCAATAGTCAGAATCAAAGTTAGATGGGAATGCACATCTTCCTTCATAACCGAAGAAGTGGTGAAGTGCATTAAACTTACCGTTGTAAGTACCGGCAGCCTTGCGCTGAGCCAATTTGTCCGCAACCAATGCAGAGAATAGCTTTTCGGATTCAATCAAAGAAACCTGTACGTTGCCGTGTGGATCTCTTTCTAAGAACAACTGCTGTTGGATTGCTTCCGGAAGAATTGCGAATACTTCCATAGATTCTTTTGTTAATCCGTTTTCAATGAAAGCATATTTTTCTTTCCAAGTAGGAAGTGCATTGAATGCATCTGCCTTTGAACCTGCCAACAATTCATTGATTTCGTGAATCAAAGTCGAGAATTCAGGAACGAACTCAACAACACCCTCAGGAATGATTGCTACACCGAAGTTCATACCCTTTGCGGCACGTTTTTCAACAGAATCCGCAATGTAGTCTGCAATCTGAGAAAGAGACATTTTCTTTTCAGAAACCTCTTCGGAAATCAAGCAGATGTTTGGCTGTGTTTCAAGTGCACATTCCAAAGCCACGTGAGATGCAGAGCGTCCCATAACCTTGATGAAGTGCCAGTATTTCTTAGCTGAATTGGCATCACGTTCGATGTTACCAATCAATTCGCTGTATGTTTTCGTTGCTGTATCGAAACCGAAAGAGCATTCGATATCTTCGTTCTTCAAGTCTCCGTCGATTGTCTTAGGACAGCCGATAACCTGAACACCTGTGTTGTTTGCTGCAAAATATTCAGCTAACACCGCAGCATTGGTATTGGAATCATCACCACCGATAATTACGATTGCGGTAATTCCATGCTTTTTACAAACCTCAGCAGCAACTGCAAACTGTTCGTTTGTTTCCAATTTTGTTCTACCGGAACCGATAATATCAAATCCACCGGTATTGCGATATTCGTTAATATATTGATCATCGAAAACCAAATAGTCATCTTCGATCAGTCCGCTTGGTCCGTTCTTGAAGCCATACAATTCATTGTCTGGATTGGTTGCCTTCAAAGCATCATACAAACCACAGATTACGTTGTGTCCGCCCGGAGCCTGTCCACCGGAAAGAATAACACCTACAACCTGTTTTTTAGCTTCTGATGTGTTTGCTCCCTTTTGGAAAGTGATTTCCTTTTTTCCGTATGTATTTGGGAACAAAGCCTTGATTTTTTCTTGATCTGCAACACTTTGAGTTTCTTCACCCTCTAGCACGCTGATTTCGGAAATTCCGTTTCTCAACATTGCCGGAAGCTTTGGAGAATACTCGTATCTTGCTTTTTGTAACGATGAAATTTTCATATTATATCTCCTTCTTTATAACAGTTAAATTATAAGATATATTGCTGTAAAAGTAAACCTTTTGCCCCATCATACAGCAACATACTTTTTCGGATATTTTTTTGGCAAATGGAGCAAGTGGAGAATACTATTTAATTTTTTGATATTTTGATTACTTTTGACATACAAATTTCAAATAGTGTCTGCACATAGTTGTTGATATTTGCTAAGCCGGATAGTATAATAACTGCATACATTATTTATTTTTTGTATGCAGAAAGTTGGTGTATGATTGAGTAAAAAAGAACTTTTAAAAACGATAATCGAAAATAATGGCGGCATTGCAAAAACTTCAGATTTTGTCGCTAACGGGATAAATAAATACGAGGTAGCGGCTTTTTGTAAAAAAGGAGTCATTGAAAGAATTCGCAGAGGCTTTTATCAGCTCCCCCAAAGTAAAAATATTACAGAAGAACAGCTCATACGAAAGCTTCTTCCACAGGGAATTATTTGTGTGGAGTCCGCTTTGTTTCACTACGGATATAGTGATTTTTCTCCCCGTAAATGGTCAATTGCTGTACCGAGAACAGCGTCCCGTAGCGTAAAGAACATTGAAGAATTTCCGATAAAGGCTTACTATATTCAAAAGGAATTTTTAGATATAGGTAAGTCCACAAGCAATTTTAACGGTGTAATATTGCCTGTATATGATCGTGAACGAACAATATGCGATTGTTTTAAGTACCGCACAAAACTTGATAACGAAATTTTTAATAAGGCTGTCAATGCCTATGCTGCCGATGAAAAAAAGAACCTTGCAAATTTGTCTAAATATGCAAAAGAAATGGAGCTTTATACAAAGGTTATGAATGTAATGGAGGTGCTGCTTAATGCCTGATATAGCTGCGTCCGTGTTGACACGACTCAAAAATAAGGCAAAAGAAAGCGGAAGAAGTTATCAGCTTTGTTTGCAGCTCTTTTGTCAGGAAGAGTTTTTACGCCGTTTGGAAAAGTCCAAGTATGCCGAAAACCTCGTGTTAAAAGGAGGCTTGTTCCTCTATTCGCTTACTGACTTTGATAGCCGAGTAACGGTTGATGTAGATTTTTTGCTTCAAAGAATACCTAATACACCGGAAAAATTAAAAGGCATACTTGAAGAAATTATTACAGTTCAAACCGGCAATGATTTTGTAACCTTTGAGATAAAAGATATTACACCTATTGCTGTTACGAAGAAATATGCCGGTATAGGTGCTTCAATGGTCGCTTATATTAAAAATACTCGAACACCCTTTGGCATTGATTTCGGTGTTGGCGATATCATTGTGCCAAAGCAAGAAAAAAGAAAAATCCCCACTCAGCTTGATGATTTTATTGCGCCGACAATCAATACTTATTCCATTGAAACGACCGTTGCCGAGAAAATTGACGCAATCCTCAGTCTGATGGAGTTTTCCAGTCGCATGAAAGACTATTACGATATTTATTATCTTGCCAATAAATTTGATTTTGATGGCACGATACTATCCGAAGCTCTCAAAAAGACCTTTACAAACAGAGCGCATAGTTTTACAGCGGCTCAGTTTGAGCAGGTTATGAATTTCGATGACGATGCTGCTATGCAGAAGAAATGGAAGGCATTTATCCGTAAGATAGATACAAAAACAGATAACTATAGTACCGTATTGAAAACAATACAAGCCTTCTTGACAAAACCATTTACAGCAGCGGTAGAAGACAGAGTATTTACAAGCAGTTGGATTGCACAAAATAATGAGTGGATATAGTAGAAGAATGTTATGAGTATAAACAACAATCCAAATGTTTTTTTGAATATACCTGCATTTGATACACTTAGAAGGATAAAACTTAAAAATCACCGATAGATAAAGGTAATTTTTTAAGTTTTTTCTTTTTAAGTGTCGAAGATGGATTTAATGTAAAAGTAAACCTTTTGCCCCATCATATACAAAATAGGGCTTGCCTATTTGATAAAGGACACAAAACAAGTATTTTACACATGATATATGAAAATATAAAACGATGAAAAGCACATAAAATTACTACATACTTTCATTTTTTTGATAATACTAAACAGGCTGTCAAAATTTTTATAGAAATGTAATAGTTTCTTAAAACTTTATTCAGCTTTTTTGATTATGATTAGTATATGAGGTGAATGGCATGAAAACATATAAACCAATCATAACAAATATTTTACTATTTCTAGGCAGCTTATGTATTCTTTACTTTTTTATTTTATCCTTCGCTTACGGCTTCTTTCAGATTTCCTTCTCCTTTTGTTTTCTTATCGGAGGTTTGCTGTTGGTAGGCTATGGCTTGATAGAAAGAAAACAGCAACAGCATGTATTAACATATCTGCCTAAATTTTTACGCATTGCTGCCATTGGATTGCTTACTATCTTTTTAACTAGCTTCCTTATTGTGGAAGGACTGATCCTTGCTAATGGTTTGCATACACCTAATGAAAAATTAGAGTATGTCATCATTTTAGGGGCAGGTTTAAACAAGGATAAGATTTCCCTTTCCTTGCAGCATCGCCTTGATGAAGCGATTGCCTATCATAAGCAATACCAAGATACTACCTTTATTGTCAGTGGCGGACAGGGAATCAACGAAAGCATATCCGAAGCCGAGGCTATGCGCAGCTACTTGGTTGCTCATGGAATCCCGCAACACCAAATCATAGAAGAGGAGCTTTCTACCTCGACCTTTGAAAACTTTGCATTTTCTAAGGAATATATAAAAGATAAGACACAGAAAGTAGGTGTAATTACCAATTCCTTTCACATGCTTCGTGCCTTGATCCTTGCAAGACAGCAAGACTTACAAGCGGTTGGTATTCCGGCAAAATCCGATTTACTGACTTATCCATGCTTTAGCATTCGTGAATATTTCGGAATATGGAAGGCCTTGTTTTTAAAGCAATAGGTGAAAAAGAAATATTTTCTTAATCTAAATAAGTTTTTTGATAAATACGGATCACCTACCTTATTCCATTCATTTCAATTTCAGATAAATATCATGACTTTCCAAAAAATATTGTACATCTTGTTTTTGCGGAATCGAAGTTTGTCCTCCTAGTATTTGAACTGCTATTGCACTTGCAGCAGAACATATTATTAGTGTATCGCGCAGAGAATAACCGTTATATAGACAATATGCGAAAGCTCCATGAAAAATATCCCCTGCACCTGTTGTATCAATTGCCGAAACAGAAAAAGAAGGAATGTGATAGATTACATTATGTTCCTTATATAACAATCCATTTTCCCCTAATGTTATAACCACAATTCCAGAATTTAACTGACATAAAGTATCAAACGCTTGTTTCCAGCTACCTTCGTCGTCTAATGTAATCTTTGTCTGACTATACTGCTCAGCATAATTTTGTGAACAGACTAAGTAATTAACGCGTTGAGCAATTTCTTTTGTTTCTTCATGATATGTTCCAGCATCCATTACACTTTCAGCATCTGGAAATTGATTCAAAGCCTCTATAGAAGCCTTAAGTTCATGTCCATCTAGCAAGAGAACTCTTGGTTTTGTGGGAAATGTGAAACATAACTCCTGTAATTTGCCTGGGCAATTAAAAATTGTTCGATATCCATTACAAGCGTTCGCAATTATTGCACTCCTGGGTGTTTCAATTGTAGGATCTATTATTAAATGACTAATATCTACTCCTACTTTTTCTAAAGTATCACAAATTTCTTTACCATAAAAGTCCGTTCCACATCTAGATACCAATGTAGTTCTCACATTCCATAATGCACATAGATATGCTGCATTAGTTGCTGGACCACCTATACATGCAAATGGTTCTAACACTCTATATTTTTGATTTTCAACTAATGGTGTTTCAATAGGAAAAGTCATATCATAAGTGCATTGTCCAATACATACTATACTCATATAATTCTCCTCATATTCTTTTAACGTAATTACATCTTATCGGATAAAAATAGCAGACTATACTGCTATTTTTACACTATATTTATTTTCTATTCTAATTCAAAATCAATGCTATTTCATTCATGATTTTATCATAAGAAACTTTTGTAAAGTCCGTAACGTCAAGTTCTATCGTTGTTCCTAATTCAAAAGTTCCATAGCCTCTACATTTACAACGTTTAATAAATTCGTCGTAATCTAGTAAATTATCTGCTTCTTCATGATTCATCAAACAAGTCCCTTGGTGATATTCTTTAAGAATATGACCTAAATGGCGTGAATCATCTAAATCGCGTTTCTTTTGACGTTTGAATAGAACATCTAAATCTCCAACCATTCGTATCGTAATTACTTCTATACAATATCGACCGCAAATACCTTGAATCTCATCATGTTGCTTATCACTGAATGGGTAATCACTAATTAAACTATAACCTCTTTCTAATTTCCAGTTCAATCTTTGATAATATTCATTCCAACTCTTTTTAATCAACTTTTCTTTTTCTTCTTCATTGCAAAAACCATACGCATCCCAAAATTCTTCTTTAATTTTATCAGGAGATAAAACTTCAAAATTTTTAAATTTATTTAATAACATATTTGCCATATAAGTTTTACCAGTTCCAGGATATCCTGCAAGTAATATTAATGCCTGCTTCATACTTTTTCTCCTCTTTTACATAGCAAGTTCAATTGCTAAATGATAAGTATCCGCTCGATAGTAAGTACATACACATTCTCTTGGTATATTTTCTTTGTCAAATGAAATACGACGTATATAGAGTAATGGAGTACCAATATCAATATGCATTAGCTTCGCTATTTCTTCACTTGCTATTATGGAATAAATTGATTGCTTTGCATAAAGCCATTGAATTTGGTAGGTATTGGATAAAAATAATCGTAGGGATTCTTTTGAAAAATCATGATTCATTATTTCCGGAACAAATGACTGTTGAAAATAATTTATCTCCAAATAAAGTGGTTCATCACCTGCATAACGAACACGTTTTAAACAAATGATATCATCATTATAAGAAAGTTGGAGACAACGTGCTATTTCATCAGATGATGGTATAACTTTTTGTTCAACCGTAATTTTAATAGCTGCTACACTATCTCCTTTATATTTTCTATCATAACGAATGACACGTTGAGGAGATGTATTCGGTCGATTAGAAATTACAATAGTTCCATAACCTCTTTTTTTCTTAACTAAACCATCATTTGCTAATAACTCTACCGCCTTTCTAGCAGTTGCTCTAGATATCCGATAAATCTCCATTAACTCACTCTCAGCAGGTATCATTTTTCCAACAGGATATTTGCCACCTACAATATCTTGAAACAAAATATTATAAAGTTGATAATATAACTGTTGTCTGCCGCTAAAATCTAAAGTTTCCATTATTATGCTATCCCCCACTTACTATTCATTTAATCCATCCATTCTCCTCCCGTTAAATTAATAGATTGTCCTGTTAAATAGCTAGAATTATCTGTTAAAAAGAAAATTGCGGCATTAATAACATCCTGTAGCTCCACTAATCTATGCATCGGAATATTCTTTTTGAAATACGGCATGACTTCTTCCGGATCAATATTCTTTTTTTGGGCATATTCATATTTTAGTTTTTCCCACATTTCTGTATATACAATACCTGGACAAATAGAATTTACACGTATATTTTGATCTGCAAATTCCTTGGCAATTGACTGTGTTAATCCTTGTACACCAAACTTACTTGCACAATAAACAGTTTGCCATGCACTTGGTTTCTTACCGGAAAGAGATGACATGTTCAAGATTGTTCCTCCTCCATGCAATAACATTTTTTCAATCGCTACTTGGCAACACAGAAAAGTTGCTTTTAAATTTACGTTAATAGTCAAATCCCACAATTCTTCACTACATTTTAAGAAGGGACGCATTTTACTTATGCCTGCTGAATTCACCCAAGAAGTGATATTACCAAATTCTTTTTCTACAGCATCTGTCGCATTTTGTATGGCTGATTTATCAGTTACATCTACCTTTTTAAAGATTGCCTTACCATGATTTTCAATTATTTCTTTAACTACACTAATTCCTTTTGTCTCGTCTAAATCAAAAATCGCAATACTAGCTCCTCGAGCTGCAAAATCTTTTGCCATAGCAGCTCCCATACCACTACTAGCTCCTGTAATAATGATTACTTTCCCATCTAATCTTTCTGTATTCATATCTATCCACCATCACTCTCTATTATTTTAAATACTCTTTTATATCAATTGGTTTATCTTGTGGCATTACTTGAATAAATACATTAACATTTTTATTTAGTAATTGTAGAAATGCCTTGTTTTCTTCCGCACTTGTCGAAATATTTTTATACAATACATTTCGATCATTTCTAGCTCCCATACCCCCAACATCGACCTCTTCAATAGGAATACCGTGATCAACTAGATAATTTAATGCCTCCGGACCTTTAACTAGTAAAATTGTTGGTGCATCTAAACCTTGTTCGAAAAACTGTACTCCTTCTTCTTTTGTAAAAATACCAATTGCAATTTCTTCTGGTATTGCCATTTCCAAAACTTCAATCATATACTCATCATTAGCTGTTCCATCATCAACAATTACCACTTGATCTGCCTTTTTATTTTTGATCCAAGCGGTCATTACTTGACCATGAATTAACCGGTCATCAATTCTTGTTAATACTAAGTTTTGCACGTTGTTTTTTCTCTCCTTTTTTTACTATTGTCGCTTTTACTCCTACTGTACTTGAAACATTAACTTTTTCTATCAGTTCTTCAAGTGTGGTTTTTTCGTTACGCTCTAATGCTAGTGTTAGAAGTATTGGCATATTCATTCCTGAAATTAAACCTATTTTAAAATCTTTAGAAAGATAAGCAGCACTTTGAAATGGAGTTCCTCCTGCAATATCTGATAAAATGATAATTCCAGAATTAGCAATATCACCAGCACTTACCTCTTTTAATACTAAAGATAATTTTTCTCGATAGGTTTCTGGAGATTCTCCCGGAATGAGAGGAACAGCTCTCACTCCGTAATCTCCACCAGCAATCATTTTTAAACTATCTAACAGCCCCTCGCAAAATCCTCCATGACTAATCAAAACAATATTTACCATACTTTTGCATATTCACCTCTTACCCTACATATCCAAGAATTCCTGTGTAATAACCAATGATGCCTACCAAGAAAATTGCAATAATAATCCATACTGTATTGATTTTCTTCTTCAACATCCACCATACAAGCATAGTAATTCCTAATGGAATCAATCCAGGAGCTAGAGAATCTAAGACACTTTGAATCGTTGTACTTCCTTCACCAATTTTAATGGCAAGTGGTGTATTTACGGTAACCCTAGTTGCTGCCATAGATCCAACGACCATTAACCCAACAATACTAAATGAATTAATAATTCGATCAATAGTTCCATTCTTTAAAATCTTCAATAACGAAGTTTTCCCTTGTTTATAACCAGTCATAAACATAAAATATCCGCAACCGAAAATCAAGAATTCAAAGATAGCAAAAGACAAAATTGGACCTAAATAACTTCCATCTAATGCCATTGAACAGCCAATACCAAATAGAATTGGAAATAAAATACCCTGCATCACTGTATCACCGATACCTGCAACAGGTCCCATTAAACCCGTTCGAACCGCATTAATATCCTTTTCTGTAACATTTTCTCCATTTGCTCGTGCTTCTTCCATAGAACATGCAATACCATTAATAATCGGCCCTACAGTAAACACTTCCGAATTGTAAAATACCATGTATTTCTTTAATTCATTCACTCGTTCTTCATTCGTATCATATAATTCACGAATTGGAGTAAGCATTAAATTGGCTGCTCCTAATGCTTGTAATCTCTCATAATTGTAACAAGCCTCTGTACTTGTTGTCCATAACCATGTTTTAACTAATGTTTTCTTAGATAATTTCTTTTTATATTCTGGAATCTCTGCTGTATTTGCGTTCATTTCATCCTGTAAATGCTGTGAAACTTCCACTGTCTCTGTTTTCTTATTTAATGAAAGTCTCTTAACCTTCTTTGTTTCCACTTGCTTTTGTTTATCGTTACTATTTAAATACATAATTAAAGCGATAATTGCTGAGAAAATTGAAATAGCTGTTAAACCTAATCCAGAATATACCGTCAAGAAGAAACCGCCAAAGAACCACGGGATTAACTTCTTTTTTCCTAAATAATTTAACAACATCGCAATACCTAAAGCAGGCATTATTCCACCAACAACCTGTAAAGCACTAATGACACTCTCTGGTACAGCATTAATTAAATCTGTTGCCCAACTGCTACCAGATACTACTAATAGAAATGCCGGAATACCGTATAAGATAAACGCCATGAAAAATGATGGAACAAAATTCATAAGGCGGACACCACGTAAATTTCCCTTTTCTAGAAACTTATCTGCTTGATGAATCCACGCTGCATTAACTGTCATATACACTTGATTCAACAACAGACCAAACATACTAAATGGAATAGCAAATGTTACTGCCATTGTTGGATCTGCTCCTGATAAAATAGTCATAGCTGTTCCAAAAATACCTGCAACAATCGTATTGCTTGGCATTGTACCTCCTGCTGAAATCCACCCTAAATATATTAACTGAATATTTGCACCGGCCATCATACCTGTCATTGGATCTCCCATAAATAAACCAACTAATGTCCCTGTAGTTAAAGGATAAACCAAACATTTTGTAACTGGCCCAAAGAACCACCATTGTCCCATTGTAGCTAATAACGCTACCAAAACTGCCGATAATATCATAATTATTCCCTCCTCAATGTTCTCCACTAACTGAAACTAAAACTTTTCCTTTTTTGGCATATTCTAATGTTTTTAATTCTTTCCCCATTTCTTCTAAAGTAAGACGTGCACTTACTATTTTCTTTGTATCAATCAATCCGCTTTCTAATAAACGAACAGCTCTATCGCTACAAAGCGGATTTAAATATGATGTAAATATACTCAGCTCTTTTGTATAAGCTTCAAATTGATTAAAACTAATTGGTTCTTCCGGATCTCCCAAGCCAAATAATAATACTTTTGCATTTTTACCTGCTATCTGTATTGCTTGCTCCATAGTTGCTTTCAATCCTATACATTCAACAACATAATCAATATTTTCTTCTTTTGCAATTTCTTCGATTTCCTGATCCGTAACTGCTACTGTAGCTCCTAGATCGAGAGCTAATTCTCTTTTGGCTTTGTCTCGTTCAATAACTATAATTTTAGCAGCACCTGTAAATCGAATCAGTTGAAGCATTAAAGAGCCAATTGCCCCCATACCATACATCGCTATTGTTTTCCCACTTTTTATATTTAACAAATCAAGTCCATGAATAGCACAAGATAATGGTTCTGTAAACGCCGCGCTTTCCAAATCTAAGCTGTCTGCAATATGATAAACATTTTTTTCTGGTGGATATACATATTCCGAAAAGCCTTTTGCTACTCCATGACGCTCTAAACAGAAATTTGGTAACCCCCTTTGACACCAAATGCATTTTCCACATCCCCAACTTGGATCACAAGCAACGCGATCGCCAACTTTAAAATATTTACACTTTGGTCCAACCGCTGTTACTATACCTGAACATTCATGTCCCAAAATAATTGGTGGAATTACCACACTTGCTCCATTTTTTCCTTGAAATTTATGAATATCAGTACCACACAATCCACACCATGCAACTCGAATTTTTACTTCATCTGATTTTGGATCTCGATCTGGAATATCGCGTACCTCATATTCAAAATTTCCTACATAATAACCTGCTTTCATATTTTAACCTCAATTATCTAAATTTTTAAACAGATGAATTTTATGTTCAACTATTTCAGTTATAATATCTAAACAAGGAACTACATTTTCGCGATTTGAGATATTTTCTCGATGCTCTTCATAACATTCTTTTGACTTTCTATTCCATTCAACAAGCAACTCTGTACCAACATTAAATTTGCGAATACCTAAATTAATTACACGTTTCACATCTTTTTCTTTTACACCTGTTCCTCCATGAATTACCAAAGGAATATTTACCGCATTGTGTATTTCCTTTAATCTATCAAAATTAAGGTTTGTTTTTGACTTATACTGACCGTGGTTCGTTCCAATCGCTACCGCTAAAGCATCTATTCCAGTTTCTTTTATAAAATTAACAGCATCTTCTGGCTCTGTATAACGAACATCTTCTTGAGCTACCGCAATACCATCTTCAGTACCACCAACAGTTCCTAACTCCGCTTCGACACTTACATTATGCAGTTTTGCATAATCCACCACTCTTTTAGTTCCCAAAATATTTTCTTTAAGTGGAAGCGAAGATCCATCAAACATTACAGAACTATAACCTGCATCAATCGCTTTCCTAATCTCATCAAAATCTTTTGCGTGATCTAAATGTAATACAACATTTATGCCATATTCATCTGCCATTGAACGACAAACAGCAACAAGATTTTTATGTCCCACATAATTCACAGTACCGCAGCTTGTTTGTATAATGACAGGAGTTTTTTGATTTACTGCTGCTTTTATAATTGCCGGAAGCATTTCTAAATTATGCGTATTGAATGCACCAATCGCCATATTCAACTCATCTGCTTCCTTTAATGCTTCTTTTAATGTGATATACATAATTTCCTCCTTTGATTACAATAATATAAAAGAATAACACTATTCTTCTATATAGAAATTGCATCCATCTCAGCATTAAATTTGCTGAAATATACGGACATCATAATATCAAAATATACGTATGTTTTGACTACACCCATATTATACTTAATTAATATTAAATTACCTCGTTTTCTGTATGAAAATGCATTCTAAAAATTAAAAAAACAACACCTTCATGAATGCTTATTCATGATACAATATTATCGCATTATTAGGAGGTTACATTATGTTTATTCAAATTGACAAAACCATTTATGAAAAACTTTCTGAAGCCGAAAAAGGTGTTATTCAATTCCTTAATCAAAATGAAGAAAAAATACCCTATATGAGTATTACCAATATTGCCGAAAAGACTTTTACATCTCAATCAACTGTTTCCCGCACTATCCAAAAATGTGGTTATCAAGGAATCTCGCAATTACGCTTTGCTATATCTCAACAAGAACAAATGAAAAATCATCACGAATCTAGTTACGGTGTTAATAATATTCTTTCAAAATCTTATCGTGAAAGTACAAAAACAATTGATAATATTAGCCCTGTTGCTATGTTACAGACTATTGAATTTATGAAAACCGCAAAAAGAATTTTTATTTTTTCTAGAGGCTTTACCGCATTAATTGCCGAAGAATTCCAAATGTATTTACAGTTATTAGGTTACAATGCAATTATTGTTAAAGATGTAAAATGGATGGAAAATACAGAGCGAATCGTAAATACAAATGATGTTGTTTTTATTTTATCTGTACGAAATACAACACCTGAGCTTGCTACATCGGCTAGAGCCACCAAAAGAAAAGGTGCTAAAGTAATAAGTTGTTGTTGTAAATCTCCTTGCGAATTAGAAAACTTTTCAGATATCATCATTTACGGTCATTCAGAACAAATTATGAAAGCTAGCGGAATGACTGTATACTCAAGAATACCTTTATTGATTATCACACGAACAATTATTGAATATCTTGGACAATAGTTAAAGCCTATATCTTATTCTATATTTTTTACTTTCTCATATCCAATAGCATAAGAAAACCAGATGATTTAATAAACTGCCCCCGAGCAAAGCCCCGCAAATGTGTTCCGTCGCATTTGCTGCGGGGTATTATACGAAAGATAATTACACCTTCATATACTGTTGCTTATTTTCATTGCCCTGATTTTGCACATATATCTTAATCGCTTTTTCGCTTATATATTTTCCTACACTTACTATATAATATCCGTCGCTCCGAAACGATCCTCCCCAAAATTGTTTCTTCACCTTTGGACATTCAGCAAATATACATTTTGCTGTTATGCTTTTTATTATTGTGATTACTTTAGCTACACTATCGTAATGATCGCATCTATAATCTTTTAAACTTCCTACTCGGCCAAAGAAAAAGCATTTCTATTAAAAAATGCGAAGATTATATCTTTGGATCAATAGCTTAGAAAGAGATAAACGAATATGTTTTTATGAAATAATAACTATGCTTATCTCTCTATTTTGCCTACCAATTTGATCACCGGCTCCGAAACCGGACATATTTCCTTTATTCACAATTTATTGATTAATGAACTTTTGCATAAGCAATATCCGATTTCCGATGTAGAATTTCAAAACTTAATACTCTAGTTAAACAGACCTATTCGCTGCATTGGTTCTTTTTTTATCTCGATGAGAAGGATATCAATGACGATATTACAGCTTCAAAGATTCATAAAGGTATTTTAAAAAGTCATTTACAGTTAGAATTCAATCAAGAAAAAATAAAAATCTTATGGTTAAATTCTTCTACAATCAGTGAATTTAAAAATCAAAAAAGCAATGTCGAAGCCTTTTGTGATTTCTTTCATCATGTATAAATAGAATCGTATGTCAATCTTACATATTTAAGCTTATCAAAAAAACCAGATCACCACACCTTGGATATATAAAAATTCAATCCCCTATCTGTGTGTTATCCGGTTTTCTTTTTATTCCCTCACTATTTTGGTCTTTGCCACAAAATAGCCCTTAGCTTTCATTTTCTCTGCCTGCACATTCAATAACGCTTGATCTCTAGTCAATGCAAACACCGTACTTCCGCTTCCGGACATTAAGACAACTTCAAACCCTGCCTCACTTAATTCTGTTTTAATCTTCGCAATATCCGAAACAAGCTGAAAGGCACTGTATTCCAATGAATTTCCCATACAATGCGCTAATTCTTCAAAGCGATCCTCCTCCAAGCACTTACGCACCGCCATACTGCTTGGGTGGGGACACTCAGAAAAGTCCAACATTGAAAACGCCTGTTGTGTCGATACTCCCATCGGTGGTTTAACAAGCAAAATATCAAAATCACAATGAACATCAAACGGTGTAATATATTCACCGATTCCTTGCACAACTGCACTTTTTGCCATAACACAAAATGGTACATCGGCACCGACCCGCTTGCTCAGCATTGCCAGTTCCTCTATCGGTACATCTAATTTACACAATTCCCGAATACCTCGCATCACCGCTGCTCCATCACTGCTTCCCCCTGCCAAACCGGCTTGAGCGGGAATATTTTTTTCCACATGAATATGGAATTTTTGATCCAAATGATATACTTCACGCATCAATGTAGCTGCCTTAACAACCGTATTGCTGTTATCCATAGCAAGTCCTTCCACATTGC
>ENA-OPRU01000807-OPRU01000807.1-human-gut-metagenome-genome-assembly--contig:-NODE-807-length-18405-cov-7.048719_pt1 | contig 18405 bp, 33 predicted proteins | sample MGYA00241897_ERZ501888 | MGnify/ENA primary metagenome ERZ501888 (study PRJEB25962, sample SAMEA2042398) | human gut metagenome | biome: human gut; feature: human-associated habitat; material: faeces... | reverse complement strand
TGGTATAAAAATAACAGCCAACAAAAAGAATGCATGTTCTGATTGTTAAACTGTTGCGAAGATGATACAATATATTTGCAAACATGTCGTACATCTTCGGGTGTATATTAAGCCGTTCAGTGCTGGTAACACTGGGCGGTTTTTCATTTTTATTGCGGAGGATTACAAATTCCGCAAGGTTCGTAGTAACCGCGAACCTCGGACAAATGTTTTTCTATTTTCGATTTTAAGGTTCTGCATCCGGCACTATGGTATTTAGCGCCGGTATTTGTTACATATACAATAGGATCTTCTTGGCTTTGCTGTGCAGCCTGTTCTTGTGCGATTCGTTCTTGTTCCGCTAATGCCGCTTCTTGTTGCGCCTGCAACTCAGCTTGTTTCTCTGCTTCTTCTTGTGCTTGCTTTTCTGCTAATTCAGCAGCTTCTCTCTGTGCTTTCTCTTCTTTGCTTATAACTGTAAATTTCTTCTTTTCACTCTTAATATCTTTCCCAGCAGTAAACCAAATTTCTGTTTCCCCAGGATTTTCAAAAGTAAGCACTGCCTTCCCATCTCTGAATTTGAAATCAACCAAATCACTTTTTGGCATTTCTACATCTTTGAGTTTTGCATCGCTTGGAATAGCTGCGACTTCAAGCTCAATCGTATCTCCGACAGTGGCTTCCGTGTTCCCCCACGTAACTTCTATGCCACTTAATTTGGTAGGTGCATTAAGATAGCCAAAAGTAATAAGCGAGGTAATTAGCACCGCTGCGCATATAGTTACGTTTCTCGCACGTTTTTCGGCGAATTTCTTGCTTTTAGCAAGATATATCATAATTGGAATTGCTGGTATCCAAAAATATGAATATATCGTCATTGCAAAGGCGATAAATATTACAAATACAAAGAATCCCAGACACCCCGATCCGCCGCTGTTCGCATTTCTTTTGCTCATTATTAAGGTCCTCTCTTTCCCCTGCATTCCTTCTTTGGTACGCCACATCTATATAAATGCCCAAGCATCTATATCTTTTTCCATTTTTTACCGGTATGCCTCCAATAGTTTGTGTTTTATAATTATGGCTATGAAGATATTACTCGATAAGATCATGCTAAACAAAAACCTATCTACTCGGCAAGTTTCGATTATGACTGGCATATCCAAGTCTACGATCAGCCGCATTGCAAATGGTACAGTATCACCATCGGCGGATACACTGGAAATTCTTGCCAAAGGCTTAAAGGTGCGAATTTTTGACCTTATCGATTCTCCATACAAATAAGTGTCCCAGATCTGGGACGATTTCCATGTTTCGCATAAGTTTCCCCGCGTTGCTTTGTTTACTTAATATAATGGTACATAAGTACCATAAAATAAAAGAACAAATGTTCGAATAAATATTGATTTTTCCAATCTGTGATAGTATTATATTACTAGGAATTTCGAACAAGTGTTTTTGCAGTTAGGGGGATGGCAAAATGGATTACAAAAGCATGATCGTTGAATTAGTAGATCGCATAGAAGACAAGAAATTACTTGAATCTATTTTTTACATAATTCAAAAACTTTTTGGAAGAGGCATTTAAGCCTCTTCGTTATTTTATTAGAAGATCCACATATTCCGCTACTTTTAAGCACTTATCTAATGGCAGAGAATCTATACGTTTAATAAGTTTTTTAAAGTCTTTGTCATTTTTAAGACGATATATTATCTTGTCCGATTCACCGTATTGATTCCTCGTTTCGGTCATTAAATCTGTTAATTCAATCATTAGCCATCTGGCAATGTCTATTATCTTATCTGTTCTGGGGATTTTCTTTCCATTACACCAGTCTGACGCAGTAGCAGATGATACGCCTGTAAATTTATATAGATCAGCTTGAGTTTTTCCTCTATATTCTAGCCAATATGTTAAATTTTTAGAGAATATGCGTTTTAATTCTTCGTTATCCATAATAATTCCTCCTTACATTTTTCCATTATAAGCTAAAAGTTAGCATAATGCAAGAATAAAAAGTTTAAAAAAGTTAACAAAATGAGTTGACACGCTAACTAAAAGCTAGTATAGTGTAATCATAGCAACGAGAAAGGAGGATTTGCAAATGGAAAAACTACCATTTAAAGCTATTAGGGCCATTAAAGGAATGAGTCAAAAAGAAGTGGCGATAAAGGTTGGTGTAAACAGGGCCACCTATGCTAGCTGGGAAAAATACAAAACATATCCAGATGCTATGCAACTGGTGAAATTATCAGAAGTGTTTATGTGTTCGTTGGACACTTTTTATTTTCCACAAGGAACTAGCTAAGAGTTAGCAAAAGGAGAAAAAAACTATGTGTGTAATTCTTAACATTATTTCATTTTTATTTCTTACACGAGCATGCATGGTGCTCAAGAAAATCGAAGCGCAAATTTCTAACGAAAAATATGAAAGAGTTAACTCAAAATCTGATTTAAAAAAGCATCAATTGGATTGAAAGAGTTTTTTACTTTTTCGTACAATTCCTCTAGTTCTTCATCCAGATAGCCTGGAGTTATAAAAGAAAAAGGAATGAAATCGTTTTGCGCTTGTATAAAAAGATAAAGTTTATTATTTGAATCTGGAATAAGGAATAAGCGACCAGAAAAATAGTCGGAAAAGTATCCATTTGCTAGTTTCAATCCAGCAATAGTTGAAAAATATTTGCGAGAATATGGATTTTTATCATTTTCAGTATCGTATGCTTTCCATACAATTTTTTTTGAATCTGTTTTCTCTATTATTTTTTCTATTATTTTATTTGTGTTGTAAGATGGCATGTTATTACCTCCTGATTTCTTGTTTTGTGGTTATTTCATTCAATAAATAATGATATTTTGACTTCCATTTTTCAGATTGTGAGTCATAAGAATTTATCAGTTCAACGAGCTCTTTTATTCGTTTCATTTCAGTTTTATCGAGTATGAGATTGTATTTTTTACTATATGTTATCAACTCTTTTTGGAAATGGAACAATAAATTTTCATCTGGGAATGTTTCGCGTACAGCATTTAAACCACTGGCATTTAAGCATCCCATTATTTTCTCTCGGTTGATGTTGAACTCGTCAATGAGGATGTTTTTAAACAATTGTTTTTGAATTCTACCAGTTCTAATGGTTATCCATACTGAAAACACAAGACCCAATATACTGGATAACTCAGCAGCGATAGTAATAAAGTCTCTAACTGACAATATGACAACCTCCTTTATCTTTTTGTATGAATATTATAACACATATATGGGAAATAATGGAAATTTTATTATTACGTGAACTATTTTTTAATCCAAAAATCAAGAAAATCAAAATGTAAAGGAGAAGCAAATGAACGAATTAAAAATTTTTAGCAACAAAGAGTTCGGCAAAATCCGAACAGTAACAATTGATAACGAACCGTGGTTTGTGGGGAAAGATGTGGCAACAGCTCTTGGATATAAGAACACAAAAGACGCGCTCGCTACTCACATTGAAGATTGCGACAGAATTATGGGGTCGCAAAACGCTACCCCATCTATTAAAGATAGCATGGGAAGGAGTCAATATCCGACATGGATTAACGAATCCGGCTTATACGCCCTCATCTTCGGTAGCAAACTAGAATCCGCAAAAAGGTTCAAGCACTGGGTGACAAGTGAAGTTCTTCCAACCCTCCGCAAGACTGGATCCTACGAGATGCCAAAGAAGAAGCAAAGCAGCGAACGTCTTGCCAGTGTCAACAATGCAGTAAAGATTTTAACACCAATGCTTCAGGCAGCAGGGTGCAACAGTAAAATCCAGCTTCTGACAGCAAAATCGCTCTACGAAAAGGCAGGTGTCAATCTCCCAATCATGATTGAGGCAGATCAGCAGTATTATGACACCGTACATATCGCAAGGCAGGCAAGACTTTACTATCAGAGTTCTGGCAAACCCGCAGATAAGGCAGTGAACGAGATTATCCGTAGATTGGACTTATCGGAAGAGCTGTACACAGAAACATGGGAATCTAAAGGCAACTGGCAAGGAGCTGTACGCAAGTATGCCCCACAGGTCATTGATATGGTGAAGCAGTGGTATTCAGATCATGGCTACCCGAGAGAGATTGAGTATACGCAGTGTGATGGACAGAAGAAACGGTATCATGTGATTTTTAGAGATTCAGAGGCGGCGTAATCATGACTTGTAAAGATTGCAGAAAACACAATAACTGCCTTGAGAGCAGCAGGATGTATCCGTGTACCGTATTTGTAAGAAAGGAGGTGCCACATGGCAAAAAGGTTAAGCCCAGAAGAAGCAGGGAAACAGATCGGATGTTCCGCGCACTGCGTAAGGATTAAGATGCAGCGGGGAATCTGGGATTTAGGTGAGGCATATCCGCCAAAAAAAGGAGTAAGAAGTACCTGGGAGTATTTTATCTGGCAACATAAGCTTGATAAACTTTTGGGAATCGAGAAAGGAGGTGGACAAGCATGATTTTTGGGAAATTATTAAACAAAGATGGGAAAGTAGAGCAGTATGAGAAGAGAGAAGCACTTGCAAATGTCATTCCGTTTAGACCAAAGAGAGGTTTAGAGGATTTACAACTGATCGACATCTCACAACCAATAAAAAAGAGCGCACGGTCGGCAAACCGGTAAGCGCCCTTATTAAATAATCCAATTAAATAGTAAGCGATAATAGGAGGAAAATCAAGATGAAAAAATTTGAATTAACCAGTGAATTTGTGACTTTTTTAGGAAAGAAGCTTTTTAGGATTAAGGCACTAATCTCTTTTGGGAATGTGGAAGAGGGAGAACTTGGTGGATATGTGGAGAAAGAAGAGAACCTTAGCAACGATGGCAATGCTTGGGTGTCCGGCGATGCTTGGGTGTACGGCGATGCTTGGGTGTACGGCGATGCTAGGGTGTGCGGCAATGCTGACTACGCCACAGTGCATGGATTTGGCTCCGAATATCGTACAACTACATTTTTTAGGACAAAAGCAGGAGATATTGGCGTGAGATGTGGTTGCTTTTATGGCACTTTGGAGGAGTTTAGAGCAAAGGTAAAGGAAACGCATGGGGAAACTAAGACTGCGAAAGAGTATTTGATGGTTGCAGATCTTATGGAGTTTAGATTTTCGAAGGAGGAAGCATAGATGAAAAAATGGGAATTTAATGATGATATACCGGCAGAGATGGCAGTAGAGTTGATTCGAGCGGTGGAGCGGTACATCAATAGTTTTGATAATGACGGATATATGACAACAACCGAGAAAACAATGTTAGCAATTCTTGGAATAGAAAAAATAGAGGAGGAAGAACAATAATGGCAAATTTATACGAAATCAATGAGTCGATTGTAGCAGCGTTTGAAAGAGGAATCGATGCGGAAACAGGGGAAATTCTCAGCGAAAAGGCACTTGAAGAGTTAGCTAAACTAGAAATGGAGCGTGATGAGAAGGTTGAGGGAATCGCTTTGTGGATTAAGAATCTCCTAGCGGATGCGGAGGTGCTTAAAAAGGAAAAAGAGGTGTTTGCACAGCGCCAAAAGGCAGCGGAAAACAGAGCGGCATCCCTTAAAAAATACTTAGCAGGCGCACTTGCAGGGCAGAAATTTGAGACAAGCAAGGTAAAAATCGCCTTCCGGAAGTCGGAAAGTGTGGAAGTTACGGATATTTCAAAGATAGATGATGATTATCTGAAATATGCGGAGCCGACTGCTGATAAGACAAAAATCAAAAAGGCTCTGAAAGAAGGGATTGATTTGCAGGGAGTGCGGCTTGTTGAAGGGAAAAATATTCAGATTAAGTAGGAGGATTAGATAATGAGCAAGGTGATTTGTATCGCCGGAGAATCCGGTTCGGGGAAGACGACAAGTATGAGAAATTTAGATCCAAAGACAACATTCTACATTGACGCAGACTGCAAAGGATTGTCTTGGAAAGGTTGGAGAAGTCAATATAACACTGATAACAAGAACTATAAAGCAACAGACGATGCCAATGTTGTTAGAACGTTTATTAAGAGACTGGCAGAAGGTTGTCCTAACATTAAAGTTATTGTGGTTGACACAATCAATGGACTTATGGTTGCAGACGAAATGAGGAGAAGCAAGGAAAAAGGATATGATAAATGGGTGGATCTAGCCGCATGTGCGTGGGATCTGGTTTGTGAATGTTATACATATCGTGATGATCTGACAATCGTCTTCACCGCTCACACTCAAACGGATCATGACGAGAATGGTTACATGTTCACACGGATTAAGACGTCTGGTAAGAAATTGGACAAGATTGTGCTGGAAAGTAAATTTACAACAGTCCTTCTCAGCAAATGTGTTGATGGGCAGTATAAGTTTGAAACGAGAGCAAACAATAGCACAGCGAAATCTCCTTTAGGAGCATTCGAGGAATTTGAGATTGATAATGACATCGTAGAAGTAATTAAAGCATTGGAGGAATTTTAAATATGAGAAAGCCAAATAATTTTGATAATACAAAAGCGCAGGGAGATTTTACTCCGGTAGAACTTGGAGGACATATCATGGTAATTAAGGATGTTACGGAGATGAAGTCCAAGAATGGGAAAGATATGATCAGAATTTCTTTCGATTTTGCAAAGAATGATAAGCAGCCAGGATACTTTGAAAAAATGTTTAGAGATGATATCAGACCGGATAAAAAATGGCCAAATCAAGCGACTCAGTACATCTTGACAGAGGATGCTGATGGAAATTGTAGCAGGTCATTTAAAACATTCATTACTTGCGTAGAGCATTCCAACAAAATGGAAGTGCAATGGGGAGACAACTTCGAGCAACAGTTTAAAAATAAAGCAATTGGTGGAGTGTTCGGACCGCAAATGGATTATTACAACGGAAAAGAAATCGAGAAAAGAGTTCTTAGATGGTTTACGTCTGCTGACAAAGTAAAAGATGCACAAGTGCCAGATATGTCGGAAACACAAGCATATAAGAATCATCTTAACGGATATCATCCAAATTCAACTTCCGCAGGGGATGGATTTATGAATATTCCTGATGGAATCGATGAAGAACTTCCGTTTGCATAGAGGTGGAATAGATGGATATACAAATTGATAGCCGGGAAAAGGCAAGAGCAATTAGGAAAATTGTAAAGACTTTTGATGAGAGTGGAGTCAAATACTTTTCTAGTAAGTTATTAGTTGGGGATTACATGTCTTTGGACAATCCCCGGCTGATCATTGACAGAAAACAAAACCTACAGGAGCTTTGCGGAAATGTTTGCCAGCAACATGAAAGGTTTAAGAGAGAGCTGCTTAGAGCAATGGATGCGGGAATACAACTCATTATATTGGTTGAACACGGACAAGGCATAAATAACATCGAAGATGTTTATTTTTGGAAGAATCCGCGGAAACACGAAGTACGCTTCCGAACCGTAAATGGAAAAAGGGAAAGATATGTGGTGTCAGCTAAGGCGGTGGATGGTGATCAGCTTTATAAATCTCTTTGTACCATCAGAGATCGATACAATGTGAGGTTCGAATTTTGCGAGAAAAAAGACACCGGAAAGAAAATCATTGAATTGTTAGGCAGGAAAGATGAATAAGGAAGAGATTAAGAAAACATACAGTATGAGGGAAATTGCAGAGCGGTACGGATTCCAAGTGGATCGGGCGGGATTTATTCACTGCCCATTCCACCAAGGGGATCGGGGAGCATCGCTGAAAATCTACCAGGATAGTTTTCATTGCTTTGGGTGCGGGGCAAATGGAGATATATTCACGTTTGTTCAAATGATGGACCGGGTTGATTTTAAAGAGGCTTTTCAAAGTCTTGGAGGGACTTATGATAAGCCAACATTTCACTCGAAGCTGGCTGTATACCGGAGTAAAAAGAAAGCAGATCAGCGGAAAAAAGAACAAGATAAACTTAAAAAAAGAAGAGAGCTTAATAATGTACTGATTGATGTGTATCGCGACTATATGAATCGATCAGAGCCATTCAGCGAGACTTGGTGTGACTGCTACAATGCTCTGCAATATCAGTTGTACCTGCATGATATTTTAAACAGTGAGGAGGTGAGAATGTGAAAGAAATGAGCGAATTTGATGCGGACAGCATATTGGATGATGAAGTTTTCATCGAGCTGTTTGAGATGGAAGATCCGATTCTCCGGTCGAAAACAAAGGTTCAACTCACTAGGAGAGCTAAACAGCTGGGAGTTAAATCAGATTTTGAAGAGATATTAAAGGGGTACAGCCAGGCAGATCGAGAAATGAAAAGGCAGGAGCAGGAAAATAGAACTGTCTGCACAGTGGATAATTACACCAATTTCACGGGACCTCATGATCGGATGTATTGCGGTGCATGGATAGCAGATGATCGAGGAGTCTTTGCTCAGAATTCCGGAAGAGTTGATGAGGTAGCCTGCTATCACCCGATTCTTCCAGTGGAGAGGCTGCGTAATCTCGAGACTGGAGAAGAGCAGATCAAGTTGGCATACAAACGAAATAATCAATGGCAGGACATTGTTGTGCCAAAGACAATGATTACATCGGCGAATAAGATTGTGGCGCTGTCCGGAAGAGGAATATCTGTCACATCAGAAAATGCAAAGCTGTTGGTCAAGTATCTCGCTGACGTGGAAAATGGAAATGATGACTACATAGATGTGCAATACTCCACAAGTAAGCTAGGATGGATTAACGATCAGTTTATCCCCTATGATACAGACATTATCTTTGATGGTGATAATCGCTTCAAACAAGCTTTTGAGAGTGTTTCAGATCATGGAAGCTTTGATGTGTGGCTAAGGCATGTCCGGGAGCTTCGAGCATCTGGCAGGATGGAAGTGAAATTTCTATTAGCTGCATCATTTTCCAGTGTATTAGTGCAAGTTCTTGGCGGGCTCCCGTTTTTCGTGGACTTATGGGGAGAAACAGAGGGAGGAAAGACAGTATCTTTGATGGTCGCTGCTTCCGTGTGGGCGAATCCAGATGAGAGCAGATATATAGGAGATTTTAAAACTACAGATGTTGCGCTGGAAGCAAAGGCGGATATGCTGAATCATCTCCCGATGTTTCTCGATGATACAAGTAAAACCTCAGCGAGAATCAGGGATAATTTTGAAGGAATTGTTTATGATCTGTGTTCTGGGAAAGGAAAGAGCCGGTCCAATAAAGAACTTGGAATCAATCGAGAAAACCGCTGGAGAAACGTGATGATCTGCAATGGAGAACGGCCATTAAGCAGTTATGTCAATCAAGGCGGAGCAATTAACAGAATCTTAGAAGTTGAGTGCGGCGAAAAAATATATCAGGATCCACAGAAGACGGCAGAAACAGTGAAGAAAAATTATGGACATGCAGGGAAAGAGTTTGTGGAGATTATAAAGGAACTCGGTGAGGACGAAATTCGTTCTATTCAGAAAGAATTTCAAAAACAACTTTTAGATACGGACAAGATGCAGAAGCAGAGTATTTCGCTTTCTATCGTTCTTGCAGCAGATAAAATAGCCACAGACTATATATTTAAGGATGGACAATATATTTCCGTGGAAGAGGCGAAAAAGGTGCTTATAGACCGAAACGAGCTTTCAGATAATGAGCGCTGTTATCATTTCATCCAGGATAAGGTGGCAATGAATGGACATCGGTTTGATGCAATGACGAGCTGCGAAAAGTGGGGAATTGTTGAGAATGGATATGCAATATTTTACAATTCTGCGTTTGACCAGATTTGCAAGGATGGTGGATTTTCTAAAAAATCTTTTCTTTCATGGGCGGCGAAGAAAGGAATTATCCAGCAGGACAGCAAAGGAAATCATACAAAGCAGAAGAAGATTGACGGGAAAAACTCGAGGTGTGTGTTTTTACAACTAAATCCAGAAGAGAATGTGGATAATGATGGATTCGCGAGCATCGATGAGACACAAGAGGAGTTGCCATTTCAATAAAAAAGGTAGCAAAGTAACAAGGTAACAACGGAAAAACGCGCTATATATAAGAGCGTTTTGTGTGAGAAATCCAAGAAATATGAAATCCCTATATAGGGTAAAAATCATTGTTACTTTGTTACCATAGCTTGAAAAGCCGTCAACCATGCGGGTTTGAGTAGGTAGCAAGCGTTTGTTACTAATACGAAATATTTGATACTTTGTTACGAAAAGGAGTAAATATGCACGAAAAAATAACAGATATTCAAAATTCTTTCTGGAAAGCCTATAAGGACTTTAGAGAGAATCAAGATTATAAACAGTATAACGCATCAATCAAGGCGATCGCTAAGAAATATCAGTCAGACAAAGAGATGCTTGATTTTATAAAATCCTTATTAATTGCATGGACTCCGGTAATTAATTTATGGAAGGAGTGATCCTATGCTATGGATGGCAGTGACTGCAGATCGATTTGAATTGCCTCTTTGTGTGGAAGAATCAGCCACTCTCCTGGCAAGAAAATTACATACTACGGAATCAACGATACGAAGTAGGAGATCGAGGCAGAACAATGGAAAGATATGCGGATATAGGATAGTGGCAGTAGAGGAGGAAAGATAAATGGTAGAGATTAAATTACAGGATGGATATTTTATCGAGGTGGATCCATTAAATTACACATTGAGACAGAGGTATTCCGGGAAGACAAAGGATGGCGAATCGAAAGAATCTGTCAGAACACATGGATATTACGGAAGCATCCGGCAGGCGGTAGACAGATACATAACTCTTTCTCAGCTTGACTTTATGGACGGTATGAGCATCGACTTGAAAGAATATGTGGATTTGATTGAAAGACTTAATAAATCAGCTGTACAGAGGATTGAGAGTGCTATCGGGAGGTATCCGAAAGAATGAAGAGTAGTGCTATGAAAAAAAGGAACTGGCTCCCGATGATGCGAAGCTATGCGCTAACTGTGGGAAGATGCTGATCGGAGAGTATGATTATGTGAAAACAAAGAGAGGAACAGAGATGTATTTCTGTAAAGGTTTGTCGTGTGGAAGAACGAAAAGAAGATAAGGAAGAACATACATGGCCAGAAGAGCCGTGCAGTTCTTTCCGGGACGAGGTAGAGAAGAAAATGAATAAAATTAAGAAAGTGACAAAGAAAAGCTATAAAGGTTGCGAAGCTTGTAGATGGCAACGGTTAAATGGCGGCACTTGCAAAGGCGGTAAGGCAAGATGTGGGCAGTTTGTAGCGGAGAAGGAATGAGGTGAAATAGGCATGTTAGGCAAATGCAAAGCACCAAACACATGTATATGCAACTATGATTGCTGCTGCATAGAATGTCCGGAACATGACATTTGCAATATGCAGTGCGTAGACGTGGATGAGTACGAGTATTGTGTGGAGTGTCCGGAGTATGAGGAGGAGTAATACATGGATGGGAAGAAAGTTAGAGAAGCAATAGAAGATTTTAAGGAATTATCTATCCAAATGCGAGAAAGAGGATTTAGTGGAGCTTCTAAGCATTGCGATTTGGCAATCGAAGCACTGGAAAAGCAGTTGCCTATGAAAGTGGAATATGAAGGCGGATTTAGCAACAATGGTTTTACAAGGTATCGAATGGCGAAATGCCCTGATTGTGACAGATGGCATAGCAGTAGAGACGAGATTATCTATTGTTCAAAATGTGGACAGAGATTAGATTGGAGTGAATGACATGGAAGAATTAAAGAAATGCCCATTTTGCGATGGAGAAGCAAGTCTTAAAGTTAATCATGGGTTCGGAGAAGAAGTTATATCGGCTTTTGTGTACTGTGAGGAATGCGGAGTCGCAACGCGAAGTTTCGCTTTAGAATCTACGGCTAGAGGAACATGGAATAGGAGAGTGGAAGAATGAAAGAGGAGATGGTTGAAGTTTTAATTAAAATTGCAAGCAAATGCAAGACTAAAGACGGATGCCGTATTAAGATCACAACCCCAGCAGGACGTTATTTAGATACCTTAATCGTAGAAAAAGCGTATGATAACGGAACAATTACGGGATATAGTGAACACATGGATATTGATACAGCTTATTATATTACGGATGGGATTGGAATTGAATTTTTAAATTGATTTTATGAGGTGAAAAATAAAGATGAAAAGAGAAATCCTTTTTAAAGCAAAGAGAATAGATAATGGAGAATGGGTAGAAGGTTAGTATACATATATTACCAATCCGCTAACAGAAGATGGTAAACCGATAAAACATCTGATTTGTAATGGAACTAATATATTTAATGACTTGATTGACCCAGATACTCTCTGCCAATACACAGGACTTACCGACAAGAACGGTCGGAAGATTTGGGAGAATGATATTGTAAAATGTCTTAAGAGAACAGAAGGATACGAATTGTATCAAGTTGTATGGAGAAATGAGTTCGCAGATTTTGGGGTAGAGCCGATTAAACCTAAATACGGAGCGAAGTATCCAATTGGACTAAGTGATGGTGTAACATTGTGTGGACATGATTATAGGGCTTTTGGAAATATTTTTGATAATTCATAGAAATGCCTCCTTAGATAAAAAGAATTGATAAGCCAATTATAACATCCAAGGAGGCAGCAGTAAAGGAGGGAAGAAATGAATAAAGAAGGATATAAAGATCCAACAGCAGACAGAGCGATTGCACATGCGGATCATATACCGAAGCATGTAAGAGATGTAATCGAGGTCCTTAAAAAGATTGCCAGTCTTGCAGGATTTAGAATTGCAAATATCGAACTGGAGGATAAGACCACCAGAAAGAAATTTAAATACCGAAAATGAAATAAATACAGACACATGGATGTTATGGAGTATTTGAGGAGAAAGGGGATTGATGCCGGTGGACAAGCAGATATTAATCGAGTACGCAGATATGAAAGAAGAGATTAAAGACCTTAGAAGACGGATACAAGAGGATAAGAAAGCACTGGATAAGCTAAACAAGACAGTTGTTACAGATTCTGTGACTTGTGGAAAGAAAGGGAAAAAGCCACTTCGGACAGTAAAGATACACGGTAAGCCTACTATGGCCATTATCCGGAAGCAGGCTGCTTATGAAAGAAAGATTGCACAGCTAGAGTTATTGGAAGCTGATCTGCTCGAAAAGCAAACGCAAGTAGAGGAATACATACAGCAGATAGAAAAGAGCAGGCTTAGGAGCATGTTTAGACTGTATTACATAGATAATCTGACGTGGGAAATGGTAGCTATGAGGATGAATTATATGTTTCCGAAGAAAAGAATTCCATTTACGAAAGACAGCTGTCGTAAGTTACATGATAGATTTTTAGAGAAAGTTTCGTAAATGTCCGCCACTGTCCGCTTTGAAAGTGGTAATATGGTATCATACCCGAAAAGGGAAAATGATTATAACACTGTTTCTCACTAAGGCGCCCCGCTTTTGCAGGGCGTTTTGCATGCCATGAATGGATAAGCAGGTTCAACTCCTGCGCATGGCTTAGTAGCATATCACGGTAAATATTAAAAATCCGGAATGCCGTGGAAGTGCTACAGTGTGATATCACGAAAGGCAGATATCCGCAGATCTGCCAAGTAAACAAGTCAATAAAGTCAATATTTAGTGTTTTAGTCCCTGAGTGCGGATAGGGGAAAGGATGTCAATAAAAGGCATCATATGGGTGCATAGCTCAGTTGGTAGAGCGATGGTCTCCAAAACCATATGTCATCGGTTCGATTCCGATTGCGCCTGTTGTGGACTACTGCAACCTCCTTTCTTTTGGTTACGTTGCTTGGTTTTGCTATTATGTTATGCAGTAGTCCTGAAAGTTTAGTGCATCCAGAGATGGGTGCCTTTATTATATTTAAAAGGTGGTGAGCCAGATGGGAGTGTTAAAAAATCCAAGGCATGAAAAATATGTACAGAACCTAGTATCCGGAATGAGCCAGCGTTTGGCTTACCGAGATGCGTTTCCGAAATCAAAGAGTTGGAAAGATACAACAGTTGATAGTAAGGCATCGGAGTTGTTTGGTAAGGTTGTGGAAAGGTATAACGAAATTCTAGCAGAGCAAAAGGACGATGCACTTTTAACGCGCTGGGAAAAAAGAAAGCTGCTTGCAGATATGGCAAGAGATGCAGACAACCAATGTTCCGATAGGATTAAAGCAATAGATACTGACAATCGAATGGAAAACGAGTATGCGGCTAAAAACTACGTTGAAGATAATGACATGGTTCTGAAATTCATTGAAGGGATGAAGAGCCATGATTAAGTTAAGCGAAAAGCAAGTTGAGTATACGAAACAGTCCACACACCGATGGAATATAAAGTCAGGTGCTGTTCGTTCAGGAAAATCATTCGTAGATACGTCGGCAGTAATTCCGGTTAGAATAATCGAGAGACTAAGAAAGCCGGGACTTACGGTTATATTGGGAGTATCGAGGGACACGATTGAGCGAAATGTATTGCAACCGCTTAGAGAAATATATACCGATAAGCGTGTGGGGACTATAAACAGCCGCAATACAGCTTATTTATTCGGAGAAGAGGTTTATTGCCTTGGCGCAGAGAAAGTCAGTCAGGTTGCTAAAATTCAAGGCTCATCTATTAAATATTGTTATGGAGATGAGATAGCGAAGTGGAACAAAGAAGTATTCCAGATGCTTAAATCGCGTTTAGATAAGCCGTATTCGTGCTTCGACGGAGCTTGCAACCCGGAACATCCAACGCATTGGCTCAAAGAGTTCATTGATAATCCGGAGCTAGACATCTACTTGCAGAAATACACAATCTTTGACAACCCGTTTTTGCCGGAGGAGTATGTAAAGCAGCTTTGCAAGGAATACGAAGGCACAATCTATTATGATCGCCTTATCCTTGGACTTTGGAAAAGAGCTGACGGCTCTATCTACAAGCGGTTTGCAGACAATCCAGAAGCATTCCGGTGTGAAATCGTAGATGAGTTTACAACGGATCCAGAACATAAGCAGTTTCGGAAGGAAGATATCACGTCTATCGAGATTGGCTTGGACTTTGGCGGTAATCAATCCGGTCACTCATTCGTTGCCAGAGGGTACACAGATAATTATAGGGATGTAATTGTTCTAAAATCCAGAAGAGTCATGGCAAAGGATGAAAATGAGGACATTGACAGTAATCGACTGAATGAGTTGTTTTGCGAATTTATCCGAGAAGTAATAGAGCAATATTCGGTATGCGTGAGAAGCGGAGACTATGTACAATACTGCAATGTGGAATCCGTATTTTGGGATAATGCGGAAACGGTCCTCGGTAATTCCATCCGAAACGCCGTAGAAAAAGAATTTCCGTGGATTAGCGTCCGACCTGCGAAGAAAAGACCGATAAATGACAGAATTAGATGCACCGTCAAGCTCATGGGGGCTAGGCGGTTTTTTATTACAAAAGACTGTGAATCATTAAAGACAGCCCTTACGGATGCAGTGTGGAACAAGGAAGTTGTCGGTAAAGATGAACGCCTGGATGATGGCAGCACAGATATTGATAGCCTGGATGCATTTGAATACACGATTGAACGTGATATAAAATACCTGATTGAAGAGGTGGAAAATGTTTGATGGAATTAAGAGATTATGGAAAGGAATCATGAGGATGTTTGGATATACGACATTAAAACAGATCATCGGCAAGGATATCGCACTATCCAACGACATGATAGATGCAATCAGCAGATGGAGACAGATGTTAAATGGTGATGCAGAATGGATTTCTGACAGCATCGTTTCTCTCGGAATCGAAGATGGAATCTGCCGAGAGTTTGCCGACTGCGCACTGGTGGAAATGGAAACCGGTGTAAGTAATGAACGTTTGGACAAGATCTATCAGAAGAATATCACGAGTCTGAATGAAAACCTGCAGGAAGGGCTTGCGCTTGGGTCATTTGTTTTGAAACCACTGGGAGAATCGGCTGCAGAATTTGTCTCAGCCGACAAGATCATCCCGATCAGTTTTTGGGATGATGGAAAGCCGAATGATATTGCATTTCTGACCGTAAAAAAGGTTGGGGACGCTGATTATTTCACAAGGATTGAGCGGCACTATTTCATTGACGGGAATCTGACTATAGAAAACAAGTGCTTCCACTCTCAGACGGCGAATGATATCGGTCTTCCATGCAGCTTAGAAGTAGTGGAAGAGTGGGAAAATATCCTACCTGGACCGATTACATACCCAGGCATGAACCGAATGGATTTTGGCTATTACAAGAATCCTATTAAAAACAAGGTGGATGGTTCTGCTTGTGGCGTGTCGGTATATGAATCAGCTTCTGAGTTGATTCGGAAAGCGGATACACAGGGCGCAAGGCTTGACTGGGAATACGAATCGGGCGAGCGTGCTATCCATGTGGATAATAGAGCTCTTAAACAAGATAAGTCGACCGGAAGATTTGGCATGGCAAAGCTCAGCAAACGTCTATACCGAGGGCTCAATCTGGAAGCTGGAAAAGATCAAGAACTTTTAAAAGAATATTCCCCAGAAATGCGAGATGAATCGTTTAAACGAGGATTAGAGGAATACAAGCGCGAGATTGAATTTTCTGTCGGTCTTGCTTATGGAGACCTGTCAGATGCACAGGAAGTGGCAAAGACAGCCACAGAAATTAAAGCATCGAAGAATCGGAAATACAACCGAGTAACGGCGATTCAGAATAACTTATACGATTGCTTAGAGGATTTCGTTGCCGGACTTGCGTTTTACAATAGCATGCTCAACTCAGGCTATGAGTTCTCTTGCAAATTCAACGATTCTATTCTGACTGATGAGGAAACAGAGCGTCAGCAGGATAGACAGGACGTGAGCATGGGCGTGATGTCGCACTTGGAATACCGGATGAAGTGGTATAACGAGGATGAAGCAACAGCGAAGAAGATGCTACCAGAGCAGAACCAAGTTATGGAGTAGGTGATCTGATTGAAAGAAGATTACAAGAAGCATCTATCTGGACAGATTGAGAAGCATTTCTCTGATTTGGAAATGCGGATCATGGAAGATATTGTTCGCAGGATAAGAAAAACCGGTAAAATCACAAGTACAGCAGACTGGCAGATTAATAGGCTTAGTATTTTAGGATATTCTTCCGAAGACATCGAAAATATGCTGAAAGAGGCTCTGAATAAGTCTTATCCGGAGATGTTTGAACTATATGACAAGGTAATTGAATGGGAATACGTCCGCAACAAAGATATATACGAGCAGATCAATGCAGAATTTATCCCTTACGAAGAGAATGAAGAGTTGCAGCAAATCGCAGAAGCGCTGATACAGCAAAGCGAAAATGACTTGCAGAACATTACTAAATCACTTGGATTTTATTTGGATTATGGTACGGGGAAACCTGTGCTGACCCCATTAGCCGAAGTCTATCAGAAGTATTTAGATGCCGCCTGCTTAGACATTGTAACAGGCGCATTTGATTACAACAGTGTCTTGCGTAGAGTAGTCACACAGCTAACAAACAGCGGACTGCGACAGATTGATTATGCATCTGGAAGAGCAAACAGAATTGACGTAGCAGCTCGTAGGGCTGTGATGACTGGAGTTTCTCAGCTGTCCGGTAAAATCTCTGAAATGAACGCCAAAAAGCTTGGAACAGATTATTTTGAGGTGGAATGGCATGCCGGAGCTAGACCAACTCACGCAGCATGGCAGGGCAGAGTGTACAGCAAAGAGGAACTCACAACAGTATGCGGACTAGGAAGCGTCACTGGATTGCTTGGGGCGAATTGTTATCATATGTATTACCCCTTTGTGGAAGGCATTTCAGAGCGGAACTGGACAGATGAGTGGCTTGCAGAGCAGAACCGCAAGGAAAGCATACCGAAGACCTTTAAAGGCAAGGAATACACCTTATACGAAGCTAAACAGCAACAGAGGAAAATGGAAACGGCTATGAGAGCACAGAGGGAAAAAGTTGTGCTATTAAAGCAGGATGGAGCTGACCCGGAAGATGTAATGCTTGCAAAAGCAAAGTATCAAGGTCAGCTAGGAGAGTACGCAAGATTTTGCAAACGAATGGGGCTACAACAAGAACGAGAACGCATCTATTACGATATGCGTGGAAGAGTGGCACCTGTGCCAAAACGATTTAGGAGGTGAGAAAAATGAGCAAAGTAAAAGTAATGAGACAGCCGACAGCATCGGCAACATTGATTTTTGAATTTGAGGTTGCAGCATCTGAGTTTCTTATTAAAAATCTTACCGATGGAGAGATATATGCTTCCTTAGAAAGAGATGCGACAAAAGAGCAGAGCGTACTGATTCCAGCGCAGACTGCACAACGATTGCAGTATGGTTCTTATGGTGGTGGAAAGAGCAATCTCGTCCAAATCATCCCCACAGCAACCAGCGAAAAAGGAGTAGAAGTACAATGCTTAAAATGGTAGACGGAACTGGAATCATCGGGCTTGATATGGTATGCCCTCTAGGTGGTGCTGTATCCCCTCCACAGCCACCAAATTACGATAATGTAGAGATGGAGGGCATGGG
>ENA-OPRU01000763-OPRU01000763.1-human-gut-metagenome-genome-assembly--contig:-NODE-763-length-19472-cov-2.033527_pt1 | contig 19472 bp, 19 predicted proteins | sample MGYA00241897_ERZ501888 | MGnify/ENA primary metagenome ERZ501888 (study PRJEB25962, sample SAMEA2042398) | human gut metagenome | biome: human gut; feature: human-associated habitat; material: faeces... | reverse complement strand
GGTGTTTGATATCAATTCCGAGCGTATGGCTTATATTGATGATGTATCCAATGGTACGATCCATACGATTTATAATAATGAATACAATTTGAGAGCAGCATTGAAAGAAGCGGATCTGGTAATCGGCGCAGTCTTGATACCGGGGGCAAAGGCACCGAAGTTGGTAAGTGAAGATATGGTAAAAACGATGAAGCAGGGCAGTGCTATCGTTGACGTTGCGATTGATCAAGGCGGTTGTATCGAAACCTGCGATCATACAACTACACATGATGATCCAACCTTTGTGAAGCATGGTGTATTGCATTATTCAGTGGCAAATATGCCGGGTGCGGTACCACGTACTTCTACGATTGCGTTATCCAATGCGACATTGCCTTATATCTTGAAATTGGCAGATAAAGGATTAGCGGCCTTGAAGGAAGACGCTGGCTTTCGTAAGGGCTTGAATACTTATCGAGGTGTTTATACATGCCAAGCGGTTGCCAGTGCTTTACATGCGGAATATCATGATCCGCAGGAAATGCTTTAATAAAAAATGTAATTTTGGAAGCGTAAGGCTTCCTTTTTTACGGCAGATGAAAAGCGGTTAAAGGTGCTTGAAAATAACACGTGAAAAGCTGTCATAAATATTTCATTTTTGCTATGTAAGTGTTACAATCATGTTGTAAAGGGAGTTAGGGATATGTATGATACATTATTTTCAAAGTGAAAATGCAAACAGTGTTTTCAAAATACAGGGAGAGGGAGCGTATGTTTATTCCAAGCTTACGCATACCTATGAAAGATGCAATCTGTATGCGGAAATTTTAACGCAAAAACAGAAATATCACGAAATTGATGAGCGGGAGGCTAAGCGTTTGATTCATCAGCTGGAGGGAGAAGAGGTTTCTTTGGCTCGTCATCAAAATATGAAGCTACATAAGGCAATCGCCTTTGCCAGTGTTGCGCATGCAGGGCAATATCGTAAAGGAACGAATATTCCTTATATCGTACACCCATTTGAAGTTGCGCAGATTTTAAGTGAAGCAGGTGCGGAGGAGGATATTATTTGTGCCGGTCTTTTGCATGATATTATTGAAGATACCTCTTATACAGCTACGGATTTGGAAAAAGAATTCGGAAAGCGTGTCAGTGAGCTTGTATTGGCGTGTACGCAGGAATGTGAAGGGTGTTGGGAACAGCGTAAGCAGCACTATTTAGATTATTTGACGAGGGAAGCTACGTTGGATACGATGATGATTTCTTGTGCAGATAAGCTTGCCAATATTCGCAGTTCAAAGGAAAACTATGAAAAGGAAGGCGAACGCTTTTGGGGACGCTTCAATAGCGGGAAGGAAGGGCATAGCTGGTATTTTTCGAAGCTGATTGATGCCTTTGCGCCATTGCAAAATTATAATATGTTTTGGGAACTAAATGCGATTTATAAAGAACTTTTTGTTGTCTGTTATCAAGGTGAAAATGTTTTATATCAAACAAATGGTTGGGAAACCTATGTATATCGAAAAGAAAGTGAAAAATGGGTGTTGGAAAACTTATCGCAGGCGGAATTGGAGAAGCAGCCGCTTCAAAAAATTGATGAGAATGAAATGCGGCGCATCGTGATGAAATGGGAGATGGAGGATTAGGTCTGTTTGAAAGGAATATGGTCTGTCATGTGCATGATCGGAAAGAGTCGAGGGATACTCGACTTTTTTGCTGTCGAATACGGTCTTATTTCATATATTGATTTCATATAATGAAAAAGGTGATGGTGTGAGGCAGAAGAAGCGAATAGTTTTAGGAATCGGAATGATTTGTACCTTAATGATTGCGACGGTATATATGTCGCGATTTACACATATTATTGCGGAAAAGGAATGGAAAGTCTTAAATGGGATTGTGGTAGTTTTGGACCCCGGGCACGGTGGAAAAGACGGAGGAGCACAAAGCGGAGAAATTATGGAGGACGAAATCAATCTTGCGATTGCTTTTCAAACCAAGGAGCTGTTGGAACAAGCAGGTGCACAGGTCATTCTTACAAGAGATGGAGATTATGATTTGGCAGATAAAGGAGCGGCGAATCGCAAGCGACAAGATATACGAAAGCGTATGGATATGATGAATGCGGAAGATGTCGATGTATTTATCAGTATTCATTTGAATGCATACCCCAATCCAAAGGTACAAGGGGCACAAACTTTTTATAATGAGAAAGATGAGGCATCAAAGGAATTTGCGAATCTTATACAAAATAAACTAAAGGTGTTAACGAAAAGTAAGATGACAAGTAAGCCTGGAGATTTTTATTTGTTGGAAAATGCAAAAACAATGGGAGTATTGGTGGAATGTGGCTTTTTATCAAACCCAAATGATCGTGCTTTGTTAGTAAAGGAAGAATATCAAAAGGCACTAGCGAATGTACTTTATAAGAGCATAAAAGAGTATTTTGATTTTTTAATGTAATTTTTTTAAAAAAAGTTTAAAAAAGTTGTTGACAACTATATAGTCTCATGGTATTATGTATAGGCATTCGATGAGACGGGCCTGTAGCTCAGGTGGTTAGAGCGCACCCCTGATAAGGGTGAGGTCGTTGGTTCAAGTCCATTCAGGCCCACCATCGAATTTAATATACATGGGGTGTTAGCTCAGCTGGGAGAGCACCTGCCTTGCACGCAGGGGGTCATCGGTTCGATCCCGATACGCTCCACCATGTTAAGAAATAAGATCTCGGAAGAGGTCTTTTTTTGTGTTTGATGCTATCTTATATGTATTAAAGTTTGAAGTCTTATTTTAGTACCATGCTATAATGTAAATATTACATTATATAAATGATATATACATCAAGAAACTTTATTGCTTTTGCAGCATATACAAGAGTGCAACGAAGAGTTGCGAATGTGCATTGTAAAAGATATAGAATATAACATTATGAATTGATAAAATTTATTCATCAAATATACGAGGAGGTATTAGATTGTGAGTTTAGGAGAAAAGATTTTTAAATTGAGAAAAGAAAAAGGACTATCACAAGAGGCTTTAGCTGAACAGATGGGTACTACAAGGCAAGCGATTAGCAAATGGGAAAATGATCAAGGGTTTCCGGAGACAGAAAAACTTTTGCGATTATCGAATATTTTTGAAGTATCTACGGATTATCTTTTGAAAGACGAAAAAACTGTAAAAGATAGTGAAGAACACGGATATTATGTAAGCAAGGAGATGTCGGTGAGCTTTATCGCCAACCAGAAAAAACTAGGACGTTATCTAGCCATAGGGACTATGCTTTGTATTTTTGCCGGAATACCCTATACCTTGTTCTCGCATGACATGGCTTGGCGTTATTTAGGCATGGCTTTTTGTCTTGTGGCAGGAATTGTATGTTTTGTCATAGCTGTTTTTTGTGAAAAACAAGAGTATAGTATCTTAAAGCAAGAACCTTTATTATTCGATTATGAATATCTAAAAGAATTAAGAAATGAGTATCGTATGAAAAAGAAGAAATATGTAATAGTTGCTACCCCATGTAGTATTCTATTTATAATAGGATTAATTTTCTTTGCATTTACCATGAAAGGTTATCTTTTGTGGATAGAATATCACTCCTTGGCATTCTTCGCTCTGGCAGTAGGAATGCTAGGCTTTGTATATACAATCAATGTTATGGAAGCCTATGAACTGCTCATAAGAAATGAACAATACTCAACAAGCTTCTTTTTTAAACTGAAAAGAAAGATTAAAAAGAGCTTGGAATAAGCGGTATTGCGACTTTATAGAAAGTTATTGATTATGGAGCAATAACAAAGGACATCTTGCGATGTCCTTTAGTGTACTATTTAATTTGTTTATTGCTTTTTTTAATCCTTCCAGTCATCGTATGGATACATAGGACGCATAATTCGTTTGAACTCTAAGCGTTCTGTACGTTGATTGGTAGGTCCGTCTGTTAAAGACATAATGGTGTATTTACCGACCTTTGCAAAATCGGGAGATATATAGCCTTGCTTGGCGATAATTAGATCATATTGTGTCCAATCGATATTACTGGACGTAAACTGTTCGATTTCCGTATAGCTATAAGATAAGCCCAATACAACGACATCGATCGGATATGTATCAAGTGATACAGTAATAGCTTTACCATAGCTTCCTCGATCTTTAAATTCAGGTAATACATGCCCGATATAGCGAATCTTTCCTTCTATATGGATAGGAGCGGACAAAGCATCTTCGCCCATTCCAAGTTCAAAGGATACATGATTGCCGATGGATTCGTTTTTCAATACATCAAACGCCTTGGGATCGGTGATGCCGCTTACCAATATCTTTTTGTTGTGGGGCTTTTTGTAATCCATGATCTGACGTAATACAAAATTACTATAACCGGTAGCACCGGCTCCGCAATTATCGCCGGAATCGGTTAGGAATACCGGACGTTCCTGATGCTCCATAACCTTTTGTAAAGCTTCCTCTGCTTCTCCCCATACGCCTGTGTAATGGAAATCATGACGATGCTCAATAGCAAATTTAGCAATCTTGTCTGCCATTTCATTTGCATAAGCGACATCGTTTTCACTGTTTGGCACAACAATGACACCGGCACCGCACGTATCGTTATCATGTCTTAGATATCCGATGTGATAGGAACAGCTCATGATGCGCTCATCAGCTTCGATTTCATTTAACAGCTTGTTGATGGAAAGCATCGGTTCGTCCCATGAGCAGCATCTTTCTCCTCCCAATAACAGCGGAAGCTTACGATAAACAGGGTGAATGTTGCGACGGTTTTTCAGTAATTCTACAAAGCGCTGTGCAACAAAGCGATAGGTTTCCTTTATATCCGTATGTGGAGATTCCCGATAACAACGTATGATTTGACAGTTATTAACAAACTCGGAGGATAGATTGCCATGGGGATCCATGACGACGGCAATAGGTAAATAAGGACCTGTTAGCTTTCGAATTTCTCGTACGATATAATGCTCACCGGAGCCGCCTTCCAAACCGATAACATTACTGGCACCATGAAGAAATAAGAAAATACCGTCAATTTCATGTAAGTGCTCCTTTACGCCCTTTAGGATACGAGAGGAAATAAATACAAAAGCATCTGATGCTACCAAACCTCCCGGGTGGCCGACAGCCATAAAAGAAGGAATAGGAGTAATGCCGGCATTTTCAAAAATATCTCTGACGCGCATACTGTTTAACAGGTCATCGCCTGTTTTGTAAATATATTCATCGTATGTCATTTGGGCACTGACGTGTGCATTGGATTCTGATGAAAAATAACCCATCAATACTTTCATTTTTCAACCGCCTCAACAAAGCTCTTAACCAAATGAACGTCTACAACATCATAATCACATATATGTTCTCCACTGAGATAGGCATAGCTTACCTTTTCGGATAATGTTGTCGGATCACTGCAATAGGATTTACATGATGAGTGAAGCTGATAAAGTCCGCTTTCTTCCAACATTTGTTTGGCGTTGGCAGCATTGATTCCGCTTCCGGCAAGAATTTGAATAGAATCACCGTATTTGCTTTGTAAATCATGCAGTAATTTTGCACCGTCAATAGCTTTTGCCTCTAAACCACTGGTAAGTACACGATCAACTCCGCATTGAATGAGATCCTCCATTGCTTTGTATGGATCTTTGCATACATCAAATGCGCGATGGAATACAGCGGTTTTGTTGTAGGAATGAATTAGATCTACCATGTTTTTGGTTTTATCTGTATGAATGGTGAAATCCTCGTTTAAAAATCCGAATACGATCCCATCAGCACCGTTTTCCAATAGGATACGTGCATCTTCCATCATGGTATCGGTATCAATGTCATCATAACAAAATCCGGCAGCTCTTGGACGTACCATGCAGATTACACTTAAAGAGGTATCACGTTTTACTTTACGTAGGGTTGCGACACTTGGTGTTAGTCCTCCTACACTCAATGCACTGTTTAGTTCGACTCTGCTTGCTCCGCCTTTTTCCGCAGCAATGCAGTCTTGATAGCTTCCTGTGCAGATTTCAACAATTTTATTCATTTTCATCACCGTTTGCCACTCTTACGATACTTAATGCATAGATTTTGGCATTTTGAATAATATCTTTGCGATCCATCCATTCGTTCGGTAAGTGGCCGATTCCTTTCTGTCCCGGAAAACTTGGGCCAAATGGGACAATGTTTGGCATCAATTTCGCATACGTTCCTCCGGTCGTGGTTACCGGTGTTCCGTCCATTCCTGTTATTTTTTCATAGGTATCTTGCAATGTACGACATAAGAAGCAATCCTTTTCAAAACGAACGGGATCATAGTTTTGTATGCAGGTTAATTGCAGATGGGAAGGTAATTTGCTGCGAATCTGTTCTTCGATTTCCGCATTGGTGATAACCGCAGGATAGGATAATACAAATTCAAACGCCAACGCATCTTCACAATCTGCTAAGCATCTTCCACGTAGCTGCATTTGTCCGAATTCTTCATCATGAATATCCAATCCCAAACGATCGGCATGCTCATTGCTGGATAAAAGATATTCGTTTACAAAGGCATTGAATTCTTTTTGATGCTCATAAGAGCTGCTAACTCGATAACAGCATCGACCTCTTTCGGCATAGACCACAGGGTATTTGCAATCCGGTGTCCACCCCATGACCGGAGGCTTTTTAACTGAAAGATAGTGTGTTAAATCTTCAAAGCCGGTTTCTTCGTTGGTACCGAATAAAATCCATACCGGTCTTTTTAAATGGATTTTCAGCTCTTTTATAGCGTATAGAGCATACAGGCAAGAAAGGATAGGACCTTTGTTATCTAGGATACCACGTGCATAAATACGACCGTTTTCTTCATGAGCCGAGAATGGTGGATAAAGCCAACCATCACCGACAGGAACGACATCTAAATGACCGATAATTCCGATATAATCAGAATCATCGCCCTCTCCGTATTTGGCAATTCCCATTTTATGATCAACATTTTCTATTTCAAAGCCTAACTCCTGAGCAAGCTTTAAGGTTTCTTCCAATGCGTTGTTTACACCTTCACCAAAGGGCATATCCGTTTTCGCCGTTGATTGCACGCTGTCAATGCGTACGATTTTTTTAATGCCTTCGATCATACGATCGGATATTTCATCAATTTTATGTAAAAGCTTCTCTTCCATAAACGCCTCTTATTTGCGAACAAGTGGAGCGGTTCTGGTTTTCATATAGTTTTCTAACCATTCTTCACTTGCTACTTCAAAATATTGTTTTCCCGCTTCGTCAAATTGAACCAAATAAACCGTAGGTTCTTCTTTTTCGGTTGCTACGGCAAAGGAGAAGCCCTGAATATTAGTCGCAACGCCCCATTCACCCTTGTTATTCATCGCAATCAAGGACATATCACCGGCTTTTCCACGACGTTTTTTCAATTCCTTATCGAAATTTGTAACCGCAATATCACAAGCCTCTTGTGGTGTTTTTCCTTCTTTCATCAAACGGACGATTTCATAGGAAACACAGCCCTTCATCACATCTTCGCCCAAACCGGTAGCACTGGCACCGCCCACCTCGGAATCGACATAGAAGCCGGAACCGGATATCGGAGAATCACCGACACGTCCCGCACGTTTCATGAATAAGCCGCTTGTGCTTGTTGCAGCACTCATGTGAGCGCCTTGATCTACGCAAACCATACCAACGGTGTCATGTCCGGAATATGGCTTTAGTTCCAAGTCCTTGGATTCCTTCACTCGATTGTGATAATGGATCTTAGCTCGTTCAGTCAACATGTTTTTGCGTTCAAAGCCATTGCGATGGGCGTATTTTTCAGCTCCTGCTCCAACCAGAAAGTTGTTTACCGGCTCTTTGGATAAAGCGCGGGCAATACTTACGGGATTTGCGTAATCTTTAATCGCACCGACACAGCCGATATCCAGTGTATCTCCGTCCATAAAGGCAGCATCGAGCTCTACCTCCATTTCTTCATTTGGAAGTCCTCCATAACCGACACTTTTGTAAAACTCAAAATCTTCAACCGCACGAACGGCTGTTTCGATGGCATCGCCGCAAGAAGCGCCGTCTTTTAACATTTCTTTTGCTTCTGTAATACCTTCTAATGCCATTCGCCATGTTGCTATAATACCAAACATTGTCTTTCCTCCTATTTCCAAGTATGTACTTCTTATAAAATAATTAAAATCGCCTATCCAGCGATTTTAGTTGTTTTTAAACTTTTTCATCTGGACGATTGCTTTTTTCAATACTTTTTCTGCGTCCATCATTCCGTAATCAGCTGCATCAATAACAGCTACAGGAATCTTATCTCCGTATTTTTCGTTAATTTCATTATAAAGGAATTTTGTCTGCGGACCGATTAGAATGCAATCTAATGGTGTTTCTTCGATAATATCCTGAATTTTCTTGTAGGAGAATGCCTTGCATTCAATTGGCAGGTTGTTTTTGTCAGCTACCTCCTGCATACGCTGAGCCATCATGCTGGTAGACATACCGTTGTCGCAAAATAAGTAAACTCGTTTCATGTTATAGTACCTCCTATTTATTTTCTAGAGCTTGAAACTTTTTGAATATTATAATCTGTTGTTGGGCAAATGCTTTAAAGCTTTCCGCAGCCATCAACTGATCTTCTGCGTGCATCAATAACATATTCGGTGTTACAGGTTCTCCGCCGGCTTCCTTTTGAATAAGTGAAGCATGCGCCTCATGACCCTTAATAAAAATCTCTTCACCTTCTTTAATGAGTGCCTCCGCTTTTTCGAAATCATAGTTTTGAGCTGCCATAGCTGCTTCCATATACATTGATTTTGCAGAACCGACACAAGAGATTATTTGGAAACTAATCATTTCCAATCCTTCCATTTTGTTCCCTCCTTATACCTTTCGCTGTAATTTTACAATATTTAAGTGATGTTTTCATTCAACTCGGCTTCCTAGTGTTAGGAAATAAAGGTTCTACCTTCCTATAGGTAGGAAATAATTAAGCTAATTTATCTATCTATCTTTATTATAATAAAAATACCGTAACAAAGAAAAGAGGCAAACTATGAAAAACTATGAATGGAGCTTAGATGCATTGTATAAGGGGTATGATGACCCGATTTTTCTTGAAGATATAGAAAAGTTGAAGAATTGGAAATGTACGTTATCCGATGTATGTCAAAAACTTCAAAAAGAAACAAAGGAAATAAAACTGCATGAGGGGTTAGCACTGCTAGAAGAAATACGAGAATATACTTATCGTTTGAAGATGTACACGCAGTTAAGATTAAGTGTTGATTCCAATGATGAACAAAATAACGTATGGTCTTATACCGTAAACAATTTGATTGCGGATATCAGCTATTATGAATCAATGGTATGGAATATTTTATTGGATATTGAGGATTTAGAAAGCTTGATTGAAACCGATGCAAAAGCAAGGGATTATCGTTTTCTTCTGCATGAAAAAATCCAAAAGCGTAAATATGATTTAAATGAACAGCAGGAGCAAATCCTATCCATGCTGTATCCTACCGGTATAAAGGCTTTTTCGGATATGTATTATGCCTTGACGGGGAATGCCAAAGCCAATTTCAGAGGGGAAGTTCTGCCTTTAACAAAAGTTAAAAATATGTGTCATGATACTTGTAAGGAGGTAAGAAAAGACGCATTTTTGGCGGAATTAAAGGCGTATGAAGCAATCGCAGAGCCATTGTCTTTTGCGATAAGCGCAATAAAAAGTCAGCAGCTAAAGGAAGCAAGATTACGAGGTTATAAGGATCCCTTAGAAAAGATGCTGATAGAAAGCAGAATGCGTAAGAATACATTAGATGTCATGATGAAAAGTATTGAAGCATACCTGCCGATGTTTCGTACCTATTTAAAGAAGAAAGCATCATTGTTAGGATATGCTCAAGGGCTTCCATGGTATGAAATTTATGCGACATTAGGAGAGTGCGGCTTTCATTTTTCGATTGAGGAATGCAATGCTTATATATTGAAGCATTTTAAACCGGTTAGTGAGCATTTGTATCAAATGGTCAAGCGCGCATTTGAAGAGGATTGGATCGATTATCCTACAAGAAAAGGAAAACAGCCGGGAGCTTTCTGTGAGAATTTAGGTTGGATCAAGGAAAGTCGAATGATTACGAATTATAATTATACGTTAAGTGATATCGTAACCGTTGCTCATGAGCTGGGACATGCCTTTCATGGAATGATGATTGAGGATCAACCGATTTTAAATCGGGAGTATTGTATGCCTTTGGCGGAAACCGCTAGTACATTTAATGAGAATATTATATACAATGCCTTAGCGGCGGATATGAATGCAAAGGATCGATTGTTGGTATTGGATACACAGCTATCTGCATTATGCCAAAATATATTGGATATTTATGCGCGTTTTCAATTTGAAAAAGCAGTTTTCGAGCATGTTGAAAAGGGCTTTTTAAATGCTTCACAATTATGTGAACTGATGAAAGAGGCATTGTTAAAGTCCTTTGGTGATGGCTTAGATCCGAAGTATTTACACCCATATCGTTGGATAATAAAGGTGCATTATTATTTGCCGGATATTGCTTATTATAATTTTCCATATACATTTGGAGCATTGTTTTCCAGAGGCTTGTACGCTAAATATCAAGCGGAGGGAAGTACGTTTATTCCAAAATACGAAGCATTGCTTCAAGCAACGACAACCAATACGGTGGAAGATGTAGCAAGGATTGCCGGTATTGATATAACAACCGATACCTTTTGGAAACAAAGCTTACAATCCATTGTGGATCAAATGCAGGAATTTTTGAAGTTGATAGAAAAGGAGTAGTTTATGTTTTTCGCAAATTTACATGATGATATCGGGAATGATATTTATGAGCATCGCTTTCAAGAGCCGAATCGTTTAGATGGATTTCATTATCCGCGTTTTAAACAAGGAAAGATGAAGTTTTCCGCAATTGTATGCTGTTTTAGCGGAAGTGAGGGTTGGGAAGCTATGATGAATACTGTTTTATATGTGGAACGTAAGATTCAGGAAAGCCGTTATTTTTCCTTTCGAGAGGATAAAGAAATACAGGTGTTTCTTGCGGTAGAAGGAATGTGTGGTATTCAAGAGGAGGTGGAAGTGAAAATCCAATGGCTTTATGAGCATCATGTTCGTCTGGGCTCTTTGTGTTGGAATGATGAAAATGCTTTGGCAATCGGAGCTAAAAAAGGAAACAAGCCACTAACGGAAAAAGGAATTCGGGTAATTAAAGAAATGAATAGACTGCACATGGCGATTGATACAAGTCATTGCTGCGAGTGGAATTTTTATGATATCGCTAGGGTAAGCAAGGAAGCAATCATAGCTTCGCACAGCAACGTAAAGGCCTTGTATAATCACTATCGCAATTTAAGTGATCCGCAATTACAGGTAGTGAAAGCCAAAAACGGCTTGGTTGGCGCAATATGTGTACGTTGGTTCGTGAAGAAAAAAGAGGATAAAGCAACCTTGCAGGATTATATTGAGGTTATAAAATATCTGAAAGAAACGATTGGAGTAAAGCATATTGCATTAGGCTTTGATTTTATGGATTATATAGAAGGAATGGAAGAAAGCAATGTGATTGGGATACAGGATATTACAGAAATCGGCAATATTGCAGCTGCGCTTAAGGAAAACGGATTTCAGGAAGAAGAAATCGAGAAAATCTGTTTTCAAAATGCAGTGGATTTTATGAAATCCTATCTATAAAGAAGAATGTGTTTAATGAAAGACCGGTTTACGTTTATGATGAAATTTGTTTTTTATAGTAATGGTGATGAGTATGATTCGATACGCAAAAGCCTTAAATAAGATAACCGATACTTTAATTTCTTTAACATGTTTTGTAGCATTGCTTTTTCATGATTATTTAACAGTCTATGCGTTTTTTATGCTATTGCCTTTTCTATGTGTTACTTCGTTATTGAACATATATGCATATTGGAAAGATAAAAGCTATGGGATCACAAAGCTATTGACCGGTTTGTTTTGGATAGCGGTTATCATAGTGGCGGTTATTACAAATATTTATAATTAGACAGTGAGAGGAAAGAAAACATAAAAAGAGTAGGAGGTATTGGTTTATTGCTTCCTACTCGTTTGCTTCTTATTCTTTTATTCAATAGGCTTTTGATAAAATTTGCCATAGAAATTCAAAGTGCTGTATGTATTGATCAATGCGTCGGGCTTTACGCTGCGGATACAATCTACGACATCTCGTACTTCATAGCTGCTGACAACCGTTTTTTGCTGTACCCTCCATAAGCGGTAATAACGCTCATACCATGGTGAAAATTATTCATAAAGGCTTCGGTGATGACTTCCGGATCGTTGGTGGTTATTTCGATAGTAATTTGTTCATAACGCTGATAGAAGTTAGAAATCGTTCTCGTGGATATTAGCTGAAATATAATGGAGTAGCCGGCATGTTCCCAACCGAACAAATACCCGAATATAATCAGCATGGAGCAGTTAAATATAAAGACATAATCCCAAATGCTTTTATGGATTTTATTGGATACATATAAGGCGATGAAATCCGTTCCGCCGGTTGAACCATTTGCACGTAGTGCCAATACAACACTCATGCCGTATAGGAAGCCGCCAAACAATACATTCAATGTTAAATCATCGAATAACGGAGAAAAATCCAAGAACTGAAGAAATACTGATGTTAAGATGAATTGAATGCAGCTAAGTAAGGTGAAGCGATGGGAAACACTTTTATAGGCAAGCAGGGCAGCGGGGATGTTCAAGGCTAAAATCCCCAAAGAAGTGGAAAAGTTGAAACCGAACAGGTTGCTGATTTTGTTTAATAAAATCGCAACACCCGTAAATCCACTGGATAATAAATTGCATGGATCCATAAAAACATTGATTACGTAGACTTGCAGAAGGCTGCTTGCGATAATCATAATAATAGATATAATAAAACGAATCGATTTTATTTTTTGAAGATCCTTTATTTTCTTAGCCATGAAAGCACCCCTCTTATAATAATTGCATATCCATTATAGGTAAAATAATACATTTGTTATATAAGACTGTTTCCTAACATTCGGAACAAAAGTTCTATTTCCTAATATTAGGAAATTGTAGGAGTTAAAAAAGCGTGGATTTGTAGTAAAATAATGTTTATAAGGAAGGTGTTTCTATGCTAAATAAGCGTCAGGAAAAGATTATTCTTTTATTAGATGATTCGAAAAGCTGGATAACAGGTAAGGAAATATCGCGTTTGATGAATGTGTCGGATCGTACGATACGTAGTGATATCGACACAATAAACAGATATTATGATAAACCGTTGATTGAATCGAATTTAAGAAGTGGATATCGTATCAATCAAGAGGTATTGGTTACTTTGCCGATAGAGTTAAATACGGTAATTCCGCAGACACCGGAAGAAAGATGTATTTATATTATTCAGGAGCTGATGTTTGAGAAAAGCGAGATCAATCTGTTGGATTTGCAAGATCAAGTATTTATCAGTGGTTATTCCATTGATAATGATATTAAGCGTATCAAGAAAATGTTGGAGCCTTACGATGATATTAAGCTAGTTCGCTCTCGTAATTATATTCATTTGGAGGGGAGTGAACAAAGCAAGCGACAGCTGTATAAGGAGCTGTTATCTCAAGAAACACAAGGGAATTTCCTGAATTTGAATAGATTATCCAGTATGTTTCAGGATTTTGATCTATTAAAAGTGAAAAAAGAATTGGAAGATGTTTTGGATCATTATAACTATCATGTCAGAGAAATGTCGATGCCGATGCTGATGATTCATGTAGGTATCGCTGTTGAACGTATGCTGCGTTACAATTATATCGAAATTTCCAGATCGGTTCCCGAATTAGAAGAACATAAAGAATATTTGATTGCGAAAGAATTTTTTAAACGTCTATCCAAAAGAATACGCATTGAGGTTGTTGATGATGAGGTGAAGCTGCTTGCGATGCAGCTTATGGGGAAAAAGTCGGTTACGTTATCGAACGACTTGGTTAATTCCTATAAGAAGGACTTAAATGTGGATACACTGGTTGATGAGATCATTGAAAATATACATAATAATTTTGATATTGATTTTTCTAAAGATACCGATTTAAAAAACGGTTTGGCAGTGCATTTGCAGGGACTGATTGAAAGAAGAAATAAAAATATCAATATTTCCAATATCTATTTGCAAGAGCTGAAAAGAAAATATCCGTTGGTGTTTGAATTGGCAATCAGGGTAGGCGAATTTTTAGAACAGGTGCTGAAAACGGATATTTCGGAAAATGAATTGGGCTTTTTGGCATTGCATTTAGGAGCTGCTTATGAAAGATACAACACGAATAGTAAATATCGAGCAGTCATGATTTATCCGATCGATCAGGCATTGAGTGATTTTTGTGTAAAGAAGATTGAAAACTTATTCTCGGAGCGTATGGATATCGTGGCTTGTGTCAGCTTCTTTGAGGAAAAAAGCATACAGAGCATAAAGCCGGATATTATTTTAACAACCTTACAGCTAAAGCATAATTTGGAGATTCCTACGATTCAAATTTCGTTATTTTTGAATAATGAAGATGAAAGTAAAATCTTTCAAGCTTTAAATATCTTAGATAAAAAACGCTTCCGTAAAGAGTTTGAAGAAAGTCTGGTAAAGCTGATTGAAAAGAAAAACTTTTATTACGATTTAGATTTACAGACACCGCAAGAGGTCATCACGTATATGTGTGATTGCTTAGAGGAAGCCGGCTATTGCAATGAGGATTTTAAGAACTCGGTATTGCAAAGAGAAAAGATGGCAGCAACCAGCTTCGTATATTCCTTTGCGGTTCCCCATTCTTTAAATGTCGCAAGCATTCGACCGTCTATCTCCGTTGCTTTTTTGAAGAAGCCGATTCAATGGGGAGATTTTGAGGTAAAGATGGTAATGCTGCTTGCTACAAATGAGGAGCAATCGAATATTTTAAAGATGTTCTTTTCTTGGTTAAGCAATATGATCAACGATGCAAATCATTTTGCGGCGTTATTAGAAACCAAAAGCTATGAAGAATTTATCGCAAAGATAATAGAATAAGAAAGAGGTACTTATGAAAAAAATGAATTCATTTCGAGCAGGTGTTAAATTAGGCGTAGGTAACATCAACAACTTTTCACGTTTATTTGCATATTTGATTGACTGGTATATCGCAACAATGATGGCAGGGATTCCGATCGTGTTGATCAATTCCTTTGTTAAGCATTCCACCGATGTATCACAGGATTTGTCCAAATTACCGAAAGATATGGCGATCTTAGCCGGAATATTGGGAATTGTTTTCTATATCGGTTATTTTGTTGTTTTGGAATTGTTTGTGTATAAAGGACAAACCTTCGGTAAGCGCATCATGAAAATAAAGGTCGTTAAAAATGATGGAAGCGATGTGGATTTTTGGACAATTATCAAAAGAGAGGCAATCGGTGTTATGTTGATTGAGGGATATATTGCGAATAGCTCCAGTTATCTGCGTCAGGTGATATCCATTGCGACAGGTGTAAATATTATGGAAATGGCAACGTATCTGTTTGGTATCATCAGTGTTATTTCTATCTTGATTGGCTTGGCAAGCACATCTAGGAAAATGATTCATGATTATGTTGCCGGTACGTGTGAAATCAGCAATAAAGAGGAACAAAGTGGTGAAGCATTTCACGCATAAGCAATCGATAAATTTGAAAGATCCAGTGTTTTTGATGCTGAATATCATTGATACAATGGTAAAAGAATATGAAAAAAGAGGGCGTATTCCCTCTTTTTTTAAACTTGATATGGTTAAATTCCTATGTTTTCTAATAAGGAAGATAACTTTATTCATGTCTATATTCCACACAGTCCAATATTTTATTTCAATTATGATTTATACTTTTACTTTGCTTTTTCCAATTTAGTAAACAATATATGTTATTGATTATCAGTATGGAAAAGTATAAATATATTACAATTTGTATCATAAAAAGGAACCAGTTAGGAAAAGGTAATAGAGATAAGATGCAGAAAACAAATATAATTAGTGGATATAAATGTAAATTCTCTATATTCGTACTAAATATCAATACCAGTATAATCAATCCTATCATTGATAAGAAAAATATTTTTTCTAATATGTTAAAACATTTATTTTTGTTAGAAAAGAATAAATAAAGTGCACATAGAAGTATTAAGAGAATAAGCAATGCAATGTTATAACTATTCGTTAGTTGCCTCATTGTAATTGTAAGTGCAGTTGTATCGAATGAAATATTCTCCAGTTCAGTTTTTAATAATTTGGTGGATTGCAAATAAAAGTTATTGTTTTGGAAGAAAATACTGATTGAAATGATGGCAAAACTAATGATTAGTTTGAAAATATATGAGAGTTTTCTTACTGTCTTTCTCTTCATTGTTTACACGCTCCATTATCATCGTCTAATTCTAGCTAGTCTATATCCCTTTTTGATTGCATTCGGCCAATCTGTTTGAGAGGAAGGCTTTAGATAATTTGACGTATGTTGTGCTATATATAAGTTAGTACCTTCAGCAGCACATAAGAAAGCCATATGGTCATAATCTCCATCTCTTGATTTATCATATGAAATAATATCACCTTGTCGAACATTAGACGTAAATGTACTCCATGAGGAAGTACAAGTATAGCCGACTCCCATATATTTGGCGAATGTTTTTGCTTGTATCCAAGATACTGATACATTACTTTTTCCTCTATACCACCAACCAGAAAACTGATTACCAGTATATACTTCTTGGACACCTCCTGCTTTTAAAATTTGAGATACAAAATTAGTGCAATCAGCTCCACTCCAATAATAGTATGCACCATTTTGATTAACTGCATACCTAGTAGCATAATCAATCGCAGCTCTCAAATTTATTCCACTATTTTTTGCTTCTGGATAGTCATAATATCTTTTTGCAATTTTATCTGAGTCATATGGTAATAATAAATCAAGAACAGATAGTATATCAGGATTGTTTGTTTCGTGATATAACGAAATATAATTTTCAATTTCAAGATTGTTATCAACATTTTCAAAAATATCAAAGAACTTTGACATATTTATATAATCTAAATTACCATCATCTGAATAAACTATTTTTTGATAAGATTTATAGTTATATTCATTTAATTCTTCTAGACCATAATTATCTTGTATTAGTTTTAGTTCATCTGCATAAAGCTGTTTGAATTCAGTTAATGCAGCAGCATTGTTTTCAAAAACTTGATATTTTGTAATATTATAGTTTAATAATCTATTAGATTTAGGTTTAACGATTGCTGTGTTTATACCTATATCTTTTAGAGAAACCAAATCAACCTCAGTTACTTCATTAGCCTTTAATTGATTAGTATCTAATTGATTTTCCTCAGTAGCACTAATATGTTGTTTTGTAAAGCACGGTGTAAGGCATAAACATAATCCTAATAATAAAAACTTCGCCTTTTTCATAAAAAATTCATCTCCTCTCTTTGATGTAAAAATCTTTATTCTGTTCGAAAATGCATGATAGCTAGCTACGCCTTTATTATATAAGGAAATAAAGATAATAGTAAGACTTTTTGTTTGAGGGGCTTTATGATACAATAAAACTTGTAGATATAAAAGTTTAATATCAGTCGTATATGTATATTCGTGGTGAATTTGATGACAATAAAATAACTAGAAGCAAGAAATAGATCAAGATCTTAGATTTTGGTCTGTTTTTATTGATGTTAAAAAGAATGGTGTAAGGATTTAAGGTTTAATATTGTGTGCTGTCAATGGTTGGACATTTCCTAGAGATAGGAAACGATTTGATTTCTAAACGATGGGAAATCATGGTAAAGTTTTAATTGGAAAGAAAGAGAGGTTTCATTATGAATAAACTTGAAAAATTTTTGATGCCTTTAGCCGATGTTCTAACCAAGAACAGGGTGTTGATCGCAATTCGTGATGGTTTCCTAATTACTACCCCATTGCTGATTGTCGGTTCTATTTTCTTGTTGATTGCGAACTTCCCGATTCCAGGTTGGGAAAGTGCGATTGCCAATGTATTAGGACCGGATTGGACCGAATGGTTTACAGCGGTTTCAAGAGCATCATTTAACTGTACCGGTTTATTGACTGCATTAGGTACAGGGTATGCCATGGCTCGTGAGTTTGGCGGAGATAAGATTCAGGGAGCTGCTGTTGCGGCAGTTGCATTCTTTATCTTAATGCCTACATCTCACATAGCTACAGATGCAGAGGGAGCATTGGTAGAGGGAGCAACTGTTTCAGGTCTATCATTTGATTATATCGGACCAAACGGTATCTTCATGGCATTGATTTGTGCGATTCTCGGTGTATGGTTATTCTGCTATGCTTATAAAAAAGGTTGGACAATTAAAATGCCTCAGGGTGTTCCTCCTGCAGTAATGGATTCTTTTGCGGCATTGGTTCCAAGTGCAATCGTTATGGCATGTGCGTTCTTGATTCGTATCGTATTCTCATTTACGGAATTTGGTACAATGCAGGACTTCATCGTTGCTATTTTGCAGACACCGCTAGAAGGCTTAGGGGATACACTAGGTGCAAACCTGCTATATACATTTATGTGTTCATTCCTATGGTTCTTCGGTATCAATGGTCCTGCCGTAGCGAACTCTGTTTACTTTATCGGAAACGTATTGACTGCAAAACAGCTGATGGCATTTGAAGCCGGTCAGGCATTGCCATATATCTTTACCAATCCGTTCAGTAACTTCTTTACGAACTTTGGTGGTGGAGGCTCCACGCTCTCCCTTGTAATTCTGATGGTTACGGTATGTAAATCAAAACGTATCAAACAGCTTGGACGTTTATCTATCGTACCTGGATTCTTCGGAATCAACGAACCGATTATCTTCGGTTTGCCGATTGTATTAAATCCAATCATTATTATTCCGTTTATTTTTGTGCCAATGATAAATTTGACATTGTCTTATTGGGCGACGTTGGCAGATATCATTCCACGTACAACGGGTGTTAGTTTACCTTGGACAACACCGATTGGCTTCTCCGGTTGGTTATCTACCGGCTCATGGAAAGCGGCAGTATGGCAGATTTTCTTATTAGTGCTTGGTATTCTTATCTATTATCCATTTATTAAAACACTGGATAAAAAATACTTAGAAGATGAACAAAAGGCGGAAGCAAACGCTGAGGAAGCAGAAGAAGATTTCGATTTTGCGGACTTGGATTTAAGCGATCTATAAAATTTACAATAGATTTTCTATGGAATTGCTGGTTTTTCGTATATAATATTTACTAGATTAGGAGTGATGGGTATGATGAAAGTAATGATGATCTTTGATCAGACACAAGCCGGACTTGGCGGAAAAGAAAGTCCCGATTTACCAATGGGCGGTAAGCCTATGGCGATTGGTTCTTGTGGAATGTTTGAACGCTTCATGGAACAAAATGACGGTAAAGTAGTCGCAACGCTTTGGTGCGGAGA
>ENA-OPRU01000743-OPRU01000743.1-human-gut-metagenome-genome-assembly--contig:-NODE-743-length-19964-cov-9.956251_pt1 | contig 19964 bp, 12 predicted proteins | sample MGYA00241897_ERZ501888 | MGnify/ENA primary metagenome ERZ501888 (study PRJEB25962, sample SAMEA2042398) | human gut metagenome | biome: human gut; feature: human-associated habitat; material: faeces... | reverse complement strand
TGGACAGATTTTGATGTATCAATTCCAACTCTTTTATTTCTTGCTTAAAAGAAACGTATTGAGTATTTAGTGATTCCTTTCTGGAAATAAGATCTGCAATTTGCTCTTGCAACTTATTGGAATTAAGATGTTTCAGGTTTATACCATTTTCCTGTAAAATATGTTCAGCACCCGCGAAAAGAATAATTTGAGATTCATATTTACGGAAATAACGATCTGGATCTTTGGAGCTTTTATAATGGTCGTCGTAAATTTTATTTTTCTGATATTGTTCGGCATATTTTAGCATTTCTCGAAGATGGCGTATCTGAGACTCGAGAGAAACAACAGAGGTATTTACCTCTTTTTGCTGCATATGTAACAAGGCTATGCGGTCTTCAAGTTCTGAAAAATTATGTAGATTATGTGTGAACATCTTGTTATATTCAGCAGAGACAATTTTTAAATTTTCCTTATTTGCCCATTTCTGAAGTCCAATGTTTCCTGCTATATTGGGAGTGTTGGTGTCTATTAACTTATTACGAACAGAAGGAACAGTATCTCTTTAGTGATTTTGGGATTTTTATACACATTTGCCTTAATTGCTTATGCAGGCGGTGAAGTGGACGCTATCGAATTTTCAACATATGAAAATATTTGGACTTTAATAAATGCTTTGCAAACCGTAGCTTACGCTGTTTTAATTTCTGTTATGTTTTCAACATTTATCATCAAAGAGTATGCTGGAAAACTTAATTTACTTTTGTTTACTTATCCTGTTGATAAATCTACCCTTTTGAAAGCGAAAGTATTATTAGTAGCTTTTAGTGGAATTGGTGGTATGCTTCTCGGAAGTGCTTTGATTTTTTTAATTTTCTTTATTACTGAACGCATATTCCCTCTAGTTCCCGATACTTTTTCTTTTGGAAATATCATTAAAATATGGAGTGAGTTATTATTATGTTCTGTGTACGCTTTATGCGTTGGCATAGTAGCTACAAAAATAGGATTTATAAAAATGTCTGTGCAGACAACGATTGTCAGTGCAATTATTATAGCTAGTTGTTCAGCAAATGTTATTTCTACTATGAGTTATACTAATTTTCCTTTTCTCTTTTTGTGGGGGATTATGGCTATAATTTCCATAATAAGTTATTGTAATATTGTACACAAAACAATTCGTATGGATATTTAATAAAAACAAAGTTTATTATGTCTTGAATAATGATTTTAGTAGCGTATTTGAATTTCAGTTTTAATACTGATGAATTTATAAATTTGCAATTATGATAAGAAAGGTTAAATATGATAAGTCTAAGAAAACGAGATATAAAAAAGGCATTAAAAGCTGGTGCAAAGGCTGGCGGTGTATCATTGGCTGATGTTCGGGCTGATATTGAAGCAACGATTGATGAAGCTATGGATAGTGCCGACCCAGAGGTGCAGACAAATTTCAAAAAGTATTTTGGAAATAAACGCCCTACACCAGAAGAATATATTTACAAGACAATGAGCGACGAAGTGTATCAAGCCTTTCAAAACATACTGAAACACCGCAGGAAACAGAAGAACCTTGTGATTGACGGATATAGTGTTTTTTTATTCATCAACCGCAATGGCAATCCACAAGTGGCAGTAAATTATGAAGCTGTATTCCGAAAACTTGTAGACAAGTACAACAGCAAGCATGAAGAACCGTTACCGAAGATTACACCTCATGGTCGAGTTATAATAAGGACAAGTTAGAAAACTCCAGTAAATACAAGGGGTTGCACTAATTTAGTCCTTATTTTTAATTTCCTGAAAAGGGAAAAATAAAGCAGCGCTGTCATTCCAGAATATGAATTATTACAGATTCAGACTGGAAATGGATTTGTGTAAGACAAGAGTAAAAACAACAGAATTATTGTAATTATAGGACTGAATTAGCTCGCACGGAATATAGATTCCGGATGTCTAATTCAGTCCTCTTTTTGATTGATGACGATGAAAGGTGATGAAAAATGGCTAGAATTATTTCTATTGTAAACCCAAAAGGGGGAACGGGAAAATCCGCATGTACAGCTAATTTAGCAGTAGGATTAGCACAAAAGAATATGAAAGTGTTAATCGTTGATGCCGATCCACAGTCTGATGTATCCGCAGGATTTGGATATCGTGATTGTGATGAAAGTAATGAAACACTTACAGCTCTTATGGATACAGTAATGAAAGATGAAGATATTCCTTCAGACTGTTATATCAGGCATCAGGCAGAAGGAATAGACATTATCTGTTCTAACATTGGACTGGCAGGTACGGAAGTACAGTTGGTAAATGCAATGAGTAGAGAATATGTATTGAAACAGATTTTATATGGTATCAAAGATCAATATGATGTAGTCATCATTGATTGTATGCCATCATTGGGAATGATTACGATTAATGCGCTGGCTGCATCAGATGAAGTCCTCATTCCAGTTGAAGCATCCTACCTGCCAATCAAAGGATTGCAGCAGTTGTTAAAAACAATCGGTAAGGTCCGTAAGCAGATTAATCCGAAGCTGCAAGTCGGAGGTATTTTGTTTACGATGGTCGATGCTCATACGAATGATGCCAGAAATAACATGGAACTTCTCAGAAATGTATATGGAAGTCAAATTCATATCTTTGATAATTATATTCCATTTTCTGTAAGAATGAAGGAAGCAGTCAGAGAAGGACAGAGTATTTTCTCTTATGATTCGAAGGGCAAAGCTGCAGAAGCTTATCGGAGAGTGACGGAGGTGCTGAAAGATGCCATCTAAAAAAAGAGCAACTCCCATTTCCAAATCACCCGTTTCAAGTAAAAGGTGATAAGAAAATGGAAGAATTATCAGAAAGCATTACACAATATGGCGTGTTGGTTCCTGGTATTGTGCGATTGAGAGAGTCCGGTGGTTATGAGCTGGTAGCTGGTCATAGGCGAAAACGAGCATGTGAACTTGCGGGATTAGAGAAAATGCCTGTTATCATCAAAGATCTTACAGATGATGAAGCGATGGTGATCATGGTAGATTCCAATATTCAACGAGAAGAGCTGCTGATCAGCGAAAAGGCATTCGCTTATAAAATGAAATATGAGGCGTTAAAGCGTCAGGGAAAACGGTCTGATTTAACTTCTTGCCAAGTTGGCAAGAAGTTGGCGGCAGAAGAAGTCAGTCAGAATACAGGAGATAGTTCCAGACAGATTCTTCGATATATTCATCTGACAGAGTTAATCGCAGAGCTTTTAGAACTGGCAGACGAGAAGAAGCTTCCCTTTAATACAGCTGTTGAAGTTTCATATTTGAGAAGTGAAGAACAACAGATATTGCTTCAGTATATGAGTAATCACAATATGGTACCGTCTATGAAGCAGGCAAAGGAATTGAAGAAGATTTCAAAAGAGCAGATGTTGACATATTCAGAGATTGACCAGATCTGTATGAATGAAAGCACTGAGAAAGTACAGGTACAGCTTCCGGAGAAAAAGTTGAAACAGTATTTTCCTGAGTCATATTCTAAAGCTCAGATGGAAGAAGTGATATTTATGCTCCTGGCATCATGGGCAGAAAAACAATAATATGATATGTGAAGTTGGACAGAAGGAATGAAAAGATGATGATAGAAGATGTAATTAAAAAATCAATATTGCCACTGGCATTTATGCTATTCTGGTTCTGGATGGTATCCACCATCATGAAAGTCAGTGGACAGACCGACTTGTTCTGGTGGATATTTCTTTCAGGAATTCCATTTGGAATACATAAAATGCGGCTGATCCTGATTCCAAAAGGAATGGATATAACAGCAACACTTGGGATGGCTGTATTAAGTGTCATCATTGGAGCTTTGATCGGAAGTATCATGATTCCAGTGTATGTAATCCGTACGGTATACGTTTTCTTACGATATATCATCGGAAAATAATTGAATATTTGATAAGAGGCAGGCTTGCGAAAACAAAAATCGTAAGTCTGCCTCTTTTTTTGTGCCTAAAAACAGGCAATTCAGGGTAAATCCCTTTTGCAAATATAAATTTTGGAGGATTTCATTATGAGAGAGCGAATTGAAAGCAAGCATGTGACAAAGGAAATTAAAAGTCAGATGCCGGTGATTCCGGTTGAAATTATCAAAGAAAGAGGTTGCACGTTCTGCCCGTATTATCTGGGCAATTATGAGAAACAGCCACGCTGTATGATGAAAACCTGTGCCTGGGATGATGAAAATGAACGTTTCCATCCAGTTCTTTCAGTAGATCAGGCGTATATGGTAGGGCATATGAAAAATGCCGATGGAACGAGAATATATACAGCAACTACAGAAACAGTGTTCCAAAAGAAGCTGGATAAGATTGTCGAACAGGAAATATTAGAATGTACAACATAATATCTGTTATGTTGTTTATGGACAGATTAATTTTCGTACGATATAATATTAAATAACACCATGTTATCTGTTATGCTGTTCATATTACATAGTTCCTTTCTGATTTTTTTGTAGCTGTGTCCTATTTAAGTACCGCTCCTTGTAAATCGGCTATAATCTTTATTATTTTTATTGTTTAAAGTTCTCTTTTAGAGGAAATGAATGACTTGCAAAAATAGGGTAGAACAGGTTAATAGAGGCACTGTACAACATAACAGATATTATGTTGTATTGATTTGGCAATGGGTAAGGAGTAACGATGGCATATACTGTAAGAAAATTACTTGAATCAGAACAATTATGCGAGCGAGATCTAAATTAACATGGAGGTACAAACACGAATGGGATACACAGTAAAAGACTTTATCGACTCGAACAAATTCCCAGGAATGAAATTAATTAGTGACAATTCAGGAATCAATAGAGAAATAAAAGGGGCTCGGATTATTGCAGCGCCGGATATGGAAAAATTTCTGGTGGGGGGTGAACTCCTTCTGACATCTCTGATGGTTTATGAAAAGCTGGATGAGCGTATGATGCTAAGTCATTTGGAAGAATTAAATAAAAAACAGGTAAGCGGGTTTATTGTGAAAAGAATTCAAAATACAGCACATCAAAATGAGCTGTTTGAAACTTTATTGCTTTTTTGCAATGAACATAGTATTCCGGTTTTAGAGATTCCACAGGATTTTAACTATTGGCCGATTATTAAATATTTGCTGCTGCAGGTATTAAATATAGAAATTGCAAAAGCAGTCTACTCTAAAATGACACGTGATGAATTTAATCGCCTTTTTCCAGAAGGAATTAGTGAGTACAGATCATTAGAGAATCTGTTTGACAGAGCAGAGAGGATACTTGGGAATCCAATAGCTTTGTATGATGAAGATTTCCACTACATGTATTCAGGTACATCAGAAGAAAGTGATTTAATAATCGCAGATGGTTATGAAAAGTATGTTCCCAACATTATTTCGAGATATGAATATATGCGGCAAAAGAGAAAAAATGTTGAGTATATTAGAAAAATCAACATTTTAAACCAGTGCACGTTTTATTTGGTGGTTTCGGAAGTGAGTGGACCATTAAGAGAACTGGATTTTATAACATTAGATAGTTTAATGCCGCTTTTATTATATGTTCTGACTCAAATTGTAACTGATAAAAATATGGAAAAAAAATATCATAGAGATTTGGAGTACAGATTGTTAAATGGATCCTTGTCTGAAGCGGAAGAAGAAGATGTTGCAAACTTGCTTAAACTTGGTGTGACTGAAGATTATAGGGTTGTCACCTGTTATTTGAAAACTGAAAAGTATAAAGATAATTTTACTGTTTTTCAAAGAAAAAAGATGGAGGTTATAGAAAAAGCAATTTTAGATTTCGTACCGAGAGAGTATATTTATTGTAACACGAACCAGGTTACATATATTCATAAAGAAAACAGGACAGAAGGAAAACAGGATTTAAGAAAAAAACTGGAAGAGTTCCAAAGAATGATACAAGAGCAATTGAAAGAAGAAAAATCGAAATACGAATTTCTGATTGGGGTAGGAAATAAGGTTAAGGGTTACCATAATCTGAAAGAATCTTTCGCAGACTCAAAAATTGCAATAGAATATATTGATGTCATTAGAAAAATAGTAGGAGATACAAATAAAACAGTAGTGGATTGTTCGAGATTAGGGTTTTTTCACATTTTTGCAAATATTAAGGATAAAAAGCAATTAAGAAGATATATACCAGATACAGTGCATGAAATTCATCAGTATGATATTCAGAAAAATGGAGAACTGATTGATACGCTGGAATGCTATCTGAATCATAAACAGAGTATTCGAAAAGCTTCTGAACTAATGGGCGTGCATGCCCGGACAGTTTCGTATCGTTTGCAAAAAATAGTAAAACTAACGGGGATGGACTTCGATAACATAGCTGAGATGCTAGCTGTCCGAAATGGAATTATTATATTAAAAATATTTGAATTGTTATAAAAGATAACGAATCACATGGTTAGTGTGGTTCGTTTTTTTGTCAATTTATCGCAAATGGAGCACTTCGAACAAAAAAACGTTAAAAAATTTTCGTCCGTTGCGCATTATATTTATAAATTTAATAGCGTATAATACCGAAACTGATGAGAAAGATTATCAGTGAAAACATTGAAGATATCAATTCTTGATATTTTTTTGATATAAACTAAGACTTTGCAGGGTTTAGATTAGAGGGATAACGATGCAACTGAAAAATTCGACGGATTACGCAATTAGAATCGTATGTTACTTAGCAGCACAGGAACGGATGGTATCTACATCAGAATTGTCACGGAAGCTAAATGTTTCTGCTAATTATGTTCCTAAAATAGCAAAAAAACTGAAAGATGCAAAAATAGTCACTGCCTGTGAAGGTACAAATGGCGGCTATATGCTGGCAAAACAACCGGAGAACATTTCTTTGATGGAAATTATATCGGGTGTAGAGGAAACAATGGCAATTAATCGTTGTTTGGAAGAAGATCGTTTTTGTTCCAGAAATTTAGAAGATACCTGCAAGATACATAAAATCTTGTTGAGTTTGCAGAATACATACAATAATAAATTAGAGAGCGTAAAGGTTTCAGACGTTATCCGCCCTGGAGAAGATGAATATTTTGGACGATTTTATGTTGTGTTAAAGCTGAATTTAAAGGAAAAAAGCTACGAGTGTGTGTACTCGCATATCCGTGAAGTGTATGAGAAAGTAAGAAATACAGAAAGCTATGAAGAGTTCATAAGTCAGTATGTAGAAAGATATGTGTATGCTTCGGACAAAAAAATGGTTCATGAATTCTTATCAAGTGAAGGATTAGAAGAAAGATTAGTTGATGGATGTATGGAAAAAGATCTTCCATATCGCAGAATTACTGGAAAAGATAAGAATGGATATGTTTGGATGGAAGCAAAAAAATATATAGATGCAAATGAGAATACTGCAATTATCACCTTACATAATGAGAAGATTGTCCAGAACACAGTTATAAGGATGGAACAGGAACTCGTAAAGAAAGAACAGGATATGGCAAAGCAGTATTGGGATATGGTATCACTTTTAACTACTGTATTGAATCATAATCAGTTAGTTGAATCAGGATATCAAGACGATATCAGCTTCTATACGAAACAGGTATATCTTCAATTGCAGAAGAATTATCCGGAATATGGAATTACAGATGAAGAAATTACGTCTGTAGCTCATCTAGCACCGATTCATGATATTGGAAAGATAAAAGTACCAATTGAAATTTTAAATAAAAATGGAAAATTGACGGATGAAGAAATGAATGTAGTAAAGCAACATCCATTAGTAGGTGCAGCGATGACCCAGAGATTCCCAGAGGGGATAACAACGGAAAAGCTGAACAAATATAGCTATGAAATATGCAGACATCACCATGAAAGATATGATGGATCAGGATATCCAGACGGTTTAAAAGGAAATGCAATTCCAATGTGTGCACAGGTTGTTGGGATTGTTGATGCTTACGATGCATTAATCAATGATCGGCCATACAAAAGAAAGTATGAACCTGAAGAAGCAATACGGATGATTTCAAATGGTGAATGCGGAGCATTTTCCAATCAGCTGATGCAATGCTTTCAGGAGGCAGCAAAGCAGCAAAAATGGCTAAAAAGGAAAAAATTAAAGTAACAAGTGAAGACAAAAGATTAGAGGTCCAGATATGAAGAAAAAAAGAAGGATAGAGAACAGAATTATCGCAGTAATACTATGTATGGCTATCTTATTTTCTCAAGTGAATATTGCGGATGCGGCAGATCTGAATCCATCAGGTACCAACACGAGTCAAGCGGCCCTTTCTGATGAAACCAATATGAGTAATGATGAAGCATCAACCGAATCCACAGTTTCAGATGAAATAAATGGCACCACGGAGTCCGAATCTGCGATATCGGAGGAAACAAATGAAAACTCGAAGAATAACGAATCGGAATCTTCCGGTGAAAATGTTAAAGCGGAATCAACAGATAATATAGATGCTTATTATAAGGATAGTAAAATATGCATTTATAATTACGAGCAGTTAAAACAGATAGGTTCGGATGCCTATGTATATACAGGGGATAAGGACGGAACGATTGGTTCTGGAGATGTAGTAAAGAGTGAAGGCACAGAGCTGAAATACGGTGTAGATGCCCAATACATTTTGATGAATGACATCCAGATGAGTACCGAACAGATGTGGTCCGTACCAGATTCCTTTACAGGAACTATTACAGGAACAGAAGTTGAAGAAAATGAAACACCGACTCTCTATGACAAAGAAACGGACACCATCTACATTTATAACCCATATCAGTTGATGGTGCTTGCACAAGAAGAATCTGAAACGGAACCAGTTATGTCATTGGATTATGATGCACCACAGTTTGGTATGGGGCAGATGATTTATCCGGATGGAGAAGATCAGGAGTATCTGACTTATAGTAAGTCTCATAATTATGTGTTATCGCAGAAGTTTAATTCGGACAAGCCTGAGTTAGTTGCAGATCAATTGACAGAAAAAGCGGCGGATGGAGTTCAGTGGCTAGATGGTGAGCATGCAGATGGAAGAACAAAACCGGGACAGTTATACGTAACGGTTTCTGGGAAAAAATATATTCTAATTGGAAATGAATCACAGCTGAGAGCAATCGGAAGTAATAAGAGCGTAACTCCGAGACTGTATGTTTATTATAAACCGGGTCTGGTAAGTGGTTTGTTAGGCGGAGATCCTTTTTATACGCCGTACTATCCCGGTGATGCTGATTTGGGACTTGACGCTGTGGCAAAGGAAGGTGCTACTACACATGGGCATATAAGACCTGAGGCAGATAAAGTCAACGGTGAGAATTCATATCTTTATTACAAGGATACAGAGAATGGTAAAGAAAATGGCAAATACAAGCTGGCGAATGTAAACCTTTTCGATGATAACATTCTTACAGGTTTGCTTAAAGGCGTAGGTGGACTTTTAGGTACCTTACTGGGCGGACTTACTGTTGGAACCGGTGAATTTTGTGGAACCAATGAAAATGGTCTTCCTGATAAAAATATAGATAAATATAAATTAAGGAGTGAATACGGCAATCTTAAATATTCATCCAATGCAAATTATATTATTTTCCGAGATATTGACTTATCAAAGGATGGTGTGAATTCAAATAAAGAAGATGATCTGTGGACACCACTTATGGTATCGGGGGATATCAAAGGTGCAAAGTTAGCAGATGGACAAACAAAGATTACGGATGGTAACACGATTCTGGCAACTGGAAGACCTGTGATTTCTAATGTGAATGTGAACCAGACAGAAGCAATGGATGGTTCTAAATATATAGGAATTGGATTTTTTGGAACAATTACGAATGAGGTTAATGTAAACAATATTGGTGTCAGCGCCGGAACGGTTACGGTTTCCAATCTGGAATTACAAAATGTAAATGTACAAAATAACACGAATAAACATAAAAATACACAGACCATAATAAGTGGACTTACATCGGGGCTTGGATGGCTTGTAGGAGGTATAGTTGATTTATTAGTAGGAGTTTTAAGCTTTGGGAACGTAAACTTGAATCTGCAAGATACGTTATCAGCACTTTTAAATGCAAGGGCAAAGGATCCGACGATTTATGCAACAGGTGCATTTGCCGGAAGACTGGTGGGAGATGTTTCCATTGAAAACTGTGATGTGACAGGAAAAGTCAGCGTTTCGAATATTAATGATCGTACTGGTGGGTTTGTCGGTTATACAGAAGGCGTAACACAGTATGACGGATTGTCAACAGCTCTTGGAGTAACGGTGAATGCATTATCATCATTGTTAAATGCAATTCCGGGACTTGGACTTGGAGATTTGATTACAATTCTTCTAGACAATGCATTACCGGTAGGCAGCTTAATCCCTACTGGATACAAAAATGTAAATATCAAAAACTGCCATGTAAAGAATCTGGCAGGAACTATCGGAGCTGCCGATAAAGATTATGCCGGTGGTTTCGTAGGACAGCAGGTAGGAACAAGAATCTTCGACTGTTCCTTGAAAAACAGTAATTATTCTGTAACTGCAAAAGAATACGGAGGAGGATTTGCAGGAATCAGCAGAGATGCGGAAATCCGTGGATTGTTAAGTGATGTAGGTGTTGAACTTATCCGAGTAATGCAGCCACAGAGTATCTTGTTAAATTGCAATCTGACAGGATGCAATGTCTCAGTATCTGGTGAAAATTATCAAGGCGGTATCGTAGGAGCACAGGCAAACAGTTATGCGGTCAACTGCGGAGCGAATGGAAGCATCGCAGTTAAAGCAAGCAGAAGTTATGCCGGCGGTGTGAGCGGTATTTCAACAGTTGGATGGATTACAAACCTTGGAAATAAAGAAGTCAAGGATGCAAGTCTTTTAACAACAGTAAAAGACTTGTTGACGGGTCTCTTGGCCAGTGATCCGGAAAAAGCGGGTATGCTTCTGTCACTCGTAGGAATTGCACCATCAGCAATCCTGGGATGTAACATGGATTGTTCAGCAGTTTCGGTTGAGGCTGGCAAGAGTTACTCCGGTGGTATTCTTGGTGGCGGTGATGGTGTCTATATTGCAGAATCAAGTCCCGAATATTTAAATAAACTTCTGTACTGGAAACATGGTGGAGCAGATGCAAGTAGCGTAGCGCAAAGAGACAATGTGCTCACAGGATTAAAAACAGTTACGGCAGGAGAAAATCGTGTCGGTGGTATTGCAGGAAGCGTAACAACAGCAAATGTTACAGGGCTTTTAAATAATACGCTTGGAATCGGAAACTTCCTTGGATTTACTGTGCATCATATAACGGTGACGGGAGTAAATGATGGATATACAGTTGAAGCAAAAGAAAATTATGCCGGCGGAGCACTTGGCGAGGCTGTTGGTGGAGATGTGGATACTGTAACATTAAATCAGGTAAAATCTGTTACAGCAAAAAACAGAGTCGGTGGTTTTATCGGTTGTGCAGGTCCGGGAGATCTGGCAGGTGGAAACGGACTGACTTTGAACTTGCTGGGACTTAATCACTTGCTGAAAGTAGAAAATCTGCTTTCAGTGGCAGAAGGTGTCAGAGTTAAAATTAACGAAGCTCATGTAAATGGCATCGCAGGAGGCATGACTGTAGAAGCAACAGGTACAAATTCCAACGGCGAAGTAGTGGATTATACAGCGGGTGGTTTCATCGGAAAGAGTAACAGTTGTGAGATCATTAAGTCCGATGTGAAAAATTTAAAAGAAGTAACAGCAAATGATAAAGACGGTTTTGCAGGAGGATTTGTAGGTTCATCACAAACCGGAGGTCTTGTAGATGTAGCTGGTGAAGCGGATGTCAAAGCTTTGTTAAATGCAAATAAGTTGTTAGGTGCTGTCAAGTACTTGCTTCCTTCTTATACAGAGTGCACGGTTACTTATGTTGATAAAGGCGGAGTTGCTGCAGATACAGCAGGCGGTTTTGCCGGAAACTTCCAGAGTGGAACGGTTAACAATCAGGGCGCAGGAGAAGGTAACTATTATTCTGTATATAATCTGGACCATGTAAACGGACAGTCTTATGCCGGAGGATTTGGCGGAAATGTTTACTCCGGAGCATTGGCAGATGCTGGGAAAGGAATCAGTATTCTTGGAAATCTCAATGGGCTGAATATTAATGTCGGTGATCTGCTGAATCTGATCAATGCCTACATTCCATATGTGCAGTATGCCGGAGTTAAGTCAGACAACGGATTTACGGTTACTGCCAACAAAACGAAAACAGACGACAGCAATTCCGGAAGTGCCGGAGGATTTATCGGTTACGGAAGCGGTGTTCAGGTAAGCTACTGTGATGTTACGAACCTGAAGCACACAACGGTGAAGGCACCGAAAGATTTAGAAGCAAATGAAGCGCCAACATACTATGATGAAAACGAAAGCACATATGCAGTAACAGGTGCCAGATATGCCGGTGGATATATCGGATATATGAATAGTGGTTCCGCAGCTTCTGTTGGAAAAGGATTGAGCGTACTTGGTAACTCGATAGGAATCAATAATGTGCTGGATGCATTGAATGTTGTTGTTTCTACAATAGAACATTCGAATGTTACAGGAGATGTTGGAGGTTTTGCAGTAAAAGCAACCTGGAAAAATACAGCATCTGATGCATCAGCAAATGACATACTTGGTGATGCAGGTGGTTTCGCCGGAAAGATATCTGGCGGACATATTCAAGATTCCAATGTAAATAACTTCTCCTATATCATCGGCCAGATTACTGCCGGTGGTTACGTGGGAGATCTTGAACCCGGAAATGTGGCAAATGTACTTGGCGATACTGGTATCTTAGGTGGTCTTGTTGATGTGTCAGATACATTGGCATCATTAGCGGAGGACTTTGTACCGACGATCAGAAACAGCTCTACGACTTGTGTTCCTTGCGGTGGTGCAGTTCGTGCAGATGCGGCTTTCACAACACAGGTACAACGAGGTATGGCCGGAGGTTATGCAGGGCATAATGAAGGCGGTCATATCTGGGGAAACAATACAAAGAATTGGAAAGGTAAAGCTTATACCGGACCAACAAGTGTCTGCAAAGCAGTCCGGATCCGATCAGTATACGGAAAAGAAATTGCAGGTGGCTTTACAGGATATATGGAGTCAGCCGATACGGCAAGTACCGGAAACCTGTCCTTATTATGGGGATTGGTAAAGGTAGATAACATCCTGGGAGCACTTAGCGTTGTTTATCCGACAGAAGAAAATACGGCAGTTTACGGACCACTTGCCTTGATGGATTACGAAACCTGGAACAAATGGGTGGAATTTGTCGGTAAAAAAGGTGGTTATGGAAGTGATCTTGCTGAGCATGGAACAGTAACTAATCAGGCTGAACTGAATGCAATCATAGGAAAGTATGCTTACGGATACAATGTCGTAGCTGGAAGAGCAAATTATCGAGATGAAATAAAACTGGCAAATGGTGGAGCAGCCGGTGGATATGTTGGCTCAATGCAGACTGGGACTATTACAAATGGACAGGCTTATCAGGCGAAGACAATTAAAGGGCTTCGATGTGCCGGCGGTTTTGCAGGAGAAATGATAAACGGCGGAGCAGCAAAGCTTGGAGGAGTTGATATCCTTGGTCTTAATCTGCAATTAGGACAAATGCTGCAGGTACTTAATGTCTTTGTGCCAGTAATCAAGAAATCTTCAGTAGAGGGTTATCAGAGTGGACTGATTGTTCAGTCAGAAGGTGTAGATGACAAAGATACCTGTGGTTATGCTGGAGGTTATGTAGGAAAACTGATCGGTGGGCAGATCTGGGGCGAAAATGATGCACGCTGCAAGGTCACAAAGCTGAGACGAGTTGACGGAAGAAGCTATGTCGGAGGATTTGTCGGAAGCTCAAGACCTGGAAGTGTATCAACACTCAATCCTACTGCAGGAGAAGGATTACTTAGCCAGCTTCTGAATAAACTGTTAAGTACACCGGCAGATTTGATAAAAGTATTAAATGCCACAGTCGCAACAATCCGTTATGCAGATGTGGAAGCCTGGGATGACTGGGGAATCATCGTAAATGGTGCTTATGCAAGTGGAAGTAATAACACTTCTTATGCAAAAGCAGCCGGAGGATTTGCCGGAAATCTGGAAGGAACGGTGCTCGGCAAGAAGGATACGGAAGAGGCAGGAGTTTCTGTACAGAATATCCGTTCCGTAGTTGCAGGTGAATATGCCGGAGGATGCTTCGGTGTTGCTGATGTAGCCGGAGTTGCCAATATCAGCGCAGAAAATGAAACCTCGCTACTTGATAAATTGTTAAAGCTTGGAAGAACCGATGTGCTGGATGCGTTTAGAAGTTATGTATATTACGGAACTGTAAACGGAAGTAAAGATGCTGGCTTAAGTGTCAGCGCAAACACAGCGATAAAATCCGGGCAGAACAATCAGGTTACGTATAGCGGAACAGCCGGAGGTTTTGGCGGCTCTCTGTTAAATGGTTCTGTGAAAAACAGCAAAGTAACGAGCTTAAGTAATGTAAGAGGTTTAAACAGTGTCGGAGGATTTGTCGGCTATTCTGGAAAGAGCGGAGTAGTTAAGGCAGACAAGATAGACGTTATTGGAGACAATAAAGGCCAGTTACTTGGTGGAGCTCTTGGAGTTATGGACATTTTTGGTTCTCACATTGATGACTGTGCAGTTACAGGAACGGATGACGGTTACACCGTGCAGAGTGCAAATGGAGATGAACAGATTGCCGGAGGATTTATCGGATATGCAAATCTTGCAAGAATGTCGAATTGTACAGCAGGTGACAAGACGAACCAGAAAATTGGACTGAAACAGGTAGCGTCAGGTGGAACAGCCGGCGGCTTTGCAGGACGAACAAGTTTCGCTTATCTTGCAGATTTGAAGTTGGATTCTGGAGCAGTGAATGTAATATTCTCACTTGTTAATAAACTTATAAAGGCATTGTATCTGGATAAAATCCAGGACTCCAATCTTCTGAAGATTAATCTTGGAATTATCAAAGTGGATGCGCTGTATGATGGCAAACTGCTTCATGTAAATCTGCTGGGACTGGATATTTCTGTAGGACTTTCAAAGAAGTCAACGGATAACGGCCAACAGACAGACCTTGCAATTATTACGATTGGAGATTCATCCATCAAACTTCCATGCAACGAAAATGGACTTTTGAATGATAATGATACCAAATCCAATATCAGTGTGAGTCTGATCAAGGCCAATCGAACAAGAATTGCAGATAGTAATGTCTACGGTGTCAGTTATGGATATGATGTCTATGCCGGTGGAGCCGGAAATGACAATGACGGTAATGCTAAAGACGGACGAAGTGGTGGCTTTGTTGGATTCAATGATGAAGGACTTTTGAAGAATAACAACATGTATTACTGTGATGTGGTTCGTGGAACAAAAGATCTTGTTGGACCATTTAGCGGAAAAAGTGAATTAGATACGGTATATGATTTTAATAGCCAGGAAAAGGTGGAAGGCGAAAATAACAATTACCGTATTTATAGAAAATTGGATCAATCTTTGGATCAAATTGAAAAGAATAACAGTATTTTGAACAGCAGTCATGAAAAGGATGTTGCGAGCGGATGGGATATTTATACAATAGGACATATGAAACCGGTAAAGACCTTTGAGACTTTAAAAAATGCTGTTCTGGTAAGCAAGGGTGACTCAGTGAAAGCAGATCTTAATGCTTATGAATCATCAGCAAAAGCAGTATTGATGTCAGATACCAAGACAACATTGAATACGGGAGAAAGTGATACACCGGAACCATCCGAGTCACAGGATCCATGTAATGAGAACATCAAACTGACAATAAATAAAGTTTGGAAGGATTTAAACAATTTTGATAATTCAAGACCAAACAGTATTACGGTAACAATATCACGTACCTGGAAGGACAAGACAGGAAAGAAAACGACAGAAACAGTTTCAGGTTACGAGAGTTGCACTATAAAAGGTTCCATCGATAAATCTAAATGGCAGGAGGTGATAAAAGAACTCCCGGCATATAGGACAGATGGAGATGAAATTTCTTATTACACGTATTCCATCACAGAAGCAAAGGTGGATGGTTATACAACAACGATAGATAAATCGCAAGATGGATTTACCTTCACAATAACTAATAGACATTTCCCAGGTCTTCCGGATACCGGAGGACACGGAAGCTATTTGATTTACCTGATAGCTGTTCTGCTTTTCCTGGTATATTTCGTAATGAGATATAAAAAATGCAAGGAAAATAAAAAAGCAGAAAAACTATAGAAAAATTTCTCAAGAAAAGGAGACAATAGTTATGAAGAAAATGAAAAAAATCATGGCATTAATGCTGGCAGCGATTATGATGATGGCTATGTCTGTCACAGCATTTGCCGCAGAAGGAGCAACAGGAACACTCACACTTACAGTTAATGTGAAATCAACAACACCAGCACAGGATCTGAAAGGTCAGACAATTAATCTGTACAAATTATTTGATGTGACAGAGTCAAAAAGTGGAGAAACAACAAACTATGCGTATACAGTGAATACAGCAGAGGGATACAAAGATGCACTGGTATCTGTATTAACTGAGGCAGGAAAAACAGTTACAGCGGGATCTAAAGATGAAGAGTTTGCAACAGCTGTTTCTGATATCGGTATCAACAATTCTACAGAAGTACAGAACTTTGCAAATAAGTTTACAGCATATGCGTTGAAGAATAGTTTGGTAGCAACTGCTACTTCTGGAAAAATCACAGAAGAAAATAAAACATCTTATACATTTAATAATTTAGTAGCTGGTTATTATCTTGTATATGTAACAGGTGGAAAAAAGATTCAGTCTTCTTTAGTTATAGTAGATGAGACAACAAATAAAGTAAATTTAAAAACAGAAGCACCAAGCATTGAGAAAACAGCTAATAAAGAAACTGTAAATATCGGTGATGTCGTAACATATACCGTAAAAGGTTCTATTCCGGATACAACAGGATATGAAGAGTATGTATACAAAATCCACGATACATTATCAACAGGTCTTGATTTTGTAAAGAATGCTAACGGAGACGCTCTTGATACTGCAAATGAAGTAAATGTTACAATTGCATTTAAAGACACAGGTGTTGCAGCAGCAGGAACAGCACCTACAACAGCAACACTTTCCGGTGAAGGCAACAGAAAAATGGCTCTTGACCTGTCTGAATGGGTAAGAGCTAACCAGACAAACAAAGGAAAAGAATTCACCGTTACATATTATGCAAAAGTGAATAAAGCCGCAGTTGTAACAGAAAAGAACAAGGCTGAGCTAGAGTATGGTAATAAACCAGGTGATACAACAATTACAACACCAAGTGAAGCAAAGACACCGACATATCCATTAGATATCTTAAAAATTAAAAAAGATAGTACTGAAAAGCTAGCTGGTGCAAAGTTTAGTCTTTACAAATCAGAAACTGATGCAAAAAAGGGAACAAATCCTATTAAAGTTACAGGAAACAATGGAAATTATGTAGTAGATTCAACATCTTCTACTACAGAATTTGTATCAGTTGAAAATATTGAGGGAAAAGGTTACAACCTCCGTGTCAATGGTCTTGCAGAAGGAACATACTATTTAGTAGAGACAAAGGCACCAGACGGATTCAATAAGTTGACAGCACCAGTCGTAATTAAAATCACAAAGAGCACAGATGCAGATGTAAATAATTGGACTATCTCCAAAGATGGTACTGATGAAAACGACAAAGTCATAGACATTGCAAACAGCACAGGTTCTATCCTTCCATCCACTGGTGGACGTGGAGCAATTGCATTTGCTGTAATCGCAGCTCTTCTTGTATTCGGTGTAGCAGTAAGCTTCATCCGTGACAAAAGAAAAGAAGCGTAATAATTTTACTAGAGATACAAGATAATATTTAAGGAATGGGCGGTTATCTTCCACGGAAGGTAACCGCAATTCCAAGTATAACAACAGGGAGAATGAAATGAAGGATAAGAAGAAAAAAAAGAAGATAACAATAAAAGATATTATTCGTCTGATCGTACTTTTGGTTGCATTCTCCGTATTGTTATATCCAACGTTTAGTAGTTATCTGAACGAAAAGAATGGTTCCAAAGTTGTATCCTATTATGATGAGGAAAGTGTAAAATTAAGTAAGGCAGAAAAAGAGCAGATGCTGGAAGAGGCGAGGGAATATAATAAGGAAATGCTGGGAAATATTGATTTGATTGATCCATTTTCGCAGGAAGATGTGGAAATAGATGCTCGTTATGAGAGCTTGTTAAACGTAGATGGTTCTGGAATGATGGGATACATTCGTATTCCTAAGATTAATGTAGAACTTCCAATCTATCATGGAACAAGTGAAGCTGTGTTACAGGCAGGTGTCGGACATTTTTGGGGTACATCTCTTCCAGTTGGTGGAGAAAGTACACATACAGTTCTGACCGGACATAGAGGTCTTCCGACAAAAACACTATTTACCAATATGGATAAACTGGAAGTAGGGGATATTTTTTACATTAAAGTCTTAGATGAAACACTGGCATATCAGATTGATCAGATATTAACGGTTTTACCGGAAGAGACAGATGGGTTATCTATTGAATCAGGCAAGGATTATGCTACACTTGTTACTTGTACACCATTTGCAATCAATACACACAGACTTTTAGTACGTGGAGAGAGAATACCTTATGAAGAGGCAACGAAGCAAGAGCCGGATAGAAATATAAAACCGGAGTTATCTTTTACTGCTAAAGTGTTGATTGTAACAATTATAGTAATTTTCATAGGGCTGATGATAGCTGTGATTTATAGTATACGAGATAGAAAAAGGAGGAAAGCAAGGTGCGAAAGAAGATAAGAAGTATTCACATTATTTTATTCGTTATGCTTTTTCTTGTCGGTAGTTTTATAGATATTTCAACAATCCATGCAGAAGCAGGAAGCAGAACAGGAAGCATTCAAATTATTTACAAGGGGAGAAATAGCTCAGATAAAGAAGTGACTCTTTCCGGAGCAAAGTTCTCAATATTTCCAATTCAATATATGAAAAATGATGAGCTGATCTGGGAAAATGATTTTAAAGATTCAGGGATATCATTACAAGATACCAGTGCAGAAGCAAGAGAAAAACAAGCAAAACAATTGTTTGCATTTGCGAAGGAAAATAATATTTCCGGCTTAATGCAAGAAACAGATACTTCGGGACGCACGAGTTTTGGTGAACTGAATGAAGGAATTTACCTGCTTGCACAGATCGGAAATGTAGAAAGTGGTACAGATAAATTTGAATCTGCTCCATTCCTTGTTAATATTCCCTCTGAAATCAATGAGAGTGTAGAATATAATGTAATGATAGAGCCAAAAGCTGAATGGGTTTCACCAGAAACACCACCGAATAATCCAGATAAGCCAAAGGATCCGACACCTTCAAAACCAGATAAGCCAAATACTATTCAGAAAATAATAAATACGGTAAAAACCGGAGATACAACAAATATAGTTGCATGGTTTTTAATAGCGATTGTTAGTCTTGGTTTGATTGTAGGCTTCTATAAAAAAAGAAAAATGAAGTAGCTATTATTTAAAGAAAACTGATTCATTGCGATGGAATCAGTTTTCTTGTGTTATACGGTTTAAAACCTTTCGGACATTAATGTTGAAGTATTGATGCAACGGTACGATTGATATCGTTGTTTGATATTTGAGGAGCATCGAGCAGTGCTGTAAAATTCTGTCTAATGATATCCAGTGTCTTTTGCTTTTTCTGCAATTCCTGTTTTTCTCGGACAGTAGCAGCCTGTTCAGATTCAAGATTTTCTATCCTTTTCTGGATTTTATTAGAGCTTGGGATTTTGGTAACACCGAGATCCTGAAGCTCTTTTTTTAGTGAATCGTGGAGCTGGTATTCTGCCTGATGTTTGATCCGGTATGCTTTGGGATTTTTAGCAGATTTGCAATCTTCAATCACTTTTCGGCAGAGACGGTAAGAAT
>ENA-OPRU01000738-OPRU01000738.1-human-gut-metagenome-genome-assembly--contig:-NODE-738-length-20045-cov-2.829665_pt1 | contig 20045 bp, 10 predicted proteins | sample MGYA00241897_ERZ501888 | MGnify/ENA primary metagenome ERZ501888 (study PRJEB25962, sample SAMEA2042398) | human gut metagenome | biome: human gut; feature: human-associated habitat; material: faeces... | reverse complement strand
GCAGATGATGAGGTCGAAAGAGATGGAGGACAGCTGTGTCAGCGCCTCCTCGCAAGTGGAAACCTGCGTGAAACGGGGAGGGTAGCGCAAGGAGAGCGAAGTGTATTCATTGAATATCTTTTCGTCGATGCGGCCGTCATCTTCCAGCATGAAAGCATCGTAAGGATTGGCTATCAGAAGGACGTTGAAAATGCGCCGTGTCATGAGGTTGGCAAACTGTGTGTCCTTGAAATAGAGCTGGTTTAATTTGAACTTACTGAGCATGGCTTCTCATGATTTGTTGGTTTCGGAAGGCAAAAGTAATAGAAATCGAACCTATTCGGATAGTTTTTCGACCGTTTTTTTTATATTTATGCGTAATATTGCATCCGAAAAACAATATATGACCTATGTCTGCTCCATATCCGTTTCCATATAAATCCGTTGCATGTACATTTCTGCTGTTATGGGTGTTCGTTTTTTTGTCCGCTGACTTGTTTGCCGGTTCATTCCGCACCTTGGGTATCAAGGAGGGATTGGGCAGTCGGCAAGTATTCCAGATAAACAAGGATTCGGCCGGATTTGTCTGGGTGTATACTCATGTCGGGATAGATCGTTATGACGGGAATGAAATCAAGCATTACAAGTTGGACGGAATGGTTGATTCCAGGGACAATATCCAGTCTTCCACTACCATGATGTGTGATAAGGAGGGTATTGTCTGGGTTGCATTGAAGAATGGAAAAATCTATGCATACAACAAACTGACGGACTCTTTCCAATTGCGTGTGGACTTGGCCGATTACCTGCCTTCTCCGGTATTGTATAATATGCTGTTTGATGACGAAAACCGTTTGTGGTTGTGTATGTCGAAGGGGCTTTATTCTTGGGAAGAAAGTGCAGGACTGTCTTTTGCCGGATTGAAGGGGCAATCTGTCCGTTGCATGGTCCAAATGGAAGATGAAGTGTTTTTTGCAGGCACCGACAAGGGTGTCTTCCGGCTGACGAAGGCAGGAGCGGCAGGTTCTTCGTCTTTTGAGACGAGGCCGGTTGACCTGCATACAGAGATGCATGTGGAATCGCTCTATGTCTTCGGAGCGAAGCTGTTCATCGGTACCTTTTCAAACGGCGTATTTGTGCTTGACGGTCCCGAAGGGCAAATACATTCCTTGAATGACCGGATTCCTCATGTGCCTATCCGTTCGTTTGCAAGGACAAAGGATAATTTGCTGCTGGTGGGAGCCGACGGTGCAGGTGTTTTTTGCATGGATGTCGCTACCGGAGAACTTTTGAACCATTATATGAATAACGGGGATGATGACAAAAGCTTGAGTGGTAATACGGTATCCGATATTTGTGTGGATGAATCCGGAGTTGTATGGATTGGCACTTCTACGAATGGCATCAGCTATCTGGATCCGGAGATGCCGGATGTCTATAGAATCAGGCACGAACGCAATAATGATAATTCCCTGAAGTCGGACCATGTAAATGTGATGTTTCAGGACTCGGAGGGAGATTATTGGTATGGTACAAACAACGGCGTCAGCCTCTATCAACCTCGGTCACGCAAATGGACCCACTATCTGGACGGTACGGAATATAGTGGCAAAGTGGTATTGGCACTTGCCGAAGACTCCGGGGGAAACATCTGGGTAGGTGGCTATGGTATCGGTGTCTATTGTATTCATAAACAGACCGGACGGGTACAGAAGAAAGAGAAAAGAAATGCACATCCGGAGAAGGGAATGGCCACCGACTATGTTTATGCCATTTATGCGGAAGGGGATTATGTCTGGTTCGGTGGTATTGAAGGAGAGTTTACCCGTTACGATATACGGACGGATACTTATACATATTACCCGATTGATTGCATAGGTGACATAAAGCCGGGTAAGGGGGGCTCATTACTGATTGCCGGTTGCAGCGGGTTGGCCGTCTTTGATAAGAAGTCGGGAGACACGCAGTGGCATCAGACGTTTGGAGACATCTCTCTGCATTATCCTGTCCGTTGCCTGATGCAGTCCTCATCCGGTGATATTTGGCTGGCGACAGACGGGGAAGGCCTTATACGTGTTGGTCCGGATGGGAAAGAGGCGCATGCATATACCGTAGATGACAATCTGGTTTCCAATTCCATCAACAGCCTGCTGGAGGATAACGAAGGGCGTATCTGGTTCAGTACGGAGAAGGAATTGTATTGCTTGGACTGCTCCCGGGATATTATCATCAGTGCCAATGATTTTTTGGATGTCAGCTGGGGATATTACAACCCGAATGCTGCCCTTAAGTTGAAGAATGGATGTCTTGCTTTCGGTACTGCAGAAGGGGTTCTTTCCTTTCTCCCGTCTTTGGACTTGGGGACTCATGCACCCGTTGAGCTGATTCTGACAGACTTTAAACTGCTTTATGAATCGGTCAAAGCGGGAATGAAAGGCTCTCTTTTGCAAACGAATATCAATGATACCCGGAAAATAGATTTGAAGTATAATCAAAACTCCTTCTCTATTTCCTTCTCTGCCATCAACTTTGCAGTCCCGCATCGTATCAGGTATGAGTATAGGCTCGAAAATCACAATGAAGAGTGGGAACACTCCAATTCAGTGCGGAACGTGAGCTATATGAATCTCTCGTCCGGTAAGTATGTATTCCGCTTGCGGGCATTTGATAAGTACACCGGGCAGCAGGTGGGAGAAAGAAGTCTGGACATTGTCATTCATAACCCTTACTGGGTTTCGTGGTGGGCGCTGCTCCTCTATTTCATCTTGTTGTCTGTCTTTGTCTGCATGTTTGTGCAGTATAGGAGGCATAAGGTGAACGAAGGGCGTATAAGGGACAAGATACGTTCCTTTATCAGTATAGCCCATGATATCCGTACACCGGTTACTTTAATAAAGGCTCCGCTGAGCGAGCTCGAAGCGCAGGAGGGACTTCCGGAGCAGGGTAAGAAAACCGTTGCGGTGGCAATGAAGAATGTGGAAAAACTGATGGGAATGATTACTCAACTGCTTGAGTTGCAGAAAACGGAACTGCATGCCGAGGAGTGTCTGAAGGTTTCTCCATACGACATTAAGGCTTATCTGGAGGAAAAAATGGCGGAGTTTCACTTAGCCGCCATGCAGAAGAGCATCGGGATAGAGTTGGAGGTGGAGCCGGATATGCCCAAGGTTTGGATTGACCGGGAGAAGATGGATCATATCATAGACAATCTGCTCTCCAATGCCTTGAAGTATACAGAGAAGGGAGTCATTCACATACTGGTGAAGACTGCAAGAAAGAAGTGGACTATTGAAGTGAAGGATACGGGTATCGGCATTCCGAAAGAGGAGCAGGGCAATATTTTTCACGAATATTATAGAGCCCAGAATGCCATGAACTTTGAGGAAACCGGTTCGGGTATCGGTCTGATGATTACGCGCCGCATTGTGAAACAGCATCACGGCACTATCTCTTTCAGTAGCGTGGAAGGGCAGGGAACTACGTTTACGGTAACTTTCCCGCAGAGGATAAAGGCGAGCGTGGCGGTGGAAGCGAAGGCTGACGGCCGGGAAGAAGCTCAGGCCGCTACCGGGGCTGTGCATGAAGAAACGGAACGTGCCGGGAAGAATGTCCTTCTTCTGGCGGAGGACGATGCGGATATGAGGGAGTATCTGGTGGACAGCTTGTCTTCCGAATATAAGGTAGTTGCCGTGCCCGACGGCGGAAAGGCATTGGAGACGGCAAGGGAAATCAATCCTGATATCATTATCTCGGACATTGTGATGCCGGTACTGGAAGGTGATGAATTGTGTCGGATTCTGAAGTCATCGGTAGATACAAGCCATATACCTATTATATTACTGACCGCACTGAGTGAGAGGGAAAATATCATCTTCGGACTGGAGGCCGGTGCCAATGACTACATCATCAAGCCTTTCGACTTGTCTGTGCTGAAAGTGCGTATCAGGAATATTCTTCAGAATAGGCAGCATTTGCGCGAAACCGTGTTGGCGATGGATGCGCAGCCCGAAGAGACAGACTATACCAGCCAGTTGGACAAGGAGTTCCTGGACAAGGTTATGAAAGTGATTGAGGAGGAGTTGTCCGATTCGGAATTCTCCATCAATGACTTCTGCCGGATGCTGGGCATGAGCCGCACTTCTGTCTACAATAAGATAAAGACGCTGACCGGGCAGGGACCGAATGACTTCATCCGCATTGTCCGTTTGAACAAGGCAAAAGAGCTGCTGGTTTCCCGGAAATATTCGATAGGGGAAGTGGCGAATATGGTCGGATTTTCTGACCCGAAATATTTCAGTACATGCTTCAAAAAGCAGTTTGGTACCAGTCCCAGCAAAATTTAGAGCCATGAAGACTGCTTTTGAACCACTGCTGACAAGTATTAAACCTTTTTTGTCAGAGAATAAACCCTTGTCTCCCTGATAGTGCGTAATATTGTGGACAGTAAACAATATTAAAAAACGCATATAAAAAATGGAAACGTATTTAGGTCTTGATTTAGGAGGCACGAAGTTGCTGATTGGCGAAATGGATAGCCGTGGCAACATTTTGAGGTATAAGAAATATGACTCCGGTTACTTTAATCAGCAGGCTGCGCTGGAAATCATCAAGTCGTCGCTCGATGATTATATCCGTACCGTGGGCTGGTATGACCAGAAACCGGTAGCGATGGGTGTTGGCCTGATAGGGCGTGTAGATCCCAACGAAGGTGTCTGGCTGCAGATTGACCCGAGCAGGACACAGCGGATTGAGTTGGCAAAGGAACTGTCGGACATATATGGCATGCCTTGCCATATAGACAATGATGTGAAGAGCGCTACAAGAGCCGAACGCGTCTGGGGATTCGGACAAATTTCCAAAAACTTCATATACGTAAATGTAGGTACAGGCATTGCCGTGGGTACGGTGATAAATGGGAGACAAATCCGTGGCAGCCATTTCAATGCCGGCGAAGTGGGACACGTGCGTGTAGGTGTGAACATAGGCATTAAATGCGGTTGTGGACGGATGGACTGTGTGGAGGCGATTGCTGCCGGCATAGGTTTTGACAATTGTGCCCGTCTGCTCCGCAATCAGTATGAAACCAGCCTGCATATTCCGGCAGAAAAAGGAGAACGGGTGATTGTGAGTGAGGTGTTTGCACTCAGTCAGAAAGGTGACCCTCTTTGTACGGTGCTGGTGGAGAATGCAGCTGAGGCGCTTGCCAATCTTATCATGAATCTGGTACGTGTGATTGACCCGGACACGGTGGTGTTGGGTGGAGGCATTGTGGCCGACGGGTATATGCACGAGAAGATTCTGGAGAAACTTCATCCTACGACCATGCGTTTTGTCAGCAACGGGGTTGTCATTACGAAACTGAATCCCGGATTTATCGGGCTTCTGGGGGCCGGCGCGGTGGCGATGAATATGTGATTAGGAATTAATGATTAAGAATATGAAAATAACAATAACAAAGAATGAAAAGGAGTTTGACTGCACGGCTGCATGGCGCATCATCGGGCAGATGTTGAATGAACCGGAGAGTGTGATAGGACTTTCGACGGGACGTACTACCGGCAATCTTCATCGGTTGGTGGGAGAAATCTATACTAAATATCCGTTTAAGGTGGATACCGTTACTTTCTTCGGATTGGATGAGGTAACGAATGTGCCGCGCGAATATGCCGGAGCATGTTACACGATGCTGAAAACGGAGTTGATGGATACATTGGGCATCAAGGAAGAGAATTTTTTGATGCTGCCTACCATTTCTGGTGATTTTGAACAGTCATGCAGGGATTTCCAGCAGGAAATTGCGAACCGTGGCGGTATTGATTTGCTGATTTTAGGGTTGGGTGAGAACGGACACCTGGGATTCAACCAGCCGGAATCTCCCTTTGGCGGTGAAGCATGGGTGACCCGGATGAATGTGGAACTGGAAGAACGCATCCGTAGAGAAACGGGTACTCCTCCCGATAAAGAGTTGGGAGGGGCTACTTTGGGAATAAAGAACATTATGCAGGCACGCCGGATTGTACTGGTTGCCAAAGGGACTAATAAAGCGGATATTGTCAAGCGGATGCTTGAAGGGCCTGTGACAACAGATGTTCCTGCTTCCATCCTTCAGCTTCATCCCAACTGTGAATTTCTGCTGGATGAGGCGGCGGCAAGCATGCTTAACTGCTAAGTCGCCTTGCAGGCGGCTGATAACTAATTATTTGAATTAATAATCAAAATACTATGACACAACAAGAAAAACAAATAAACTATATGGGGCCATTCATCACGATGGTGTTCTTGTTCTTTATTGTAGGTTTCCTTACGACTGCCAATACTCAGTTTCAGGGTCCTCTGAAAGAAACTTTTCTTTCGGAAGTGGGCGGGTTGAAAAATACTTTTGCTACTTTGATTACTTTCTCCTGGTTCCTTGCTTATCCGGTTTGTGGAGGGGTAGGCTCGTCGTGGATTAGCAAATACGGATATAAAGGAACATTGATGCGTGGATTGCTGGTGATGATTGTGGGGCTTGGTTTGTTCTTTGCCTCTTCCTATTTCACAGTACACTTTCCTGAAGCGAATTGGCATGCAGGAAATAATGTTATCCCTGGAGGGTTCTTGATTTTCTTACTGGGTTCTTTCGTGGTAGGGGCTTCGGCCACCATTCTGCAAGTGGTTATAAATCCTTATCTGACGGCTTGCCATGTCAAGGGTACCCAGTCCATTCAGCGTTTGGCTATAGGCGGTTCCGCCAATTCTGTGGGAACTACGCTTGCTCCTTATTTCGTGACTGGTGTCGTGTTTGGCGGTTTGTCTATGGAGGATATTCAGATTGACCAGTTGATGGTTCCGTTCCTGGCATTGATGGCTGTTATTTCTTTGATTGTATTGTTGTTGATGAAATTGTCTTTGCCCGATATCCAAGGAACCAGGGTAGAGAAGGGAGAAAAGCTGGAAAAAAGTGTATGGTCCTTCCGTCATCTGACATTGGGCGTGGTGGCTATCTTCTTTTATGTAGGAGTGGAAGTCTGTATCGGGGCCAATATCAATCTGTACGCCATCGAGATGGATTATGCTTCTCCGGCACTGATGGCTACGCTCTATTGGGGTGGTATGCTTGTGGGTCGCCTGGTGGGGAGCAGTCTGAGCAGGATTTCTCCCCGCGTGCAGTTGACGGTTACTACGGTATCGGCAGGACTACTCGCCCTACTGGCCATTCTTCTGAATAATCCGTGGCTGCTCACGGCAGTAGGTCTGTTCCATTCCATCATGTGGGGAGCTATCTTTACTTTGTCCGTTGCCCATTTGGGAAAATACACTTCGGTGGCTTCGGGTGTGTTCATGATCGGAGTGGTGGGCGGTGCCATATTGCCCTTGGTGCAAGGAGTGCTTGCCGATGTTCTTGGAGGCTGGAGATGGTCATGGTTCATCGTTCTTTTTGGAGAAACGTTTATGCTGTATTATGCATTGATAGGTTCACGGGTCCGTCAGACCTGCGATAATTTGTAATTAAAGATAGTACTTATGAAAAAAATTAAAATGATGATGGCTGCTGCTTTGGGCGTATTGGTTTCATGCGGTAGCGTTAAGTCGGGAGAAGAGGCCATTGCGGCTTCCCGCGAATCAAAGGTTGTGGTTGCTTATGTCACTTCGTGGAGTGAGGTGATGCCCGACCCGCAGTACATGACGCATATCAACTATGCGTTCGGTCATGTAAACGAGAGCTTTAACGGTGTCAAGATTGATAATGAGGAACGTTTGAGACAGATTGTTGATTTGAGGAAACAGAAGCCGGAGCTGAAAGTGCTGCTTTCCATCGGCGGCTGGGGAAGCGGACGTTTCAGTGAGATGGCTGCCAATGATGAATATCGCCGTGCTTTTGCCGCGGACTGTGACCGTGTGGTGAAGGAGTTCGCTTTGGATGGCATTGACATCGATTGGGAATATCCCACCAGCTCTATGGCAAATATATCCTCGTCACCGGACGATACGGAGAATTTTACACTTCTGATGCAGGATATCAGAGCTGCCATCGGCAATGAAAAGGAACTGACACTTGCCACCGTAGCTTCTGCCCGTTACATTGACTTCAAGGCTATCTTGCCTTCCGTCGATTTTGTGAATATCATGGCTTATGACATGGCTTCTGCTCCCAAGCACCATTCGGCGCTTTATCTGTCAGGACATAGCGGTGACATTACTTCGGACGGTGCCGTTACTGCACACTTGAAAGCGGGCGTACCGCCTTCCAAGCTGGTGATGGGTATGCCCTTCTATGGTCGTGGAGGTGACGGTTATCCCAGCTTCCAAGACTATAATAAGGTAGGGAATACGGATACCCAATATACTGAAAAGTGGGATGAGGTGGCTCAAGTGCCTTATCTGGCCGATAAGAATGATACGTTGGTATTTGGTTTTGAGAATCCCCGTTCACTTGCCATCAAGTGTCAGTATATTCTGGATAAAGATTTGCTGGGAGGCATGTATTGGGATTATAGCGGAGACAATGAGCAGGGTGATTTGCGCCGTACGGTAGCAGAAAACCTATTGGGCAAGCCGCACAAGGCGAAGGTACTGGTGTTGACGGAACGTGGCGGACAGCACGGAGGATTTACGGATGCCGGTTTGAGGTGGTTAGCGGCCGAAGGTGCAAAGGGGAATTTCAGTATTACCGAGATAAACAATGCCAGGAACATAACGGAGGCTTACTTGTCGCAGTTCAGCCTGGTTATTCAATTGGATTTCCCGCCTTATACTTGGCCGAAGGAAGCGGAAGATGCGTTCGTCAAGTATATAGAAGAAGGCCGTGGCGGCTGGATCGGTTTCCATCATGCTACTTTGCTGGGCGAGTTTGACGGTTATCCCATGTGGCAATGGTTCTCTGATTTCATGGGTGGTGTACGTTTCAAGAACTACATAGCTCCGCTGGCCAACGGTACGCTGATTGTGGAAGATAAACAGCATCCGGTAATGAAGGATGTTCCGGCCTCTTTCGTGGTGCCCGATGACGAGTGGTATACTTATGACAAGAGCCCGCGCCCCAATGTACATGTACTGGCCAATGTAGACGAATCGAGCTACACGCCTGCATCGGACATCAAGATGGGCGATCATCCGGTGGTTTGGGTCAATGAAAGCAAAAAGGCACGCAATGTTTATTTCCAGATAGGGCATAGCAGCAAATTGTACGAAACGGAAGGGTTTACGACCATGTTCAGAAATGCCATTAACTGGACTTTAGAAAGGTAATCTTCTTTATAATCAATGGATTTGGAAGAAAACGGGTACGTACAGAAACGTATCCGTTTTTTTATGGGTTTAAACTTTATCACTTTAAGTTTAAAATAAAACGTTTTTTATGGATGTGTTAGTAAATGAACTCCTTATGAGAAATATTCAACTTCCATTTCTTGTTTAGTACGTAATTTCGCTTATCGAAGTATTGGAATTTGTATCAATACAATATGAATAACTTCCTATTTTATAAACTAATACTATTATCATGAAAAGAAAAAGAGTCCTTTTGCTGCTTTGCATTCTCAATTGCACTTTGCAGCTCTTCGCACAACAAATTAATGTGCAGGGTGTCGTTTATGACCCTTCCGGAGAAACGGTTCCGGGTGCTAATGTCAGTATGAAAAGTAATCCGGCTGTGGGTACTGTGACGGACATTGATGGGAATTTCAGCCTGAAAGCTTCTGTGGGTGATGTGTTGGTCTTCACTTTTATCGGTTATGAGCCTATTGAGTATAAACTGACTGCTGCAGATACAAATCTGAAAGTCCGTTTTACTGATTCTTCTGAGTTGCTGGACGAGGTAGTTGTAGTAGGCTATGGTGTACAAAAGAAGAGTGTACTTTCGTCTGCTGTGAGCCGTGTTACCAGTGAAGAGTTGGATAAAGGTAATCCTACAAATATTCAGAATGCCTTGAAAGGTAAAGTTTCCGGTGTACAGATTATCTCTAATTCAGGTCAGCCCGGTGCGGAATCAAAGATTCGTATTCGGGGTACCGGTACGGTCAACAACTCCGATCCGCTTTATATAGTAGACGGCATGCCGTCTGAAAGTGGTATCAGTCATTTGAATCCTTCTGATATTGAGTCTATTGAAGTGCTGAAAGACGCAGCTTCTGCCGCTATTTACGGAGCCCGTGGTGCTAACGGTGTTGTGCTGATAACTACGAAGAAGGGTACTAAAGGAAAGGCTACTTTGAACTATGAATTTACGTATGGTATTCAGAATCCTTCCAAGAAGGTGGATTTGCTGGGTAGTGCGGATTATCAGATGTTGATGAATGAAATGGCTGCCAATGCAGGTAAGGACCCTTATTTCCCGACTGTTTCCAGCGTCAATACCGACTGGCAAAAGGAACTGCAGAACAAGAATGCTCCTATTATGAACCACAAGGTTTCGTTGAGTGGCGGTACGGACAACTCTACCTATTATGCTTCTTTCGGTTATGTAAAGCAAGAAGGTATTTATGCTAAAGGACATGCTGATTATGAACGCTACAATGTACGCTTGAATTACAATAATGTATTACTGGACACGAAATCACGAAATTGGTTGAATAAGATTAGTTTTGGTGCAATTGCAAGCTATTCCAAGTCAATCCAGACTGGTAATACTATTGGCAATAGTGAAGCAGCAGGCTTGATTACTTCCATGAATATGTTGCCTCCTACCGAGCCGGTTTATCAGACTGACCCTGCTATACTGGAGCAATATGCCGTAACTTATCCAAATCATGTCATTGCTCCCAACGGCCTGGCATACAATATCATCGAGATGCGTGAAATAACCAATCCGCTGGCAGCCATGCAGGTCAGTCATAACCAGAGGACTATGCCTCAGAATTTCGGTGCGAACTTTAACCTTGATGTCGACTTGTTGCCAGGCTTGAAGTTCAAGACTATCTATGGTGCGGAATGGGTGTTCAATTCCATTAAGAATGTAACTCCGGTCTACGAGCTAAATGCTACCAGTAAGAATGCCACTTCCAAGGTAGAGGATAAGAAAAGGGAGTCTTCCTATTGGCAGTGGGAAAATGTACTGTCGTATACAAAGTCTTTCGGCCGTCATAATATAGGTGCACTGTTCGGTACAAGTATGTCTTCCTACCATTACTCCAATTTGGAAGCGGAAGATTATAATCTGCTGGTGGTGGATATAGACAAGGGATATATAGACACGGCCACAGCGCCCGAAGAACAGTCCAAAGTATGGGGTGGGGCGGAAGATCACCGCATTGCATCCATATTCGGACGTATCAATTATAATTATGATGAAAAGTATTTGTTCGAAGCGGTAGTGAGACGGGACGGTTCGTCAAACTTCAGTCGCGAGCACCAATATGCTACATTCCCTTCGGTTTCTTTGGGTTGGGTGTTGACTCGTGAGAAGTTCATGGAGAACAGACCTTCCTGGTTGGATTTTGCCAAGATACGTCTAAGCTGGGGACAGAATGGTAACGAACGTATTGGCTCCTTTGCCTATACAAGTATGATGAGTCAGGGTAAGAATGCAGTCATAAATGGAAAGGTATATACGGGCATGCTGCCCAGTGGCTATGCCAATGCCGATTTGAAATGGGAGACCTCCGAACAGACCGACTTGGGTATTGACTTGCGTTTCTTCAACAGTGCATTGACATTCTCTGCCGACTATTTCGTGAAGAAGACGAAGGACATGCTGCTTTCCATGCCGATTCCTCTTTATACCAGTTATGGCAGTATGACGGTCAATTCGGGTACAGTGAAGAACGAAGGTATCGAGTTCGAAGCGTCCTATCGCTTTAAGGTGGGTGAAGTGAATCTGGGTATCAATGGAAATGCTTCTTATGTGAAGAATACCGTAACAGACCAGGGCCCCGACCGTGTCGGTCTCAATAATATCGGCGGTGGCCAGGTCAGTTGGAGAGAGAACGGGCGTCCGTACGGCTTCTTCTACGGTTACTTGCATGATGGTATTTTCCAGAATCAGCAGGAGATAGATAGCTATACCTACGTAGATTCTAACGGAAAGACTCAGTTGATACAACCGAATGCCAAGCCTGGAGATATTCGTTTTAAAGATTTGGATGGTGAAAATGGGTTGAATGGTGATGACCGTACCATGATAGGCAAGCCGAACCCTGACTGGACATATGGATTCACTCTTTCTGCCGATTGGAAAGGAGTTGATTTCAGTGCATTCTTCCAGGGAAGTATCGGAAACGACATTTATAAACTGTACAGACGTTCCAATGTGACTTTTGGTAACTACGACAAATCTTGGCTGAACCGTTGGCATGGTGAAGGCACTTCCAATTGGGTGCCACGTGTGATAGATGGTGACAACAATAACTATCAGGTTTCAAACTTTTTTGTGGAAGATGGTTCGTATATGCGTTTGAAAGTGTTGCAGATTGGCTATAGTCTGCCCGGACAGATGTTGCAGCGTGTCGGCGTCAAGGGGCTGCGTTTCTTTGTGCAGGGCGAAAATCTGTTTACAATTACCAACTACAGCGGTTATGATCCTGAAGTGGGAACACGTGATGGATTTGACGGGGGAACATATCCGCAAGCACGTACTTATACTATCGGTGCGAATATTACATTTTGATTAACCTAAAAATTAGATACAATGAATAAGATATTAAAGGTATTGGCTTTGGGTGCGATGGCTTTGTCGACCACAGCTTGTTCAGATTTTCTGGAAGTGAATCCGAGAACTCAGGTGTCAGAAACCGAATTCTATAAGACGGAAGACGATATGATGAAGGGCTTGTATGCCGTGATGAATGAAATGCAGACCCGTATGCCGGAGGTTTGGTCTTACTCTTCTTTGCTGGGTGATGAGTCCGAAACCGGTGGTGGTATCGGTGAGGGGTCTTACAAGACGAAATGGGATACTTTTACCTATGACGCGACTTCTTGTTTCGGTGCATGGGGATATGGTTCTTGGTGGAATGAGTGGGATTTTGGCTTGTTCAATGGAGTCATTGCTGCCAATCTGTTGATTGACAAATTGGCCGGATGCAACCTCAGTGCAGACTTTGTCAATTCCATTTCTGCCGAAGCGCGCTTTTACCGTGCCATTTTCTATTACCATCTGTTTATGGGGTATGAGCAATTCCCGCTTATCAAACATTATCTGGCAGCCAGTGAAATGTATAGCGTTGCCAAAGGAACCCGTGAAGAAATTTATGAGTTTATGATGGGTGACTTGGATGACGAAGTGACTAAGTATCTGCCCCAGCGCAGTGCTACACAGCAGGGACGCGTTTGCCGGGATGCTGCCAAGCTGCTTCGTGCCAAAATTATTTTGTTCCATCGTGATGAGACTAAATATCAGGTGGCATTGAATGACATGAAAGAAATAATCACCAGTGGAAGATACCGGTTGAACCCTGATTATCAAAACTTATGGGTGAAAGACGGAGAATGGTGTGCGGAATCTATCTTTGAGGTATGTTATGCCGGCAATAACTCCGGTGAAGGGTTTGGTCTTGCACGTTCTTTGGGTGGTCGTAACATTGTTGACCCGAGAAGTGCCGAGCAGGGCGGCTTGGGCGAAGGTTATGGGCAGAATACCATGCCGAGTACTGTTTACAACATGTTTAAGGAAGGTGATACGCGCCGTGAGGGAACAGTCATTGTCTATGCGGACGAGGCTAAAAAAGTGGCAGAAATGGTGGCCAAAGGTGAACTACCGGCAGGAAGTGCTTTCCAAGTCAGTGACCAGCAGGAAAATTACGAGGGTCTGGGGCACTATAAGATTCATCCGAGAAAGGAGACGACGTCTACGGTGAATCCTACGGATAACTATTATAACTCTTGGCGTATTTACCGTTATGCCGATGTTTTGCTGCTGGCTGTGGAGCTTGATGTACGCATCAACGGAACTGCCAGTGCCGATGCGCAAGGCTGGTTCGACCAGGTCAGAGACCGCGCTTTCAAAGACAAAGAGCATCGTATCAACTTGGCCGGAAAGAGCAAGCAGGAGCTGTTGGATATTCTTTTTGAAGAGCGTGGGTATGAGTTTATGGATGAAATGCAGCGTTGGTTTGATATTCTGCGTTTCGATAAAGGAACAGAGATTTTAGGTAACAAAGGTTGGACGGAGAAGTTCAGATACTTTCCAATTGACCAGTCGGAAATGGATAGAGCTAAAGGTGGCTTGACACAGAACCCTGGCTGGTTATAAGTTTTGATTGTTTTTTTCTGAAGAGTCCCCGGTATTTCCTTGTGAATAATACCGGGGATTTTTTGTTCCTTCACAAAGTTTGTTTTGGCAAAACATCTGTCATGCTATCACGCAAATGGGTGTATTGTTTTGATTATAAATCAATTAAAGCGTGATAGATACCCGTGACAGATAAAAAACGTTACAACCATCTATCACGCTTTCCAATCTTTCTAAAAGATGATGCCTCCTATTTATTGGGTGAATCGTAAAAGTGGCTATTGTCTTAGTTCTCAACATGAAACTTTTAGTTTTGAGACTAAATACGAGAAGTTTTGATTGGGAAAATAATTGGTTTCATTAAGGGAAACCTTTAGTTTCCTTTCGTAAAACTAAAAATTTCAGCAAGTGAAACTTTTGGTTTCAACGATATGAAACTGTCATTCCGGCCCGTTGGGAACCGGCAAGGGTATCTATATAAAACGACCGAAACAGATACTTTTCGAAGGAAAAGTATCTGTTTCGGCATAAAAACGTAGTGTTAACATAGGAAATAGGGGAATTATCCCCTATTTATTCTCTTGATTGCTGTTATGGAAACCGTTTTATTTGAGGAACGGGTTGCCGCTTTTGTCTTTGCTCACTACCCAGCGGAAAGCATTAACCAATAGCAGGTTCTGTGTACCGTCGATAAACTCTTCGTCACCATGCCCCATATTCAGGTAAATCATTCTGTAATTCTTGTTGGACCATACGATGGGGAAGTCGCCAAAATTCACTACATCCTTGATACCCAGTGGATAGTTCTTGGGAGATAGGGACAAGAGTACCTCTACGTCCTTGTTCTGGTGGGGGCTGGGAGTCCATTGGTACCATTCGCTGGCGGGAGCCACGAATGATGCAGGCAGATTCTTGGTAACGGGATGTTCTTCGTTGTCGACTTCGACCAATACCGGCTGGGGAGGCCAGTTGTTGCAATAGAACACCCCACCACCAAGAAACTTAACGAACCAGGGCCAATGCGTGTTTTTGTCGTTGTAGGCAGCTGCGTGGAAACCTACCCAACCGCCTCCGTTTTCCATGTATTGCTCAAAAGCATCGCGTTCGGCCTTGGTGTTGGGGGATGTGTTAAGCATGATAATGACATTGTATTCTTTCAGTTTCTCGTATGGGTATTTTGAAAAATCGGTAGTAATATCCAGAACAAAGCCGTCACCGTAATTGAGCTTCTTGAAGAAAGTGGTTGCTTGTTCTGCAAATTGTACGTGTGCTTCTTCCGCATGTTGCGTGTAATAAATCAAGGCCTTGAAGCGAGGAGCTTTGGCATAGTTTGCCGGATAACCTTCGGGGACTTGTGCGTACGTCAGCAGGGTGCAAGCCGTAAACAATAAAATAAACAGATGTTTCATAATTTGTAATTTATAATTTATAAGTTATTAATTCTCCATTATCTAATATTCCGCAATCAGAGACAGCCATTTGCCTGCCGAGGTAATCCATACCTCTTTATAACAGGCATTGTTGGTTTGCGGCCAATAGGGGACATCGTCGTTACCCAGGGTACGGATACCAACGGGCATCTCTCCTGTCATTTCTCCCGAAGAGAAGGTATTCAGTTGCGGATAGTTGTGTCCTTCTCCATAAATCAAGGATTGTCCGAAAGGATTCTTGCCTACGGTCCAGTACAACTGTTCCAGACCGATGTTGAGCAGTTCCTTGTCCTTCAGGAAGTTTCCGCAGATGGCGGCGGACTTTCCGTTGGAAAGATGGATGGCGGTATTGCCGTTGAAAATGTTGAACCACACGGGGAAACGTTTCATGTAGTGCTCTTTGTCCAGTTGTACTCCTCGTTTAATCTGTTCCGTGTACAGTTCCTTGGCATTGGCAGGGGGAAACAGATGGAGGGCGTAGAAGTTGGTGGTATCCTTATATTCCTCTGCATGGTAAACACCGCTTGGAATCATACCGTAGGGATGGGTATACTTCATCATTCCTTTCAGATACTCTCCATATAGTTGTATGGAATTCACCCATTTAGGATAATCGGGGTGCTCCTTCTGGGTTTCGCAAAGCATCACCATGGCCTGCATATAGACCTGCTCGCGCGACTGGTGTATGTAATGTACGATGGATTTGCGGGATTTGTCCCGGTAGAAGAATCCGCGTGTCCCGTCTTTGTCTTTCAGCGGTTCCGTGCGCTGGCAGTCGAGGGTGTAGCGGATGTATTCGGCGGCGATGTCCGCATAAGAAGGTTTTCCGGTCAGCTTGTATAATTGGCTTGCCGACCAGGAGATGGTAGCCATATACTGACTTTTCGAAGTGTTGTAACTGTGTTCGTAAGGCTGGACGAACTGGTCGAAGCCATCTTTTTTGAACTTCTCCATAGCAAAAGCGAAATCTTCTTCGGCCACGCGCAATAGGTATTCCTGCAGCATCGGGTCGTTGTCCAGCGTCATGGAGGCGTAAGCTTCGTATCCGGCATAGAGAAAGTTGTCAAATGCCATGTTCTGTACACGTACGGAAGATATGTCGTCCAATGTATTGAACACACCGTCTTGCCAGATAAGCAATCCCATGCTGCTGGCGCGGTAACCATCGCCGTAGCGGTTCTTTAGGATGAACTCTACTCCCCATTCCGCCTCTTCACGCAGGCGGGCGGCGAGGGCTGGGTTGATATTTCTTTGTTTATTATAGGCTTCGAGCAGAGCAAAGGTCACGTCTCCCGTCTGCAAGGTTTGCTGGGACAAGTCTCCTGCATCGTGCCATCCGCCGGAGTAGGAGATGCTGCGTCCGTCATGTCGGGACATGAGGTCTACGTGGCAGGTGGAATGCTTGCCGGGAACCGGATGTCCACAGCGCTGGCAGAAGATGAAGTTCAGCACTTTCCATTGTGAATCTTCCCAAAGTCTTTCTCTAATCCGGAAGGTGGGAGTTAGCGATGTTCCGACCTTCAGCTGATACTCTCCGGGATTATTGAAGGAGGTGAAATCAATAAGGCCAAATTCTCCGAGAGTGGTTTTCTCTTTTCGGATGTCTCCTTCGTAAGCTATTTCTCCGGTTGGGGTAAGCAGTTGGAAGCGCTTTCCGGCGTCTATGGTGAGGTTTGTGTTGATGAGGGCGGTTTTGGGGTGGTTGACGGCATAGCCGGTTGTCGAGTAGGAGATTTTTCCATCGGCAGGTATCCATCCGCTGACTTTCTCAGGGGCTTTCACCGTTTGCAGTTGTAGATTGTCCAGGTAGTAGATAGCTGAATCTCCTGTAGTCCGGTCTTTGCCTTTGAGGGCTGTGCTGAAGGTGATGGATATCACCTTGTCGCGCTGATACTCGTCTATTTCGAGGAAGCATTGGTTCCACTCCTTATTAATAAGGTTAATGAGGTGTGAACCCGAAGGCTGATTATATCCTTTCTTGGCAGGAGTATCTGCATTGCGAAACGTGAGGTTCATGTTGACGATGCGCGCGCCGTCGCAATCGGGATAGATGGAGAATACGATGCGGTTGTACTTCTCCAGATTGGCGCCGTCTAGATGATAGGTAACACTGCTGTTTCCGTAGGTGGCATAGTCTGGGTCGGAAGGAGAGCCGGTCGCCCTTTTCCCGGTGAATGTGGGGAATTGCAGTTTGATGCTGCCTTTGCCGGAAACGGTCTTTTCCGTACTGAAGGACATGCTTCCTGCGCCGGAATGACTCCATCCCTCTGTACCTGCCGAGCGGGTGAGAGGAGCGCTTTGCAAGACCTCCTTTTTCCATCCGTTGGTTTCGAAAGAGTTTTCAATATCCAGGGGGAGGGGTTGATGTATCAGTCCGCTTTCGTGGAGTTGTCGTTCCAGTTTGGGGTCTTGGGTCAGACGTGTCTGACCGTATGCGGCAATACTGCCGAGAGATAAAAGGTATAAAAATAATAATGTCTTTCTCATGTTGATGTCAACCTTTGGTTTCGGTTGCAATGTTAGCCATTATTAGGCAGAAGGAGGTTTGAAAACTGCCATAAAAGCTTTAAAAGCTATCCGAAGTAGAGGAAATATGAATTTCGGTAGATGTATAATCCCTATGATGTACGACTTATAATGCCAAAGAAAATACTAAAATCGTATTTTCATAACAGAAGAAAATTGTAACTTTGCGAAGTTATGTCACAATGTTAACCTATGATGCGTATCTTGATTTTAATAATAATGCTGTTGCCATGTTCGCTTGGTATGTATGCATCTGCAATAGATAGCCTTTTGTCTGTTCTGGATAAGACTATCGTGATGCGTAGACAATACGAGGAAGAAAAAGAACGGTATATTTCTTTGATAAAGGATGAGTTGAAGCAAGGGAGGCTTACTGACATGGAGCGTTATCTGATACAAAATCGTCTTTTTGCCGAATATAATTCTTATATTAGTGATTCTGCATTACATTATATAAATGAAAATATTCTTATTGCCACACGGCTAAATAATAGGCAATGGATAAATAGTTCTATATTAAATAAAGTACATATTCTAAATACTTCGGGCCTTTTTGTTGAAGCAATGGAATTGCTGAAATCGCTTCCTCGTAACACGTTGGAGGGTGAAAATATAGTGGACTATTATGTATGTTTTGAAAACCTATATCTCTATCAGGCAGAGTACGCCACTGATCGGAACTACGTGAACAATTATCTTCGGATAGCAAATTTGTATAGGGATTCTATAATCAGCCTAGTACCGGAAGATACTTATAGATATGTAGTCGTGCATGCACCTCAGCTCATTGACCAGGGAAAAAGTCAGGAGGCTATATGTTTATTGAAGAATTTTTTACCTCGGTTGAAATCCAATACGCGTGAGTATGCAGTAGCTACTTCAATTCTGGCTTTTGCTTATCATGTCGTGGGGAACAAGCAGAAAGAAATGGAAGCACGTATTAGCAGTGCCATTGCTGACATTAGGGCAGTGGTGAAAGAAAATTATTCTTTGTGCGCATTAGCGGAATTACTTTATGGAATGGGCGATTTGGAACGTGCTAATCACTATATCAAGATTAGTATGGAAGATGCTAATTATTATACTACTCGGTTGCGTAGTTCGCAGAATTCCAAGATGCTTCCGCTCATAGATCGTGCTTATCAGCAAGAAAAGGAAATACAGCAACAGCGGCAGAGAATGTTTATTACAGGCATATGTATCCTTTCTGTTTTCCTTCTATTGACAGTACTGTGTGTGCTATGGCAAATGAAAAAATTGTCTTATGCCCGTAAAAAAGTTGTTGCTGCCAATTCCCAATTGAGTATATTGAATAGTGAATTGAAGAAGCTGAACAAGTCTCAACATGAGGCTAATGAACGATTATTGCATACTAATCAGACTCTTACGGAAGCCAATCATATTAAGGAAGAGTATTTGGGACGTTTCCTCAGTTTAAGTTCCTCTTATATAAGTAAGATGGAAGAATATCGCCGCATATTGAACAAGCAGGCTGCTGCCGGTAAACTTGAGGAGTTATATCGTACATTGAAGTCCGACCGTTTCATAAATCAAGAGTTGAAAGAGTTCTATCACAATTTCGATGTATCTTTTCTTAAGATATTCCCTAACTTTGTAGAAGAATTTAATCGTTTGTTGCCAGTTGAAGAACAATTGCATCCTAAAAATGAAGAATTGCTTGTTACCGAACTGCGCATATTTGCACTGATTCGTTTAGGTATTACAGACAGTGCGCGTATTGCAGAATTTTTGCGTTATTCCATAACTACCATCTATACTTATCGTTCCAAGCTAAAAAACAAGTCTCTTTGTAAAGAGGACTTTGAAGAACGAGTGATGAAAATAACTTCTTTTTGATTTTATCCTCCTTTTGAGGCTTTCTTCTGCCTTAAAAAGTTTAGAAATGATTTCATTAGTGTCCACTAAAAAATCATAGTCGTTCTTTGAAATTGTTGAAATTCAGT
>ENA-OPRU01000704-OPRU01000704.1-human-gut-metagenome-genome-assembly--contig:-NODE-704-length-20777-cov-1.941270_pt1 | contig 20777 bp, 15 predicted proteins | sample MGYA00241897_ERZ501888 | MGnify/ENA primary metagenome ERZ501888 (study PRJEB25962, sample SAMEA2042398) | human gut metagenome | biome: human gut; feature: human-associated habitat; material: faeces... | reverse complement strand
AATCTGCGCATCACCTAAGGTATCAAATAGCTTTTGGAATTTATCGCCGCCAAAACGAATCATCAGCTCATCACGTAAGGATACATAGAAGCGAGAATAACCCGGATCTCCTTGACGACCACTACGTCCACGCAGCTGATTATCAATACGTCTTGATTCATGACGTTCACTACCTAACACAACCAAGCCGCCAAGTGCTTTAGATTCCTCTGTAAGCTTAATATCGGTACCACGCCCTGCCATATTGGTTGCAATGGTTACAGACTTCGGACGTCCTGCTTTAGCAATAATTTCTGCTTCTCGTGCATGGTTTTTCGCATTTAACACTTCATGCGGAATACCTTCTTTATTTAACAGCTTATCAACCAATTCACTGCTTTCCACCGAAATCGTACCAACCAACACCGGCTGACCTTTTGCATACAACTCTTTTACTTCATTTACCAATGCCGCATATTTCAGCTCCGGACTTGCGAAAATCGCATCAGGATAATCCACACGCAAAATCGGACGATTGGTTGGAATTTCCACAACTCGCATGTTATAGATATCCAAGAATTCTTCCTCTTCGGTTTTTGCCGTACCGGTCATACCGGCAAGCTTATCATATAAACGGAAGAAATTCTGATATGTGATCGTTGCCAAGGTAGAAGTTTCTTCCTTAATAGAAACACCTTCCTTTGCTTCAATCGCCTGATGTAAACCATCGGAATAAGCACGTCCCGGCATAGTACGTCCGGTAAACTGATCGACGATAACAACCTCATCGTCCTGCACCACATATTCCACTTCGTTTTTCATGATATAGTTAGCTTTTAAGGCTTGCGTAATATGATGTACCAACTGCGTGTGGTTTACATCATATAGATTATCTACCTTAAAATAAGCTTCGGCATTGTTAACACCTTTTTCTGTAAGCATGATCTGCTTGGTTTTTTCATCAATTTCATAATCATCTTCCTGCAAGCGTTTTGCGAATGCATCTGCCTGCAAATAAAGATTCGCTGTCTTTTTTGCCCCTCCGGAAATAATCAGCGGTGTTCTGGATTCATCAATCAAAATCGAATCGACCTCATCGACAATTGCCACATGCAAGCCACGCAATACACGATCCTTAATATCGGTAACCATGTTATCACGCAAATAGTCAAATCCCAATTCGGAATTGGTCGTATATGTAATATCACATGCAAAAGCCGCACGCTTTTCCGCAGGAGATAATGGACGTGAATTGACACCAACACTCATTCCCAAGAAGCGATAGATTTGTCCCATCCACTCCGCATCACGACCTGCCAAATAATCATTGACAGTAACAACATGCACACCTTTTCCGGCTAATGCATTCAAATAGATACACATTGTTGAAGTCAGGGTTTTTCCTTCACCGGTACGCATTTCGGCAATATCACCGTCATGCATTGCCACAGCACCCATGATCTGAACACGATATGGATATTCACCAATCGTACGACGGGCTGCCTCTCTTGCAGTCGCAAAGGCCTCTACCAACAATTCGTCTAATGTTTCTCCCTTTGCGTAGCGTTCCTTAAATTCATCTGTTTTTGCCTTTAACGCATCATCGCTCAATGCTGCCATTTCATCAGCAAGGGCAAGCACTGCATCTGCTTTACTTTCCAAGCGTTTTAATGCTTTTCCCTCTCCGCTTATCCAGCGTTCTAAAAAATTCGCCATAAGAACCTCCATGTATTTTAAATATACCTTATTTTATACTCGTATAGACCTATTTATTGTAACACAAAAATATCATGAACACTATAAGAAATAGGAAAATAGTTTACTCCTTTGCAACCTCTTACATTTTAAACGTACCACTTTCTTCCCCCTTAACAAAAAAAGCCATGCATTGCTGCATGACCTATTTCATACTTCTACAAACGAACGATATGCTGTGCCTGCGGACCACGCTCGGTTTCCACAAGCTCAAATTCCACGCTTGCTTCCGAATCAATGGTTTTATATCCTTCCATAACCAACTGCGAATAATGAAAGAAAATATCCTTTCCACCCTCACGGGTAATAAATCCATAGCCTTTTTCCTGATTAAACATCTTTACTTTTCCTTGCATTCTTATACTCTACCTTTCCTAATATATCTTTAATTATAAAGAAGCTGTGATCTATAAACAATCGTTTTTTCCATATTTAACAAAAGCTTAACATGCTAAGCTCTTTCTACGTTTTTCGCCTGCAACCCTTTTTCCGATTCAAAAATTTCAAAGCGCACCGCTTCCCCTTCATTCAAACTTTTATATCCATCTTGCACGATCTGCGAATAATGTACGAAAATATCTTTTTCCTCCTCTGTCCGAATGAAACCAAACCCTTTTTCCGCATTAAACCACTTTACATTACCTGTCATTTTACTTCACCTTTCCTTTACGTCTTACATGTCCAAGTATAGAAAACATCATCTGCTTTTTCAAACCTTTTTTATCGCAATTTTCGACAAACAAATGGGTAGCACTTAAGACCAAGACCTCTATTTTATATGTATGCGAGGACAATAATTGATATGCCCATGCAATGCTGGAGCCGCTCGTACATACATCATCTACGATTACCAAGCGTTTCTTCGGCAAGATAACATTATCTTTTCGACGCATCACATGGCGTATTTCTCCCCTGTTTTTAAAGCTTTGCAAAGATTGCTTATAGTTGCTTGTCTTATAGAAGGGCTCCACAATCTCCACATGCGCACGTCTCAGCATTTCTCTCATTGGCAAAAATCCGCGTTCTTTTAGCTTTTCTTCACTAGATGGCAAAAGTACAAAGGCACAGTGTCGATATTTGTCATTTAATTTTTTGATATCCGAATAAAAAAACACATCTGCAAGCGCAACATCATGCCCCTCCTTAAATTGAAATATCATAGATTCTAAAAAATCATTGTACTCATACAAAATATGCATCGAAATCCCTTCCCAAACAACATGACGATCAATGCGCTTTAGTTTCGCAAGACAATCGGCACAAAGCAGTTGATCCTGAGTAAGAAAATCCTTCACACGCATATTTCTTGTAATATCCTCCATACACAAGCGACAATACTCCTCTTTCATGAAAAGCTCTCCTTATTCATATGCTGTATCGCATGCTTACAGCGTTCGATATCTCTTGTTACACGCTCACAAAGAAAAATCCCTTTGCCACTCGGCATTTCAATACTTCTTCCCACTCGCCCGATAATCTGTGTTAAGCTGGCTTCGTTAAATACTACATGATCTGCTTGTAAAATGATGATATAGATTCCTTTAATCGTAATTCCACGCTCTAAAATTGTTGTCGTAATCAAACATTCATACTTTTTCTTATGGAAATCATCAACGATTTTTTCTTTATCCTCACTTTGAGAAGTAAACGCCTTACAGCGAAATAACAGACACAGCTTTTTATGCAGCTCGTTTGCCATGCGAATGGTAGGAACAAAAACCAAGGTTTGAATACCTGCCTTACGCTGTTGATAAAGAAAAGCAATCAGATAAAAAAGCTGCATACGATTCGCACAAGTACGAATTTCCGGTTCAATCAACGGATACCCATGTGGTCGCTCAAACAGCTCAACCAATGCCAACTTTCCATCTTCAACATCTTTCAACATGGATTCGTCCGGTGTAGCGGTCAAATATACCATAACTCCACGGCAAGCATGCTGCGCAATCGCCTGCAAAACCTCGTTGCCGCGATAGGGAAAAGCATCGACCTCGTCCATAATTAACAAATCAAATGTTTGATAATAGCGATACAGCTGATGCATTGTACAAACAATCAAATCCCCATCGCATATATCGCTGTAACCTTCACATACTGCAATCACCTCAATCATGGGAAATGCTTCTTTCATACGTGTGGCAATTTCCAAAACGACCTGCCTTCTCGAAATCGCAAAGCCAACCTTTTTCCCCGCATTTAAAAATTGCTTGATTACTTCCATGACCAGTTCGGTTTTTCCCGCACCGCATACCGCATACACCAGCTGCGACTGTTGGTGTTTGGCATGCCATACAATTTCCGCAGATGCTTTTTGTTGTTTGGGGGTTAGCGGATATTTAAGAACATAATCACAAGCATGCCGTTGCTGCCGATACTTTTTTGCTCTTGGCAGTTCTCCGACGTTCATTCGCCCAAAGGCAATACATTTACGACAATACCAAACACTGCCATCTTGATAAAAATATTTTTGTTGGGTATTCCCACAGCGTAAACAGCGCATACGATCACCTCCATTATATGTCATACGTAAAAAAATACGAAAAACTTTAAAAGTCTTTCGTATTTGCTCATTTTTTGATTGAATCACAGTTTTTCCAAAGACGATCATAGATACTGCACGCATTTAGATAGTCCATGAGTATATTGATATCACAGCCGTATTTTCGATCCAGCTGATGTGCTTCGAGCGCCTTTTCACAGCTAAGTGCAAGAAAAATATCTTCCCAACTTAAACCAAAACGTTTTTTCATTTTCTCATCGACTCGTTGATGAAAAAAGCGTTTGAAATCACCAGCATCATTTCTTGTCCAATAAGAAATTCCCAGATTGGTTACAACCGTTTCTCTTCCGGCATAGCCTTCATAATCGGTAATAATACGGTTTCGATTACAGTGGATTCGTGTAAGTGGAACTCCCTTTGATTCCTTTAGCATCGTGTAAAAGAACGAACAGCCTCGATTTTCCATTTTGAAAATATTTTTAAAAAGTGCAATATCACCATGTATGATAAAGGTATCTCCGATTCGATCCAATACCAGCTCTAAGGATTCAAGATTGTTATGCGTTGCATAGCGTTTATTATAAAGTAATTTAACTCCATAGTGTTCTTTTAAAAAAAGAAACTGATCATGCTTATAACCAGTTACAATGGTAATATCCATAATTTCTGCTTCATGCAGATAGCGAATGATTCGCTCAATGATTGGAACTCCCCCGATAGGCAGAAACGCTTTATGTCCCTGTGTAGCCATCTCTTTTATTCGCAAACCGGCACCGGCTGCTAATATGATTGCATTCATGTCAAATACCTCTTTCTTCCCACATTCCATTGTAGTATAAAATGAAAGAGATTACAACCACGGATTGTAAATTAGTAAATCTATGTAACAAAGGAATCAATTTCAATTTATGAACATTCGCCAACCATTATCAATAATTGATTTGTCAAAGTTTTTAACTTCAATATTTTTTGCACATTAAGATTTTCTATATACATAATCATATGAATTGGTTATCTTCCTTAACGGTTTATGTAAAAAGTCTTTTCTTTGATGCTTTATCTTTTATGTTATCATGCTGCTTTGATACGTTGTTTATAACAATTTTATCTACTCATGATATCTTTTCTCAATATTATAGCCGTTTCTTACACACCTTCTCATCAGATATCCGCACAATCTTTTTACTGAATGTAAATCTTTTTTATGTAACAAAGCCGATTCCATACATAATTCGTTCCATCGCTTGTTCTTTGTCTGCTCGTCTAACCTATTCATTAGTTTGATTCTAATAACTGATAAGCTTGTTTGCTTCTCCACTCTCATTACAGAAACACTTTTACTGCGATATCCTAGCAACGTGTCTCTCTTTTTTTAGCGTATATAAAAAAACATTCCCTCTTCATTTTAAGGGAATGTTTTTTCCTTTAACGCCTTGTTAATTCTTCTTTTTTCTTCAAAACGATTAAAATAGCACCTGCTATTAATGTAGCTAAAACTGTGGCAGTATATAGAGCAATAGGAACTACTCGTCCTGTTTGAATATCTTCTTTAACAGGTTTCTTAGTATCTTCACCATCACCCTTATCGGCATCATTCAGATGATCATCTCCTTGTGAATCTAAAGAATCTTCATCTGTATCTCCTCCATGATTACCATTTGCATTATCTCCATTTTCTTGTGAATCATCTTTTTTTCCAAGCGTTACTGTTGAAGATACGGTTTTCTCATCTTGAGTTAATAAGTTCTCTTTATTTACATATTGTAAAGCATTTTCATCGACGGTAATTTTAACATTTTCAAGATTTGATGCTCGAACACTCAATGTACCCAAATAAAGTTTTGACTGTGCAGTAAGTGTAGTTACTTCTTGATCCGCTAAATAAATATTTAAAACTCCTGTTTCGGGTTGATACGTCCATTTTTGTATTTTATTTTCAATATTTTCATTAAATTCAAAGGCAAAGTTTTCTAAATCCAAAGTTTCTTTTTCCGAGGTTACTTTCAAACTAAGCTGTAAAGATGTAATAGAAGATAAATTACGCATATCTATATATACATCAACCTTGTTATTATTCACATCTAAAAAAATGTTTCTTTGTTCTTGTGCTGCAATTGTTTGTGGAAAACATAGAAAAGCAACACATAGAACAATAGCCATAATTCGTTTTTTTATCATAAATTCACTCCTCTCTCTATTTTGTCAATGAAATTTCAGGCAGTTTTTCCGGAATTTCTACAAATAAAGTATCACTTACCAAGCGCTGTCCCTCATTCGTTAATGCATTATCTACTCGATACAATTCAGCACGTACTTTATTTGGTAATTTTGCAGCATATTGACGATCAATCCAGTATATCCATTTTCCGCTTTCCGTTTCACCAAGCAATCCATTCCCCGGATTTGGTGCTAAAATAATCTGTTCAGCATTAAGATTTCCTTCTGTATCACTTCCCCCGATGATCTGAGCGTTCTCGTCATATAAAAGAACCACATTATATGCCGGATTTCCTTTATACTCACCGGTAAAGACAATAGAACCCGCAGGTATTTTCATTTCTTCCTGTGTTTCGTCTTTTTCTTGATATATAAAATCTTTACTTAAAATACCAATCGCCGTTGTCCCATCTACTGTGTGAAACTCTATATTGTCTCCTGTAGGTCCCAACACATCAATCTCACCAAGGCTAACTTCTTTATTCTTATATCCATTCAAAGTAATTCGAATATAGGAAGCATCATAACTTGTAACCCATGGATCTTCGCCATTATTGAAATACATCGTTACAACACCTTTTTCATCTTTAAGTTTTTTGTTATTAAGCGTTGTATATGTCTTATTATCCTTACTAACTTCGATTTTATATGCAGCAATATCATCAACGCTTTGTCCATTGATAAAGCGAAGCGCATTTATAGTTTCGACTTTACCAAGGTCAATTGTGATATAGGGGGTTTCCTTTGTTTTTCCAATATATACAGTATCTTTTTTATCATCGATCATCATATAAGATGCCGGAATTTTTTCAGGAGCACATGGGTCATTGCTATCTGCCGGATTTTCTAAATCAAGTTCTGAAATCAAATTCGTTTCAATATTCCAATTTTCCTTCGTATAGCTTCCATCGCCTTCTACTTTAATTGTTTTCGTCATAATAGGAGCAGAACGATTTAATTTTTTATCAATTGCCACTACTTTATAAGAAACACTTCGATTGCTAATTGAGTTAATCGTATCTTCGTATATATCTTGAGTAGTAAAACCAACGACTTCTTCTTTGCTTTCTCCGTTTTCTGTTAAGATCCTTGTAATTTCATACCCTAATAAAGTATTCTTATCCGCATTATCGACACCTAATTCAAGACTTACTTTATTGCGGTTTTGTTCTTTTATATCCGCATATACAATATTCTTATTCAAGAAGTTATCCGCATTTTCATGTTCCATCTCGTAAACTCTGGCTTCATCATTTACATAATAAATTGCTCGCATTTCTTTTTCAAACTGTTCTATATATGCTTTGGTCGTATCATCTGGAATCAATCCCCAACGCATAAAGAATTCACTTAAATCTTTTTCTGCTGCCGCACTTGCCAAACGCATAAAATTCTGATCTTTGTCATTTCCCAAGGTTAAGGCGATTTCATTTGGGGAAGGTGCTTTGGAAGTATCTCTGACAAAGCTATCTATTCTCGCAAAGAACACATGGTTGTAAATATCTTCATAATTATCAAATAATTTATAGTTATAGTAGCGATCATACGCTAAATGTAACTGCCAATACATTGCTAATTGTGTAAAGACATCTTCACTTCTGCTTTTCACATTTGATGTTACACGATCATAGACCTTTTCATAATCAAATCGCACACTGTCATTGGTATCTTTTGCTTGCGCAATTAACGAAAAATAGTTGTTTGTTACTTCTGCAATTGCATATTTTCCTTGATTTATGTTATGTCCGATTTCATGTGCAATTCCCCAACCGAAATATTGTCCACTCAACCATCTTCCATCTTTATCAGCTTGTACAGAAGTTGTATTTACCATGCCAATTGTTTCATTCCATTCAATACCAATATGATTTCCTGCTGCATACATAAACGCACCGGCAAACATTTTCATATAACGAATATTTAAATGCTGAGACGGCAAAGAATTTTTTACATTCAATTTATTACTCAAATCTTTTTCGCTAAATGAATTTGTTAATCCTTTTTGTTGATAAAACAATATCATCATTTCGTCCATTGCTTGTAATGAAGAAGCAAGCGTATCGGCATCTCCATTTGTACCGGCAACAACCTGAGAAGCAGGTATCGAAATCATCATTTGATCTAACATAATATCTGTTGTGTTTACAATTGAAGTTTTTTCATCATATCCTTGGAATAACGAGAATAAAGAAAAGCCTTTTTGTTTACGATGTAACGTCTTTAATTGCTTCGTATGTGCTTTTACTTCTTCCATATATGCATTGATTTTGTTTTGACGTTCTTTTTCGTCAGTAACTCCATATAAATTTAATACGGGAATTTTTGTACCATTCATTACACGAACCGCTAATTCTTCTTTTGAATCATTCCCCGTATACTGTACATACAATGCCCCACCGCGTTCTACATCTGTTGATGTAAGTTCCGGAATCGTAATCTCATTTCTTCCAGTTTTCAATGTTGCGACAACTTTTGATAAATTGCTGCTTTCTGCATGTTGCTGTGTAGCCACTAACTGCAAGTTTACATTTTGTCCGGTTTTCTTTCCTTTTCCACCTACATAAACAACTATTTTTTCATTTGCAGAAGCACTGACTCCCAATGGCTGCCAAGCATTTAATCCACTGAATCCAAGATGTCCGTCTTTCTTCGCAGTAATATTGGTATTTACTTCTGTAACATCATACAGTTTTTCAAAATCTTCAAATAATGATTTTGCTGTATCCAATTCTTTTTGTAACAAGTTTCTATCCGGATGATATTCTCCGTTATCTGTAGTATCTAAACGATTTTGCAAATTCTTAAGCCAGCTCTCTTCTACACTATCTTTAAGCTGTAAATGCAAATCATCTTCATATAAATTACTTATATCATCTTCCAAAGAATCGTATGAATAAAAACGCATCTCCGCAATCGTTATAGATGGTGAGCTTGTTACATAGCGGCCTAATCCAACGATCACTTCAGACGTATGAATTGGTGAAGGAAGCTTAATACGGTAATAGCGTCTGCCATTTTCCTGTGTTATATTCTGTGTTTCAAACTCCATTCTTCTGGTCGATTGCATTTTTCCTTGCTCATCTTTATAGTAAATACGAACATATGGATAATCTGAAATTTCTCTTGGTTCTGCTACTACGATTTCATCAATCTGATAAACATTATCAAATGTAACATGAATACCTGCATTAGCATTATTGTTCCACCCGCCAATATCCCATGTACCGGTTTCTAAATAAGAATTAAAATCATTATCAAATAAACCAAGTGCACTGTTTCCTTGTGCATCTAACGCGCTATTGACCATTTTTCCGGAACCTACAGAAGCACTTTTGATATGCTGAGATAATTCTCCATTTGCATTTGGGAGATTGATCAAATGATACATAGGCATTTTTACAGGTTCATTACTTGTTGTTTTAGCACTTGCAGTTAATGACTTAGCACCTTCACCAAGCTCATTTACTCCTGTTACATAAACTTGATATTTTGTTTGATCTTCAAGATTTGTCAATTGATACGAATTTGTATTTATTCCGCTCATTTTGATAAATGATGTTTCACTATCTTTCTTGTAATATACATTATAAGAATCGGTATCGTCCATTTGTTTCCAAGATAAATCTAATGTTTTATAGCTTCCCTTAACAACAAGGTTATCCGGAGCTTTCGGTTTTTCGTCTGTACGTGGAACTACACTTATCTCTTCACTAAATGGACTTTTCCATGATCCGTTAACAGAGCGTACTTTTACAAAATAAGTAGTTTTATTTTTCAATTTATCCTTATTATATTGCGCAATGGTGATGGTATTTTTCGAAGTAGAATATAATTCTTCTTTTCCATTTTCCGTACGTACACTTACTTCATATCCGGTAATATTATTGCCTTTCAACCAGTTTAACGTAAATTCTTTATTACCGGCTTTTGCCTGCAGATTGCTGGGAATATTCAATTCCGGTGCAGGAATTTTATTTTCCATATCATTTACAAATTCAACTTTAGAAATTTCCACAAGATTTCCGTTTTTTGTTGCTGTAGCAGTTACTTTAATCGTAACTTTTTTAACTGCAATCTGTCCGCCGAAATCAACGCTAATAGAACCATCATCGTGAAGGACAGCTGTCTTTGTTTCACTTGCTAAAATTGCTCTACCTGCCTTGTGGATAATTGTATATTCTTCTTTTACACCATCTTGTGTTTCTATAAGAATACTACCACCGCTAATTTGATTTTCAGCAGCACCAGGCTGAATAGAAATCCCTTCTAAAGGAACAGCTTTATCTGCTTTTCCTAAAGTAAAAGAAACTTCTAATGGATTTTCTTCGCTGATTGCTTCTTTTGTTGCTAGCTGCACACTTTCCTGTGTTTCCTGATCAAAAACTTGCTCTAAACTACCACTCGTAATTTCTACATTTTCTCCCGGATTACTTTGAACAATAGAAGAAGGAACACTTGTTTCTATTGTTGATAAAATATTTTCTTTTGGATTTGTGGAATAATATGCTGAAAACAGCTGCAAATCAAGTAAATTTACAACATTATCACCATTCAAATCATAATCCAATGTATCCGTTCTTTTTTCAATTTCATCAAGAATTTCTTTCAATTCTTGTTCTCCATACATACGATATTGAAGTACTCCGAGATGAGCTTTTTGCTGTGTATTAACTTCCATTTCTCCGGCATATAGCTGTATAGCATACTCTAGCCCATCTACAACAAATTCCTGTCGATATTCTTGATATTTGTTTGTAGTTGAAATAATTGTTAACGTATAATTTCCATCTTCTAAATCAGAAAATTCTACACTTCCATAACTATTCAGATTATCATCTTCATTCACTTCTAATGAAATAACTTCTTCTCTTTCATAACCTTTTTTGCTTAACTGAAGTTTGAAATTTTCTTCTTCTACTAATGCTTTTACAGAAGTTATTCCTACTTTTATCTTTCCACTTGCAGAAATAGTTTCTTCTTGTGTTTCTTTAGTTATTTCTTGTGCATGAAGCATATTTCCTGCAGGTTGTATGCATCCGCTCATCAGTAAACATACCGCAAGCAGACTTACTATAAATTTACGCATTCTGTTTCTCCTTCCATACCTAAAAAAAGCTCTCCTTTTGAAACAAGTAAGCAAGTAAGAATCCTATCCCATTAAAGAAAGCCCCTCAGTATTGCATACTTCGTTTTCAACTGGTTTGCTAATTTCTTATCGGTAAGATTATATTTAATTTAATAAGAAAAGGCAACACTTTTACTCAAAAAAAATATGCGTCTTATGCATCATATTTTTGTTTCCCCACGATTCACATAAAACGGTAAAAAAGACGAAGTCTACTAGCACACTTCGTCATAATCTTTCCTTCTGTTTTAAACATTATAAATCGAATCAACCTGTTTCAATTCATTATATGTATCAATTTCAATGATATCGCCTTTCTGCACCGGACGCACAGCTACCTCATAGTTTTCCTTGCATACCGTTAAAGCAACTTCGTCCCAATATTTTTCTTTTCCACCAGGCATATGATATACTTCATCAATATCCGCAGCCATTTTTTGTCCATCTTCCTTTGACCAATACGAAATACCGAACATGTGGTGAACATCTCTTCCACCAACCTTTACTTTAGTAATGATACCTTTTTTCGTTTCGAAGCACCAATCATCTGTTACATCTACCTTCATACCAAGATAATTGGTTGTATATTCATATTTACGAATCAAATCCGGATTGTATAAAACCAAATCCGACTCCAACACATAAGCGTTTTCCAACATATCTCTTGCCACATACGCACTGGAAATATTGTTTGATTCATTATACAGTGGATTTTCGATAAATTTAATCATCGGATACTTCTTTAACAATACATCAAACTGTTCTCCTAAATATCCGCGAATAATGGTAATATCCCTGCCGCAACAACCGCATCTAACAGCGTTTCGATAATGCGCTTTCCATGAACTAAAATTAGCGGCTTAGGAGTATTTAAGGTTACCGGAACCATACGGCTTCCAAAACCAGCAGCCATAAAAATTGCTTTTTTTACACGATATGGTTCCAACCATTCATACCCCTTAAGTGTTACTGTATACTTAGAATTATCCTGCGCCTTTAAGAGCTCCTGATCCTGAAGTTCTGTCAACACTTTATTCACAATTCCAAGAGACACATTGCATTTTTTTGCAAGTTCTCTCTGTGTATGCTTTTCATCCTGCTTTCTTTCTATTGTTGTCAACACTTCAAACTGATTTAACGTCAAACTCATTTTTACACCTCTCATAATGTTTCACTATCGTTCTACATAACTTCTTGTTTTCTCAAATGCCGTTTCACTACATATACACCTAATTTCAAAATCCCATTCACCGCAAGGATCACAATAGAAATAAATGCTGTTGCCTCAATCAGAGACTGTGCGTCAAATTGAGGGATCATAAGGGCCAAAGGCATATTTTTAAAATTAGCAAGAAAGGATACTGCTGAAATAGTAACCATACTATTTACAAACATATAACTAAATATTTCAACCATAGATTCCATGGTACATGGAATATACACATCAAACAGCATTCTCATTCTGCCGATTCCCATCACAGCTGCCACATCCTCCAGTTTTTCATTAAATTTACTTAATGAATTATATGCGATCAAATATGGAGATGCAAAGAAGTGCACCATATTAACAAGCACAAGAATCACAATTGTTCCATATATCCAGCTCCCCTTAAACAACAGTACATAGGACAAACCAAGTACAATTCCCGGAATTGCCAGAGATACCATGGAAATAAGATGCAGCGCAAGATTGGAAAAGGTCTTTTTTGATCTTGCTGTCAAATAAGCTGTCAAATACGTCATACCAAGACCGATTAGCGAAGTCAAAAGTGCAATTGTTAGGGAATTCAGCAAATAATTCCCCACTCCCAGTTTAAATGCTTCTGCTACATTTTCTAACGAGAAACTCATATCCACCGGATACTGTTTTACAATTGAAAGATACGCAAAAGCTACCAGTGGAACGCTAATAAGAACAATTACAAGCCCACAAAACAAATATGCCAGTCGATCCCTTTTTTTATTGGCAGATATCACAAATGCCTTTGTAACAGTTGAAGCATTTCCATTGTCCTCACTCTTCAAATCTAAAACAAATGCAATCACCGCCGGAACCAATAGAATCACACCAATAATTGCCCCTTTAGAAAAATCAAGCAATCCTATAACTTCTCGATACATATATACTGGTACCGTCATAATTTTACCTCCTACTACAAGAGGAACTCCATAATCTGTGAAAATCATGGTAAATACAGCAAAGATAACTGAAATCATCGGTTTCTTCATGTTAGGCATCGTAATTGTCTTAAATTGCTGCACTTTACTCAGTCCAAGAACACTTGCCGCCTCATACACAGTATAATCTTCATACTGAAAGACATCTGTCAGCATGAGAAACGCCACTGGAAAAGAGTAAAGTAACGATCCCATAATAATTCCCTTATATCCATATAATCCAATATTGATTCCAAGCCAGTTTGTCAACAGACCATTGTCTCCAAACAAAAGCACAAGTCCCATCCCATGAGAAATAGATGGAATCAGCATAGGTAATGTAAACAACACAGAAAAAATTGATTTAAATCTGATGTTTGTTCGATTAATACACCATGCCAGCCCCCATGCCAATCCAACGGAAATAACAGTTGCTATTGATGTTGTTGCAAGAGAATTAAGTAACATAGGCACAAATTGCGGTGCACTTACAATTTGTTTTATATCAGAAGGATTAATGTTAATAAGAAGACGAAACAAAGGCAAAACAACGCTAATAAGCAAAAAAAGTGTTACTAATAGCTTAATCAGACTAAATGATTTATTCTTTTTCATCTTTCAACCTTCCTGTACATTTCAATAATGATTCATATTTTTGTTCCAAATGTGCAATCACAAAATCCTTAATATATTGATTCTTCGGATTTTTATAAATGTTATCCGGAGTATCTATCTGTTCAATATTCCCTTCAGACATAATCATAACTCTATCCGCTAAATAAAATGCTTCTTCCTGTTCATGTGTGATAAATATCATTGTAGAATTAAATTTTTTCTGAATTTCTTTCAGTTCCCGCTTCATAATTTCCCGATTCGTAACATCTAATGCGGAAATTGCCTCATCTAGTAAAATCACATCTGGATTCAATGCCAATGTTCTGGCAATTGCAACTCTCTGCTGTTGTCCTCCTGAGAGCTGTCTTGGCTTTTTGTCGAGATGCTCAGAAAGTCCTAACATATCTAACGTTTCTTTTGCTATATTTCTGGCAGAATTCTTTTTATCACTTCTAAGCTTTAATGCGTATTCTACATTTTCTAATACAGTCATATTAGGAAACAACGCATAGTTCTGAAAAATGATTCCCATTCCTCTGTCACTCGGTGGTAAGTTTGAAATTTCCACACCATCTTTTGTAATTGTTCCACCATCCTGATGTTCAAGACCTATCAGCAATCTCAGTAATGTAGTTTTTCCACATCCACTGGGTCCAAGAACTGATAAAAATTCACCTTTTTTTACTTCGAAAGATATCTTTTTTAATACATCCTCACTATCATATGTTTTATACAAATCTTTTACAACAAGCTTCACTTCATTTTTTAATACTTCCATTTTGCAAGCAGCCTTTCTTTTTCATTAATATCATCAATGCCCTTCATATCTGCATATTGAATATCTGTCGGATAATTTTCAACACCATTAATCTGTTCTTTTAATACTTGTTCCGGACTTCCATACATCTTATCATAGACCATGTAGTCATTAACAATAAATTCAAATACTTTTTCAATATTTTTATTTTTCTGTCTCCCCTCAACCATTGAGGTTCCTGTCAGAGAAAACGGTGATCCAAACTCTGGTTCAAGCAATTCAAAATCGTTACCGTTATTCTTTTCATTTACCCCTTGGAAGGTTAAACCCAATCCTATTGCTACTTCTCCCTGAATGAGTAGCTTCACTGGACCTGATCCAGACTCTGTAAACTGTTTTACATTAACTGCTAACTGATCAATATAATCAAATGCCTTTTCCTCTCCCATTACATTGATTAGATTTTTCAAGAAAAAGTATCCTGTTCCACTGGATTTTGGATCTGGCATTGCAATTAAATTTTTATATATAGGATCTAATAAATCTTCATATGTCTTAGGAATTGGTAGGTTTTCCTTTTCTAAAATCGACTTATTTATAATTACAGAGCCAGCCTGACGCTCCCATGTAACATATTTCCCATTTTCAACGACCATATCGTCAAGATAGTCAAGATGCGAATACTTCGTCACATCAGCCATATATTGTTTAACTTTTTCCATATATGCTGTTTCTAAGCCAACGACAATATCTGCATCTGTTCCCGTTCCCTCTATACTAAGCTTTGCTGCCGCTTTTGCAGTAGGCACATACATAACAAATATATCCATACCCGGAAATTGTTCATTTAACTGTTTCTGTAACTCATCATTTCTGAATTGTTCCATGGAAGAATAAACAATAATAGAATTATCATTTTTAATCATTGTTAATCCTGTAAGCAGGACTGTAAACGCAACAAGTAAACACAATATTTTTTTCATTTCTTAATCTCCTATTATTCGTGTTCATCCATAAGATAATATCACCTATTCATGAACAAGTCAATTGATTTTTACATTAAAACAGATACCATCCCGAAAGCATTATTCAACGTCCTGCCATAAACAAACATTCTAAATGATGGTGTCACAAAATCATCAAATTAGATGATTGATCGCTAGCAGCACTCCATGTATAGAAAAATCAAGAAATAATCCTTTTGTTTGAGGAACCAGTATCCAGACACCATTCCAATCCCGAAAAATATCCGTTACCACGATATACTCACTGTCCATTGCCAGTTATGTATTATATCCCGACTTTAACTGTGTATTTCTCATGAGTATAGTTGATGTCCCGTCCACAGCCACTTTCATTTTTCTTGAAGAATAAATGTTTTGAAGGTTCACCGAATTCAATATAATTTTTTATAACATTTGAGATGTTTGGTTATATCTTATTATATCATGGATCGCGAACTCTACAGAATCCGTTTTCTGTTTTTAAAGTATAAAAAAGGAGCCGTTGCTCCAGTAGATTATCCATCTACTTTTGCAACAGCCCCGTTTAAATGATGAAGTTTCTATTTACTTACATTTTCTTTTCTTAACAACCACAACTGCAATCCCAATTCCTGCAATTAACAACAAGATTCCCCAGACTGCTATCGGTGTCACATCACCGGTTTTAGGCGCCGCCTTCTCCAGTGGCTGTTTTATGACCTTGACTCCACTTGTTTCATCCTTTACAGTCTTATCTTCGTCATTATCTGCATTAATACTTGAATTGTTAGTCGTGTTATTTGTATCGTTATCTGTAACATCACTTCCGGCTCCTTGATGATCTCCCGCCGGTGTGGAAGGGGTGTTTGTATTTTGATTGTTTGTGTTTTGATTATTTACATTTTGGTCATTTGTATTTTGGTTATTTGTATTTTGATCACCGGTATCAGGTGTTCCGTCATCAGAAGGTGGAACACTTCCATCACCATTCGGCGAAGATGGTACATTATCTCCACCACCATCTAAATTGGTATCACCATCTGCCGGTTCATCGGATGGAGGTGTCTCAGGTTCCTCTTTCGGATCATTAAGTGCCACTACATACGGCGAAAAACCAGTTACTTCAATCGTTACCATACCATCTTTGACAGTTTCCACATACTTCTCAGTAAATGGCTCCGCGCCACCTTCCTTATAACTATAATGAAGAATCATGACCTCTTTCCCATTATGCTTTTCATCAATCGGAAATGTTAATGTAACCTTCTGTCCTTCAGCAAGTGTTTCCGATAATGTAATATCGAATACTCCAAGAACAGTCTGTGTCTTCACCTGTTCAATATATGTCTCATAGTGTTCTGAATCTTCTTTTACAGTTTCAACGGTAAGTTTTACTTCTTCCGGAAGCTCTCCTTTAACTACAATTCCTGTATTTTCATCCTTGGTTTCTGTCTGTGAAGGTTCATCATTTGAATCCAGATCATCTCCACCGTTCTCATCCGGTTGTTCTGTATCCGGAATGTTTTCTTCTGGTTTCTCAGGCTTCACAACTACAACTTCTGACACAGCACTTTGGGTCTGATCGTCTGTCGATGTTGCTCTAACAGTTAATTTATCAGCGCTTTCGTCTTCACTCACTTGAAGCTTTCCGTTTTCATCAATCTTGGTAACTTTACTTTGAGCGCCTTCTACACTCCAGACTACTTTCTTCGTCAAATTACCGGTTCCGATAACCTGAGCTCCAAACGTATAACTTTCTCCTACGTTCAATTCTATCTTTTCAGGAGAAACTGCAATGCTTGTCACACTGGTTTTCACATTAACCGTAATTTTCTGTTCTGCACTCTTCGCTACTCCCTCATAAGTGTAAGTAATCTTTATACTTGTAGTTCCGGCTGAAAGTGTATTGGATGGATAGGTACTCTGAGCTGTTACATCCGTCTCCGTTCCGTCACTCCACTTTGCCATAACTTTCATCCCGGAAGCGTCAAATTTTTCTCCTTCTGTATAAACAGTTTTGGATGGCGCCTTACCCAAATAAATGGATTGAAGTGTTTTCACCGGAACAGCTACATCGTTTCCTTGATTTACAGGCACGACATAATCTGCTGATATGTACGCATACATCTTATCATAAGAATATTTTCCATCCCCTGACACTAGTGCCGTTCTGTCTGAATTAAGCACTCCATCACTCTGAATTCGATAGAAACCATTCTCTGCGGTTTTATTTTGAAGAATCACAGCATAATTAGATGCTTTTCCTGTTTTGTAAAGCGCTGTCGAAGAAGTACTGCTTCCATTTCTTACATTGACATCATTGTGAGTAGTTGAAACAGTATCTTTAATTCCTATTGTATAGGCATTGTAATCTTTATTTCCCCCACTCTTTTCCAATCTGTAAATTAGATTGGCAGCCTTTTCTCCCCAATATGGGTCAGAAGCGTATTTTATATTAATACCACTTGCCTTGTTCCCCAAAAATCCACCATTATATTTCCAATTTGACGGATAAAGATATTGCCTGGACATATAATGCTCTGCAAACTGGCGAACACATTCTCCAACATTTGCATATGTGTTAGCGCTGGTTCCCGGCGAACTATCTACCGCATTTAAGCCAAATAGGTTATTTTTACTTTGACTGATATTACTTGTTCCCCATGCGCTTTCATTTGCTGCCACACCAGCCATAAGAAGTGCATTTACCCCATAGGTGTTCTGTTGAGTGACAAATGCATTTCCTAGATTATACATCTTTGATGATGACGTAACCTGGCTTTGACTATTGATCATAGAGTTCAAAGCTGATGCACTGTAATTTGTCTTACTTCTAAGTGGAAGATACTGATAATAATTATAGTATGGATTCTTCAGATTTACAGATCTGGAGCGACTGTTATTCTGATAATCCGAAAGCATTGTGGCATAATCTGTGTAAAAATAATGCCCGTCATAACCATAATAGGTTGTTCCACTTTTCAAATAAGACGGTGCAGCGCCATTATCTAACTTTGTTGCCCAGCCTGGTGTGGTAATGTCATGAGCAATTTTATGGATTAATCTTCCATTCTCCACCATATAACAGCTTACAACAGCAATGCTGCTCTTATCCACCACCTGAACTTCACTTGCCGCAACTTCTCCCACAACTCCGGACAGCATGAATTTTACTTTTCCATTACTTGTTCCAAGGTATGCAGCATCTCCTCCGTATGCACCGTTGGTATAGCCTGCTGCTCCTGTCCCACACTCTGTATAATTGGTTACCGCATTTCCTTTTGTTCGGAAATTAACCACTTTTACAGAAGATGCTCTTGCAGCACGAAAAGCACGACTTGCATTTTGCACAGTTCCTTCTGTCTCTTCTACTGTAAAGATATTACCGTTTTCATCCATTCCGATAACCTCTTCCAGTCTCTGAGTATTTTCATCTTTTAATCCTGACTTTGAAGACGCCTGCTCCCCTGGCGATTCTTCTGCATTGCTCTTCATTGCCGGCACAGTACTTGTACACAAGCATACAAAGAGCAGAAGCATCAGGTACTTCTGTATCTTTTGCAATATATTCCCTCCTTTGTCCCCTTACTAATATATAATTATAGATACCGATACAATTTTACATTAGCATGAAAAAAGAAAATTCGCAAGAAAAAAATAAATTATACCAGTTTCTCTGATCCCGAATACCTTATCTCTCGGCTTTGGCTTCTTCGACGTCTCTTCTTTCTGCACGTCTATAGCCTATTCATAATTATATTCCAACATTAACATCTTCACGACCTCACTTTCATAAAACAAATCCACAAACACTCTCTTCTTGCATTCTCAGTTTCCTTTGGTTCTTTCATATCCACGGAAGTGGGAAACTCCCCATAGATATTATTCAGATTTTCACACAAAAAGAGAGCGCGCTCTTGCACTCTCTGTCTAATCACCACCAATATAATAAAATCGTTTATATTTCCCATATTATCCTAGCTACATTCCTCATACTTTTCACAGTACACCTCAGCTTCTTCCTCTGTAAGTTCAAAATATTTTACAAGCTTTTTGATAATCTCTTCTTTCGTCTTTCCGCCTTCTTGATTATCCCGAATCAAAGCTTTGATTCCAATCTGTCTTCCACATTCCATTCCAACTTCCAGAGATGCCTCTCTCTCCTGCCTCATATGCTTTTCTTCATCATATTCATAAATACTCATTTTCTTCGCCTCCGCCCTGTTTTTACTCAAGAACTCCGACAAAATCCCTTCTTTTATACATTCTGTAATTGCACGCTCAACTGCTTTATCTATCGATTCTTCTTCCGCATATTTTCGCACTCTTTCTGTATACTCCGAATAGTCTCTTAAAGTTTTACACATCCCCATAAGTTCCTCATTATGTCCGGGATTAATATTAATCAGCACCGCTTCCAGATCTAGTGCATAGCGTTCTTCTTTACCCGCTTGGTTCCATACAAGTTAGCATCTTTTGTAAGGTCAGAATATAGATCAGATACATAAAACAAAAATCTCAACGGAAGATTCGGGCTATATGTAGATTGATGTTCATAAAGTGACAATCTGGAATCAATCAAAAATGAAATATCATTGTGCATAGACATGTAGATCGCATTTTGGCAAGCATTGAGATTTCAACTGATTTCTTTAGATAATGGATGCGCCATGCGCTTAGAATATAGAA
>ENA-OPRU01000697-OPRU01000697.1-human-gut-metagenome-genome-assembly--contig:-NODE-697-length-20942-cov-2.907454_pt1 | contig 20942 bp, 19 predicted proteins | sample MGYA00241897_ERZ501888 | MGnify/ENA primary metagenome ERZ501888 (study PRJEB25962, sample SAMEA2042398) | human gut metagenome | biome: human gut; feature: human-associated habitat; material: faeces... | reverse complement strand
GATTCTCCCCCTCCCTTTTGAATCTGTTTTTTGTTGTTTCTATATAATGAAAATGATAAGGTAGATAGAGAGAGGTACAAATCTATGTTATTTAAAGATAAATTAAAAGAACCTGTTATTTATAAAGGGAGTAATAAGGCAATAAATGAACTAAATCAAATACAAGAATATTTAAAAACACATACAAGTAAAGAATTAGAAAAGAAAGCAAGACTTATTCAGTATGGTATTGAAGGAGAAGAGAATATTTTATTTGAATTAAAGAATAGTCATTTTCCAATGTATGTTTTACATGATATTTATATGGTAGATCATGATTTGAGTGCGCAAATTGATTATATAATTATTACGCCATCGATGGTTTATTTTATAGAATGTAAAAATCTTATAGGGACAATCACGATAGATTCTATGGGAAATTTTACAAGAGAGTATAATTATAATGGGAAAATAATTAAAGAAGGTATTTATTCACCCATAACACAAAATCAAAGACATTTAGAGTTATATAAAATGTTACGTGAAAAGGATAAAGGATCAGTAATGAAATTTCTTTATAATGAGACCTTTTCAAGTGGTTTTAAATCACTTGTTGTCCTTGCTAATCCAAAGTCTATCTTAAAAAGTCGTTATGCTCCTAAAGAAATAAAAGAAAAAGTTATTAAAGCAGACCAACTGATAGATTATATAAAGAAGCATGAACAAAGTGCTTTTAGAAATCAAAAAGATATGATTGCTATGGCTGATGGACTTTTATCTTATCATCAAAAACAAGAAATACCACCAATTCAAGAAGAAAATACATTTGAAAGTATAGCAATTAATAATGATGATCATTTAATTGAATCATTAAAAAAATATCGTATGAATAAAGCGCAAGAAAAGAATTTACCACCTTATTATATATTTAATGATATTACTTTAAATGAAATCGTTGCTTATAAACCAACAACAATAGAAGAACTCCTTTCGATAAAAGGATTTGGACCAAAGAAATGTGATTGGTATGGAGAAGATATTTTAGACATAATAAGAAGTTTGTAAAAAACTTCTTATTAATCACATGATTTTCGACAAAACAACCAAAAAAGAAACATGAAAAAGTAAAATAAAGTTCATATTTCTTCTTTATGATAATAGACGAAAGGAGGAACAAGAACTTACTTAAACAAAACTTAATCATAAATTTCCCTTTTTAAAAAAAGATAATAATAGATTAAAAAACAGATTCTCCCCCTCCCTTTTGAATCTGTTTTTTGTGCAGAATATATAAACAACATTCATTGATTATGATACAATAATTAAAAGAACATTTTGAATATGAAAGTAAATTAAAATGAAAGAATTTTTGTATGTATAAAATATTAAAAAGATACAAAAATTGCAAATTCTAATGACTATAATAGGAAATGTTAATAAGAGAAAATGATGAAGTTAGAGTTTTAAACATGATATTATTTTCAAGATGGGAGAAAAAATTATGAGTAAAAAAACAGTTCAAAAAAGTAAAAAAACAACAACAAGAACGAATAAAAAAAGAACATCAGGTGTAAAGGCCAATACGGTTGTTGAACCAACACCAATCACAAGTGAAAAGACAACTGATGTTAAACCAGCAGAAGTGCCTAAAAAAACTGCTACTGTTCAACCAAAAGAAACAAGTGAAAAAGTTGTTGCTGCTGAATCAGCACCAGCTGTAAAAACAGCGCCTGCTAAGAAAGCAACTACTAAAAAGGCTACAGCTGCTAAATCAACAACAGCTACAAGTAAAAAGGCAGCTACTGCAAAATCAGAAACAACAACAACTAAAAAAACAGCTTCTACTAAGAAAGCAACTACTAAAAAGACAACAACTGTTAAATCAACAACAGCTACAAGTAAAAAAACAACTACTGCTAAACCAAAATCTGTAAAAAGTGAAACACCTGTTGAGGCTAAACCAACAGAAGTTATTCAAGAAGTTCCTGTTGAAAAACCTCAACCAATTGATTTAGGACCACGTAGAAGTGTTGCTTTTATTGGTTCAGAATGTTATCCATTTGTAAAAACGGGTGGATTAGGGGACGTTATGTCAGCTCTTCCCAAGAGTTTAGCTAAATTAAATATGGATGTTAAAGTTATTATTCCTAGATATAAATGTATTCCTCAAAAGTTCCAAGAAAAGATGGAATATAAAGGATCATTTTATATGGATTTATGCGCAGATGGAAAACAATATTATGTAGGTATTATGGAATATCAAGAAGATGGTGTTGTTTATGATTTTATCGATAATGATGAATTCTTCTCATGGGGTAATCCATATACTAATCTTATCGATGATATTCCTAAGTTCTGTTATTTTAGTAAAGCAGCTCTTGCAGCACTTAATTATTTAAATTGGACACCTGATATTGTACATTGTCATGATTGGCAAGCAGCTTTAGTTCCTCTTTATTTAAGAACAATCTTTAAAGATACAAATGTAGGACGTGCAGGTTCTGTTCTTACAATTCATAACTTAAGATTCCAAGGTATCTATGATCGAAAAACAATTCAATATTGGTCTGATCTTCCTGATTATGTCTTCAATAAAGATTGTATGACACAAAATTGGTTAGATGCGAATATGTTAAAAGGTGGTATCACTTATTGTAATAAATTAACAACAGTAAGTAATACGTATGCTGGAGAAATTCAAACAGAAGAATATGGTGAAGGTCTTGAAGAACATTTAAGATATCATAGTAGTAAGATTTTAGGAATTGTTAATGGTATTGATACGGATATTTGGAACCCAGCAACAGATAAACTTTTAGCTGCTCAATATGATAGTCAATCTGTTATCAAGAATAAAAAAGTAAATAAAAAAGCACTTCAAGAATCATTAGGATTAGAAGTTGATGATCATAAAATTGTCATTGGACTTATTTCACGTCTTACAAATCAAAAAGGTCTTGATCTTGTCAATGATGTTATTCCAAGTATTATGGATGAACATACACAAGTTGTTGTTTTAGGTACAGGAGATACGATGTATGAAGATGCTTTCCGTTATTATGAAAATAAATATAAAGGAAACTTCTGTGCATATATTGCTTACAATGAAAACGTCGCTCACAATATTTATGCAGGATGTGATGCTTTACTAGTACCATCAAGATTTGAACCATGTGGACTTACACAACTTATTAGTATGAGATATGGTTCTATCCCAATTGTAAGAGAAACGGGTGGACTTAAAGATACTGTTCAATCTTATAATCTATTTGATAATACAGGTAATGGTTTTACATTTGATCGTTATGAAAGTGGACTTCTTTATGATGCAATCAATCGTGCTAAAACACTTTATTTTGAAAATAGAAAATATTGGGATGAAATGGTTGTTCGTGATATGAATAAAGATGTTTCTTGGCAACAAAGCGCAAAACAATACAAAGATATGTATGTAGAATTAACACCAAAATATTAAAGCAATTTAAAAATGCAATGTTATTTAACGTTGCATTTTTTTATCCCATAATTTTTGACAAAACAACCAAGAAAGAAACAAGAAAAAGTTAAATAAAGTTCATATTTGTAACTTATGATAATAGACGAAAGGAGGAACAAGAACTTACTTAAACTCAAAACTTAATTATAAATTTTCCCTTTAAAAAAATACTAATAGATAATAGTAAAAAGCAGATCTTTTCCCTTCCCTTGGATCTGTTTTTTTTGTTGTAACATTATTTATTAAATTGTAACAATATAAATGTTACAATTTAATAAATAATGTTACAATGGGTGATAAAAATGAATGAAATAATAAATATTAAAGATTATTTAAAAGAAAATTTTGATAAAGAAACAAAAATAATAGAAATAAAAAATAAAAATATTCCTATTTATTTAAAACGAAAATATTCAATGTACCAAACAATGATATGTGATAAAGAATGCTTATTACTTATCTCAAAAGATAATAAAATTCTTATAAAAAAATTATCAAAACATATTGAACAATTTAATGCTTTAGGGTACGAACATATTGTTTTTTGCTTCAAAAATATTAATACAGAACAGAGAAAAAGATTATTAGATTATAAAATAGCGTATATTATTCCCTATATTCAAATATATCTTCCATTTATCTATTTGAGTATCAATGAAAAATATAAAAAAGAAATAACTATCAACACTTTTTCGCCGTCAACACAACTTGTATATATAGAAATTCTGTTAAATCAATCAGAAAATATAGAAATCAATGAGATTATTCAAAAAACAAAACTATCAAGAATGACAATTAATAGAGCTATGAGAGAATTGATTCAACTAGGAGTTGTTAATACAAGTAGGAAAAATACGAGAAAGGAGTATAAACGTTTAGAAAAAGAAAAATATTGGTCTATTGGGAAAGAATATTTAAGATCACCTGTAAAAAACGCTATTTGGATTAATCAAGAAAAGATAGACGAAGCTTATGCAGGGGATAGTGCATTAGAACATCTTACAATGATGAATGCTGTTGAATATAAGGTTTATGCAATTGATAAAAGAAATATTGATAAATATATTTCTAATGAAATACCTGAACAAAGTCAAAATTGTTGTAAGGTTGAAATTTGGAATTATGATCCTCGATTATTTGCAGATGAAAATAATAATGTTGATATTATTTCTTTATATTCTAGTTTTATGAATTTTGATGATGAAAGAGTTCATATTGAACTAGAGGAATTAATGGAGGAATATTTAAATGATAGGATTAGAGAAGTTTAAAAATCATTTTAAAGGTTTTGAAGATTATTACGTGATTATTGGTGGTACAGCGTGTACTGTTTTATTTGAAAACTATGGTGTGTCCTTTAGGGCAACCAAAGATATTGATATGGTTGTTCTTATGGAAAATATAGATGTTGATTTTACTAGAAGATTTTGGAGTTTTATTCAAGAAGCACACTATAAATCAGTTTATGAATGTAATCAAGATAAAAAACTCTATCGGTTTACAAATCCTAAAAGTGAATTATATCCAAAGATGATAGAATTATTTTCTAGAAAACCTATCGAGTTTCCAATAGATGACCTATCACATCTAACACCTATTCATATAGGTGATGATATATCAAGTTTATCAGTAATTTTATTAAATGAAGATTATTATCATTTTTTAAAAAGTGGTATTAAAATCATTGATGGATTACCCGTTTTAGATGAGGCACATCTTATCCCGTTTAAAGTAAAGGCCTATATAGAAATCAAAGAGAGAGTTCTTCAAGGCGAAAGCGGTCAATCGAGACACATAAGGAAACATAGAAATGATGTTTTAAAGTTACTTACACTTCTTTATGAAGATAAGAAAATAGAATTAAATGGTATTTTAAAAGTTGATATGAAACAATTTATAGAATCTTTAAAAGAAGAAGGTATAAGTAAAGATTTAATAGATAAAGATACAGCAATAGAAATGTTAGAAACTATTTAGATAAAGTAAAAGTAAAAAAAAGACACGAGGTTTGAAATCCTCGTGTTTTAAAATACCAATAAAATCAAATGATACACAACAAAAGCTGCAAGCCAGGCAATAAGGCATTGTCCAAAGACAACAATCAATGCCCATTTACCATTAAGTTCTCTTTTAATTGCAGCTATCGCTGCAATACAAGGTGTATAAAGTAAACAGAAAATAAGTAAAGATAAAGCAGCAGGTGTTGTAAGTGACATCAACAATGATTGGGTTGAACCATAAAGAATAGATAATGTCGAAACAACACTTTCCTTTGCCATAAATCCTGAAATAAGGGCTGTTGAAATGCGCCAATCACCAAATCCTAATGGGTTAAATATTGGAGCAATATAACCAGCAAGAATAGCTAGAATACTATCTTTTGATTCAGTAACAATATTAAATCTTAAATCAAAAGTTTGTAAGAACCAAATAACAATGGTTGCAACAAAGATAACTGTAAAAGCTCTTTGTAAGAAATCTTTAGCTTTTTCCCATAATAATTGACAGACGTTTTTAGCGCCAGGCATACGATAATTTGGAAGTTCCATAACAAAAGGAACAGGTTCACCTTTAAAAAGGGATCCTTTTAAAATCAAAGCAAAAATAATACCCGTCAAAATACCAAAAACATATAAGAAAATCATGACTAATGCGCCCTTACCTGGGAAAAAGACAGAGGTAAAGAAAGCATAGATTGGAAGTTTTGCTGAACATGACATAAATGGTGTTAGAATGATTGTCATTTGTCGATCTCTTCTTGAAGAAAGTGTACGACTTGCCATAACGCCAGGTACTGTACAACCAAAGCCAATCAACATAGGGACAATACTTCGTCCAGAAAGTCCTATTTTTCTAAGCAGTTTATCCATGATAAATGCCACACGTGCCATATATCCACTATCTTCTAGAATTGATAAAAAGAAAAATAAAGTAACGATAATTGGTAAGAAACTTAAAACAGTTCCTACCCCATTAAAAATCCCATCTATAATCAAAGAATGCAAAGCAACATTAATTTGAGCATTTGTGAGTAAAGTGTCAACATAATTTGTGACAACAGTCACCCCACTTTCTAAAACTCCTTGTAAAAAAGCTCCAATAACATTAAATGTTAGAAAGAAAACAATTCCCATGATTCCAATAAAAGCAGGAATTCCTGTATATTTTCCTGTTAAGAATTGATCAATTTTTTGACTTCTTAATCTTTCTTTACTTTCATGTGGTTTTTTTACAGTTTGTTTACAAATATCTGTAATATAATGAAATCTATTACTTGCTATAGCAGCAGAACAATCAAGATTACTTTCTTCTTCTAATTGAATACGAATATGTTCTAAAGTTTCTTTTTCATTTTGACTCAGATCAAGTTGTTCTAATAAAAGTTCATCTTTTTCAACAAGTTTACTTGCTGCAAAACGTAATGGAATCTTTGCATTTGAGGCATGATCTTCAATTAAATGTTCAATAGCATTTAAACAACGATCAATCGCTTTGTTTTGTTGATTGTCTATATGTTGATAGAATTGAGGTCTTTCTTGATAATAAGCAACATGTAAAACATGACTGACGAGTTCATCAATACCTTCCCCTTTAGCAGCTGAAATAGGAATAACTGGAACACCGAGATATTCTTCTAAATCATTGATTAATACAGTTCCTCCATTACCTAACATTTCATCCATCATATTTAAAGCGACAACCATTGGCATATTAAGTTCTAAAAGTTGCATTGTAAGATATAGATTTCTTTCAATGTTTGTAGCATCTACAATATTAATAATAGCTTTAGGTCTTTCTCTTAATAAGAAGTTTCTTGTGACGATTTCTTCACTACTATAAGGTGACATAGAATAAATACCTGGTAAATCAGTAATCAGAGTATTTTGATACCCTTTAATTCTTCCATCTTTACGATCAACAGTAACTCCAGGAAAGTTACCAACATGTTGATTTGAACCTGTAAGTTGATTGAATAGTGTGGTTTTACCACAGTTTTGATTTCCTGCTAAAGCAAATGTGAGTAAATCACTTTCATGATAGATTTGATGATCATTCATTTTATGATAACTTGATTCACCATAGCCAGGGTGATCTTTATATTGAAAAATGAATGAATCATTTTTATTTTCTGTTTGTTTAGTTATTTCTTTAATTTCAATTTTATGAGCATCTTCTTTTCTTAAAGTAAGCTCATAATCATGTATTTTAATTTCAATAGGATCACCCATAGGTGCATATTTTACCATGGTAATCTCTGTACCCTGAATCAATCCCATATCTAAAAAGTGTTGTCTTAATGCTCCTTCTCCTCCAACAGAGAGAATAACAGCACTTTTTCCAATAGCCAATTCCTCTAATTTCATAATTTTCCTTCTTTCCTTTATAAGGATAACTTTTTAATAAAAGAGTTGCAATGATGAAACACTTTTTTTAACATAATTATTCCATTTTATTGTTAAAGTATCTCGGTATATTAAAGTCGGAGGTAGAAATGTATGATAAAAAATGCACTATTAAGTTTAAAGAAAAATATAGGAAAAACGATTTTATTATTTGTAATTATTGTTGTAATTACAAATCTCGTTATTGCTGGTTTATCCATTCAATCAGCAACAAAAAAATCAATGGATCAAATTCGTAGTAGTTTAGGAAACGATGTAACTCTTTCTGTTGATTTTAGAAATATGATGAAAAACAGAAAACCTAGTGAAGCCGTAAGTAATGAGACATCATTAACAACAACCATGGCAGATAGTTTAAAAGATTTAAAGTATGTAAAAAATTATAATTATCAAATATCTACATCAGCTAACAGTAATTCTATTTCAGCGGTAGAAACTGCATCAGATAATAGTAATAATCAACCAGAACAAGCTTCAAATCAAGTTGATTTTACAATCAGTGCCAACACCACAATGAAGTATTTAGATTCTTTTACCAATAACAATTATAAACTTACAAAAGGGCGTTTACTTACAACAAAAGATCAAAATACAAATAATTGTGTTATTGAAACCAATCTTGCAAGTGATAATGATTTAAGTGTTGGTGATACTTTTACTATTACAACAACGGTTAATGATGAAACAATTACTCAAGAACTTACAATTGTAGGTATTTATGAAATTCAATCAACAAATGAAATTGGTAGTGCTCATTTCAATAATCCAGTAAACACAATTTATACTGATTTATCAATTGGACAAACACTTACTGGAAGTAGTGAAAATATTACATCAGCAATTTATTATTTAGATGATCCAGAAAACGCAGAAGCTTTTGTAGAACTTGCGAAAAAGAAAAGTGATATTGATTTTGATACGTTCTCATTAGATGCCAATAATCGTCTTTATCAACAAAATGCTTCTTCTCTTGAAAGTATGCAATCATTTGCAAAGATGTTTGTATGGATCGTAGTGATTGCTGGTAGTGCAATTCTTTGTTTAATCTTAGCTCTAACAATTAGAAATAGATATTATGAAATTGGTGTTCTTTTATCACTTGGACAAAGTAAAGTTAAAATTATTGCTCAACAACTTATTGAAGTAGGGTTAATTGCAGTAGTTGCTTTTGTGATTTCTTTAGGTACAGGACAATTAACATCTCATTATATGGGCAATATGTTAGAAAGTAGTTCTTCTTCAAATGTCATGCAAATAGATCAAAAAGATGATCGACTGAATGACAATCAAAATCAATCAGATAGTAATCAACAAAAAAACAATACACAAACAAAAGAAAATTTCTTAGGAAATATGATGCAAGGACCATCAAATCAGGAATTAGATGTTTCGATTACAGGTGAAAATGTCATTCAACTTGCTGGTGTTACAGCAGCAATCTGTATTGTTTCTATTGCTGTACCTGCAGCCTATGTATTAAGACTTACACCTAGACAAATCTTATCTAGAAAGGAAGGTTAAGATGGAAAAGTTATTAGAATTAGAAAATGTAAGCTATAGTTATCAAGATGGCAAAGAAAAAAATCAAATTTTAGATCATGCTTCTTATTTGTTTGAAAAAGGTAAAATCTATGCAGTTGTTGGTGCGAGTGGAAGCGGGAAAACAACAACTCTTTCTCTTGCCTCTGGTTTAGATAAACCTGATGATGGAAAAGTTTTGTTCAAAGGAAAAGATATTCAAGAAATAGGTTTGAATAAATATCGTCGAGAAGATATTTCAATTGTCTTTCAATCTTATAATCTTATTTATTATATGAATGCTTTAGAAAATGTTATGTCTGCTTTAGAAATTGCGGGAATCAAAAGAAAAGATAAAAAAGAATATTGTTTATCTATTCTTGAACAACTTGGACTTTCCAAAGATGAATGTAAAAGAGATATTCGACAATTATCAGGAGGACAACAACAAAGAGTTGCAATTGCACGTGCTATTGCAAGAGAAGTCGATTTGATTCTTTGTGATGAACCCACGGGTAATCTTGATGAAAAGAATTCAATAGAGATCATGAATACTTTCTTAGATTTAGCACATATTCATTATAAATGTGTTATTTTGGTAACCCATTCACCTACTCTAGCAAAGATGTGTGATGTGTCTTTAAGAATTAAAGAAGGAAAAATAGAAGCAAAACGTTAGAGTTTTGCTTCCGAATTGATTAAAAAATTTTAATTAATAAAAACACCTAAGAGAATAGTATCTTAGGTGTTTTTATTAATTTCCTTGAGGCGATAAATTGCGCAAATGTAAATATACAGTATTTTTTGAAATGTTTAATTCGTCTGCAATTTTTGGAACAGAATCTTTTATTTGGAAAATACCCCTATCATATAATTGAGAAATTATAGCCTTGTTTTTATTAGAATATGAAATTGAAGAATCTTCGTATACTTCGTTCTTTACATATTCCAAAGTAGATAAAATCATTTCATCTACGTTACTTGCAAAAGTTTCAGTAACAGATTTGATTTGTACTTCTTCTTGTTTTTTAGGAACATAAGATTGAATAAAATCGTTTAAACTAATATTCATATAATAGTTCATACATAATAATCCAATAATTCTATTATTTTCACCACGAATTGCAATAGTAGTACTTTTTAATGGTTCACCTTTAGCGTTTGTAGAAAAGTAAGTTTCACTTGATTCACCGCTATCTTTTAAACGACTAAGCATTTCTAACGCTTTGTCTGTAATAGGAGCCCCTATCTTACGGCCAGTATGTTCACCGTTTACTATATTTATGACCGAGTGTTCATAACTATCTAAGCTATGCAATACAATTTCATAACCATATCCTAAATATTTTTCTAAGCCTTCTAGTAGTGTACTGTAACTTTTTAAAATTTGTTGATCGATTAATGTAAGTTGAATTTCTTTGAATTTCATAGTTACCTCCAATACCTATTATAACATAAATTAAATAAATTTAAAATAAATAATAAAAAATATTTCATTTAATAAATATATTTAATATAATCAAGTTAAAAATAAGCGCTATCATTTTATAAAATAGTAAAAAAGAGTTTATAAAATTAAAGAAAGTTTATTGACTAAAATAAAATAACATACTACAATGTAATTGTGAAAAATATTTCATTAGAGAGAGGAGCTAAGAAAATGAATAGTGAAATTAAAACAAAAGAAGCCCCAGCAGCAATTGGGCCATATTCTCAAGGAATTATAGCTGGTAAATTTGCATTTGTTTCTGGACAAATTCCAGTTAATCCTAAAACAGGATGTGTGGAATCTGATAATATTGAAGGACAGGCTAAACAGTCTTTAGAAAATGTTAAAGCTGTTTTAGAAGAAGCTGGTTTTAAATTAAGCGATGTTGTTAAGACAACATGCTTTATTGCAGATATGAATGATTTTGCGACTTTCAATAAAGTATATAGTGAATATTTTAATGGAATGTGTCCAGCAAGGTCTTGTGTGGCTGTTAAAGAACTTCCAAAACAAGTGCTTTGTGAGGTAGAAGTAATTGCTCATAAATAATAAAGAAAGAAAATAGGTGAAGAAATATGAAAATATTATTGATGTGCGGTGCCGGTGCTTCGAGTGGGTTCATGGCTCAAGCTATGCGTAAAGCCGCAAAAGAACAAGGATTAGATGATATTGATGTTATTGCAAGAAGCGAAGCTGAGATGACAAATAATCTAAAAGGAACAGACATTATTATGTTTGGACCACACTTAGCTTATAAGAAAGATGCTTTAGCAAAAGATTTAGAACAATATAATATTCCATTTGCTTTTATTGATAAAGATGCATATGGAGCTATTGATGGTGCAGCAACTTTAAAACAAGCAATGGATGTTTTAAAAGGTGCTAAACCACAAGAAGTAGAAAAAGAACCAGTAAAAGAAGTAGAAAAAAAAGAAGTTAAAGCTGACAAAAATGTTGAAAATCAAAAAGGTTTTATGGGTTGGATTACAAATTCATTAGCACCTAAGTTAGATAAATTAACACAAAATGTTTATATTATGGCAATTCAACAATCAATCATGAGCATTTTACCAATGATTATGATTGGATCGGTATCTTCAATTGTTGGTGTATTTAGAAATTTTGAAGCATTGAGCTGGATTCCAGACATTTCACAATTGAATACTTTCTCATTTGGATTAATTGCTATTTTCTTAACAATATTAGTTCCAATGAAAGTATTAGAAAAAAAGGGAAATGAAAAATTAAAAATTTCCGCTATGTTATCAAGTTTAGCATTATTCTTTATTATCACTATACCAAATATTGCAGATGGTAATATTTCATTTGTAATGGATAAAATTGGTACTGGAGGTATGTTGACGGCTGTTGTTACTGCAGTATTTACTGCTTGGATTTTCAATGTAGCATCAAATCATTCAATGTTTAAAAAAGATACAGTTATGCCTGATATGGTTGTGGCTTGGATGGATGCACTTGTTCCAGTTACAATTACATTGGTTATTGGTTTAGTTATCATGAATACTGGATTTGATTTACCATTATTTATTCGTGGATTATTCTCTCCAATTTCAGCATTTGGTCAAACTTGGTTAGGATTAATTGCGATTACATTCTTTACATGTTTCTTATATTCATTTGGATTTACTTGGATCTTATTCCCAATTGCATGGGCAATTTGGATGGAAGGTATGGATGCTAATATGGCAGCTGTAGCTGCAGGGCACGTTGCACAAAATATTAACTTAATGGAAACAGTTATGGGATTAACTTATATCGGTGGTCAAGGATGTACATTAGCATTAGTTATTATGTGTATGCGTTCTAAAGTAAAACGTTTAAAAGCTATTGGAAATGTATGTGTTTTACCAGCAATTTTCAATATTAATGAACCAATTGTTTTCGGTGCACCAGTAGTTTGGAACCCAATTTTAATGATTCCATTATGTTTAAACTCAATTGTCATTCCTAGCATCATGTATTTAGTTATGAGAATTGGATTAGTGCCTGTTCCTAGCGCACCAATGCAAATGTGGTATTTACCAAATATCATTCAAGGTTATTTAACAACAGGAAGTCTTGCTGGAGTTGTTTTAGTAATCGTATTGTTTATCGTTTCATGGTTTATTTGGTTACCATTCTTTAAAGTTTACGAAAAACAACAATATTTAGAAGAAAACAGTAAAAAATAAAATTAGAGTAGAAATGAGGGAATAAAATGAATTTAGAACACGCACAAACAGCAATGAAGATTATTTTACATGCAGGAGATGCTAGAGAAAAAACAATGGATGCTTTAAAAGCTTTGGATACATTTGATATAGAAAATGCAAAAGAATTATTAAAGCAAGCAAATGAAGCTATTGTACAAGCTCATCAAGTACAAACAGATGCTTTACAAGCAGAATCTCGTGGAGAAGAATTAGAATATTCAATATTATTCTCTCATGCACAAGATACATGTATGTGTGCAAGTAGTGAATTAAATGTAGCAATGCATTTAGTTGATTTGTTTGAAGTTATTGATAAAAGATTTAAAAAATTAGAAAATAAATAATTACTTATTTGGCAGGAATATATTCCTGCCAAATTTAGAAGATAGGAGATGAATATATGTCATTTTTTGATGATGAAAATGTAAATTTAGATGTATTAAAAAGAAAAGCGTACAATTTGCGTTGGGCAGAAGTTGAGGAAGGAGTTATTCCATTAACAGCTGCAGATCCTGATTTTCCTTGTCCACCTATGGTAAAACAAGCAATGCTAGATTATATTTCTGATGGGTATTTTTCATACACACCAAAAACAGGATTTGATGATTTTAAAATTGCTTTATCGAATTATGTTAAAGATTTAAAGAATGAAAATATTCCAGCAAAAAATGTATTACCGGTAGATAGCGCAGCACGAGCAATGTATATTGTAGCAAAAGCATTTTTAAAACCTGGAGATGAAATGATTGTTTTTGATCCTTGTGATTTTTTATTTAGAGAATCATGCTTAGCAGCAGGAGCAACACCAGTATATTATTCTTGTGGAATTGATGAAAAAAAAAGAAAAATGGATCTTTCTAAATTAGAAAGTTGTATTACTGAGAAAACAAAAATGATAGGATTATGTAATCCACATAATCCTTATGGATTGACTTATACAAAAGAAGAATTAGATTATATTATGTCACTTTGTGAAAAATATGATCTTTATATTATGAATGATGAAATTTGGTCAGATATTGTTTATCCAGATGCAAAATTTGAAAGTATTTATTGTTTAGGAAATGAACGATGTCACCGAGTTATGTCTGTATTTGGTTATTCAAAAAGTTTTGGACTAGCAGGTCTTAGAGTGGGATGTGTTTATACTACAAATGATGATGCATTTGATAAATTGGTAGAAGCAAGTGATGTTATGTCTACTGCAGGAGGTGCAACTTCAATTTCTCAAGTAGCTGCCATTGCGGCAATGAATGATTCTAGAGACTGGGGAAAAGAATTTATTAAACATTTAACAGAAAATAGAGACTATGCGGTAAACTTTATTAATAACAATATTCCTCAATTACATGCATATAGACCTAAAGCAACTTATTTGTTATATGTAGATATTAAAGATTTAAACTGTACAGCAGTTGAATTAGTTGATTTCTTAAAGAAAGAAGTTAAGCTTTCAGTTGTTCCAGGCGGACATAATTATTTTGGTAATCAATCTGAAGGACATGTTCGAATTTGTATAGCTACAAGTAAAGGAATATTACATGAAGGATTAAATCGTTTAAAATTAGGTGTAGAAAAATTTGTTAGTCAGAAAGGATAATGATTATGAATAATAATGAATTCCCAAAAGGATTTTTATGGGGAGGTGCAACAGCAGCTTACCAATGTGAAGGAGCATGGAATGAAGATGGAAAAGGATTTGCGATAACTGATTTATTAACAGCAGGAACACGTAGAAATCCTAGAAAATTAACAACGAAAGAAGAATCAGGAGTTTATTATCCTGCAAAAATAGGTATTGATCATTACCATCGTTATAAAGAAGATATTAAATTATTTGCTGAAATGGGTTTTAAAGTCTATAGAATGTCAGTTTCATGGGCGAGAATTTTCCCAAATGGAGATGATGAAAAACCAAATCAAAAGGGATTAGATTTTTATAGAGATGTATTTAATGAATGTCACAAATATGGAATAGAACCATTAGTATCAATTATGCATCATGATACACCAATGGCATTAGCTATTAAACAAGATGGTTGGTTATGTAAAGATACAATTGGTGCTTATGTTAAGTATGCTAAAACTTTATTTAATGAATATAAAGGTTTAGTTCATTATTGGATTACATTTAATGAAATTAATATGACAATGAACTATTTTGGTGATGTTTATGGTGCAGGTATCTTATCAAATCAAACAACGGTAATTGATATTAATAATGTAAGTGATGATTCAATGTCTAAAGAAAAACAAAATAAACGTTTTGCGGCATTACATAACCAATTTTTAGCTAGTGCTTTAGTGGTTAAAGCAGGACATGAAATTGATCCATCAAATAAAATTGGTTGTATGATATCATCGGATGCACATTATCCATATTCTTGTAATCCAATTAATATTTTAGCTGCACAAAACTCAATGCGTAAACTATGGTATTGTGGAGATGTGCAAGTAAGAGGTGAATACTCTTACTTTACAAAAAGCTTCTTAAAAGAAAAAGGTGTAACACTAGAAATCACAGAACAAGATAAAAAAATTCTCAAAGAAGGAACTGTGGACTTCTATTCATTAAGTTACTATACTTCTGGAACAGATTGCTTAGATCAAAAAGTTGATACAGATTCAGGAAACTTTAATTTAGGAGCTGCAAATCCCTATTTAAAAAAATCAGAATGGGGTTGGGCTTTTGATCCTGATGGATTACGTTGGGTATTAAATGAAATTTATGGACGTTATCATATACCATTATTTATTGCAGAAAATGGATTGGGTGCAATTGATGAAGTGAGTGAAGATGGTAAAGTTCATGATCCTTATCGTATTGAATATTTAAAAGCACATACAAAAGCAATGAAACAAGCGATTGATGATGGTGTAGACTTATTTGGTTATACTTGGTGGGGACCTATTGATTTAGTAAGTGCTTCAACAGGAGAAATGAAAAAACGTTATGGGTTCATTTATGTAGATTTGGATAATGCTGGAAATGGAACGTTAGAAAGACAAAGAAAAGACTCATTCTATTATTATAAAAAATTAATTGAATCGAATGGAGCGTGTGTCTTTGATGAATAAAAAAGCAATTTGTTTTAAGACGATTGAAACACATACTTTAGGAGAACCTACACGTATTGTTACTGAAGGTTTTCCTAAGCATAAAGCAAAATCTATGATGGAATATAAAGAGTATTTAGAAAATAATTATGATTAATATCGATCAGCACTTATGTGTGAACCTAGAGGTCATAAAGATATGGTTGGAGCACTTCTAGTAGAACCAATTTCTAAGGAAGCGGATATAGGTGTCATTTACATGGATGCCAACCGATGGATAAATATGTGTGGGCATGCTACTATCGGAGTATCTATGACATTGGTTAATGAAAATCTAGTTAAAGTTGTAGAACCTGTAACTCATTTAACTTTAGAAATGCCAGCTGGACTTATTCATGTAGATGTAGAAGTTGAAGATGGAAAGACAAAAAGTGTTTCTTTTGAAAATATTCCTTCTTTCTTATTTGAAGAAAATTGTCTCGTAAATAATATCCACTTTGATATTAGTTATTCAGGATCATTTTTTGCTTTGGTAGATGCTGATCAATTAGACATAGAAATCAATATTAATAATGCAAATAAATTTAAAGAACTTGGAGTAAATTTATTGAGACAGATTAACGAAAAATATGATGTGAAGCACCCTACTTTACCGACAAATCGAGTGGTTAATGTAGAATTTTATCATAAGACAGATGATGGACAAAAAAATATTGTTATTAGTGAGAAGGCATGATTGATCGTTCCCCATGTGGTACAGGAACTTGTGCAAAACTTGCATATATGTATAACACAAATAAATTAAAGTTAAATGAAACATTTATTAATCAAAGCTTTACCGGGGTTTCTTTTAAAGGAAGAGTAATAGAAGAAACTAAAATAGATAAATATAAAGCTATTATATCAAGTATTACGGGAGTAGCCTATATTGATGGATATAGTACATTTTTAATAGATGAAGATGATCCGTTAAAATATGGATTTGTTATTAATTAACATGATGAAAATGTGATTTTCCTTCCTTGTATACATTAACATTTTAATTGTTTAATATAATCAAAGCTTTAAAAAAAAGAGAGAAATTTTTAAAATGGACCCTGTAAAACGGACACAAGAAAAAAGTACTTTGGTGCTTAGTCCTGTTTTACAGGGCTTTTATTTTGTGTATTATGATTATTAGAGAAATGGCGGTGTATTTATGGGAGTTAATTATTTGACAGATGAACAGCTTAGTTTATCAGAAGAAAATCCCTATGCAATAAAAGCATAACCTATTCAGAAGAATTTAAAGAACTTCTGCTTGAATTGGATTGATTATCAAAATAGGATGCAGCCAATAGAGATATTTAAAAAATATGGATTTGATCCCTATGTTTTGGGATTAAGAAGACGAAATAATTTTACGAATCGTTAAAAAGGTTGTAAGAGAAGATGGCTTCAAAGACACAAGAAGCAAAAATTGTAGTAGACCATCTACCAAAGACTTATCTTTAGAAGAACAACTGGAATAAGAACAAAGTTCTCCAACAGGAGAATGATTTTTTAAAAAGAGTGAGATCTATCAACAGAAAACAAATTACAAAACAATTGAAAAACAAACAGTAAGAGAAAAATATGAACTTATTGATAGAACGTTAAATTCACCAAAAAATGTATTAACAGTGTCATATATTTGTGAAAAAGAACAGAACATAGAAATATGTCTATCCTTAACTTAATGATATTTCTTTACAGCTTTTTTTATTCTCGCATTGGCACAAGTTTTCTGACAATACGATGACATGGATGATTGACATAATATGATGTGTTGGAAAAACCTACTAAATGACTATTTCTAGAGCTTGATAGATTTTCAAATAACTCTTTTATTAAAAAAGATGATATATAATTATAAACGCAATCCTTTAATATCTTTAATACGTGAAAGAATAATATTACAACTACAACTAATAACCCCTGGTAATGTATCAATAGTAGTATGTAAGAAATGTTCCATTTCACTATTAGAAGCAGCAACAGCGTGTACATGTAATTTGTTTTTTCCTGTAACACGATAAATTTGAGTAACAATATTATTTTGGTTTAATATTTCTATAACATCAGTAAACGAATTTGATAATGTTTCAATTTCAAAATAACAAGATATAGCACCACTTATTTTTTGAGGATTGATAATTGTCGTATATTCTTCAATAACCCCTTTTTTTTCTAATGCTTGAATTCTAGCTTTTACAGCAACTCTAGAAATCCCTACCTCTTTTCCGATATCAGAGTAAGAAAAACGTGCATTTTTTATTAATAATTGAACAATTTTTTGATCTAATTCATCAAGCCCATTTAAATACATAATCATTCCCCCGTTAATCATTTATTTAATACTATCATGCTCCTTATTATAAGTAAATCTTTTAAAAATTAGAGATATTGACTGAAAATAAATATTTGATTATAATACTTACAAAACGTAAGATGAATATTACGAAAGGAATATAAAAGATGAATAGAGATTTAACAAAAGGTTCAGTTTTAAAGTCTATGCTTCTTTTTTCAATTCCAATGATTTTAGGTGATTTACTTCAACAATGTTATAACATTGTTGATACATTGATTGTTGGTCAATTTCTTGGTAAAAATGCTCTAGCAAGTGTTGGCTCATCGTTTACCTTAATGACATTTATAACATCTATAATCCTTGGTTTATGTATGGGAAGTGGAGCGTTGTTTTCAATTAGATATGGACAAAAAGATGAAAAAGGATTACAGGAAGATGTATGTGCATCATTTTTCTTTATTGCACTCATCACGTTTATACTAACAGTAATATCTTATATTTTTCTTAATCAGCTTTCTGTTTTTTTACATGTTCCACATGAAGTGTGGGGAGATATGAAAGGCTATCTTATTGTTATTTTTATAGGAATACCAGCTATTTTTTTATATAACTATTTTGCTTCTTATTTAAGAGCTATTGGTAATTCAATGACGCCACTTATATTTTTAGCTGTTTCGGCAATACTTAATATTGCATTAGATTTATTTTTTGTCATTGTATTAAAATTAGGAGTTGAAGGCGCAGCTATTGCTACGGTTATTTCCCAATATCTTTCAGGTATTGGCATCAGTATTTACTCACTTATAAAAAATATACAGGTACGAGCAATTACAAAATTACAATATTTTCATTTAAAGAGGGTTCATAAAGTAATCTCATTTTCAGTTCTTACATGTATTCAACAATCAGTAATGAATTTAGGTATTTTAATGGTACAAGGGTTAGTAAATAGTTTTGGAACTGTGGTTATGGCAGCATTTGCTGCGGCTGTTAAAATTGATGCTTTTGCATATATGCCAGTACAAGATTTTGGGAATGCATTTTCTACTTTTATTGCTCAAAACTATGGTGCAAAAGAAAAAATGCGTATTCAATCAGGATTAAAATCAGCAGTTTGTCTTTCTATGGGATTTTGCATAATTATTTCAACTATTGTATGTATTTTTGCTAAAAATTTAATGACTATTTTTATAGATGCAAAAGAAACAGAAATTATTATGGAAGGTGTCAAGTATTTAAAAATTGAAGGTGCCTTTTATTGTGGAATTGGTTGTTTGTTTTTGTTGTATGGTTTGTATCGTGCTTTAGGTAAACCTGGTATGAGTGTCATTCTTACAATATTTTCTTTAGGTACACGTGTTGTGTTAGCTTATGTTTTATCAGCAATTCCAGCGATTGGTGTTACTGGTATTTGGTGGTCTGTTCCTATTGGATGGGCACTTGCAGATTTAATAGGATTAATTTATTATAGGCGTAAAAAAAAGGAATTGCTTTCTTTTAATATTGGGTAGGAGCTGGGCATATAGGAAAAAATGTGATAAAAATTGCTCAGGCGTTAGATATGGATATTATAGTGTATACAAGAACGCCTAGAGAAGATCATGATGGAATTCATTATGTATCATTGGATACTTTATTAAAGAATAGTGATTATATTTCTTTGCATTGTCCATTAACTAATTATATGTTTGTAGTTTGTCTTTTCTATATTTTCTGCTTTATAGGAAATGCTTTTGTAGGATCCTATCGAGGAATCTGTAAAGTAGATGTCCCTTTTAAAGGAACAACGATGTATGTTATACATTACGTGTTATTTTATCTTATTTACTTATTCATCAATTATGTTTAGTAGCAGTGGCTTTAGGTTGTGGTATTGGTTGGATATTTGTGAATATTTATCAAATATTTGCGTATAGAAAATTAAAGCTAACCGCAAAAGGTAGTTAAATGAGAAAGTTTTGCGGTTTGAAATCGCAAAACTTTCTAGAAATATATATATTGCTACAATAAAAATAAAAAATTCCTTATAATAAGATAAAGAGGAGATGTGTCTATGATCAAAAAAGAAAACTTACCAGAATGTCCTGTAGCAACAACTGTTTCTTTGATAGGAAGTAAATGGAAATTGTTGATTTTAAGAGATTTATTAACGGGGACAAAACGTTTTGGACAGTTAAAGAAATCATTACCTGATATTTCTCAAAAGGTATTGACGGAGTCTTTAAAATCAATGGTTGATGATGGAATTGTAGAACGTGTGGCTTATCCTGAAGTACCACCACGTGTAGAATATAGTTTAACAGATTTAGGAGAATCAATGAGACCTGTGATTTCTGTAATGGAACAATGGGGAAAGGAATATAAGGAAAGTATTTAAGGTATAAAAAAGCACCTTTTTTATAATGTGGACCCTGTGTCAAGGACAATAAATAAAAAAGTACTTAAATTTGAATAA
>ENA-OPRU01000693-OPRU01000693.1-human-gut-metagenome-genome-assembly--contig:-NODE-693-length-21072-cov-9.649665_pt1 | contig 21072 bp, 26 predicted proteins | sample MGYA00241897_ERZ501888 | MGnify/ENA primary metagenome ERZ501888 (study PRJEB25962, sample SAMEA2042398) | human gut metagenome | biome: human gut; feature: human-associated habitat; material: faeces... | reverse complement strand
AGACAGCTTGATTTTTCATTCTATTCTATGCTATACTATCAACCGCTGAATCCCTTATAAAATAAGGTCTAGACGGGTTTCAGCAAAGTGTGTTCGAGACCTTCCACACGTAAAACAAAACTTCAATTCTTACCTATTTATATAGGTTTATCAAGATATATTAGTCCTTGAAATCATTGATTTCTACGGCTTTTATTATTTATCTTAGTTTATCCTCTTATATGCAATTTGGTACTTTTTTGGTACTATACAAAATCAAAAAGAGCAGGTTGTCCCGCTCTTAAAATACATTTGCAATTTTCTCCATTTCCTCTGCTTTAGTATCCGGTAATACATGGCTATATAGATCCATCGTCATAGCCAGAGAACTATGGCCAAGTATTGTCTTCAAAACCTGTGGCTGCATTCCTGCTTCTATTGCTCTAGTAGCAAAAGTGTGCCGGAATACATGCGATGTTATTCGTGGAAAATCATGCCCTGCTTCTCTAATACGCTTTATTGTCCGATCTATCTCTGCTTGTACCCTTTCCCTACTGATGGGAGCGCCGTTTTCATTACAGAATAAATACTGATCCATCTTGACAACCTTAAATCCCCAGAACTTCCTCTGCTCTTCTATATGCTTTACTATGGCAGCAGTCAAAGGAATATCCCTTGCTGATGTTCTTGTCTTTGGTGTATCCTCTATATATCCCTGTCCTTCAATATACTTCAATGTTCTTTGTACATGAATCACATTCTCTTTTTTATCTACATCAGAATACTTTAGTCCCTGCATTTCCCCTTTTCTCATGCCAGTGCGTAACATTACTTCAAAGAAATGATATAGATAGCTTTCCTTTGCATATTCCATAAATAAAGCCTGCTGCTCCCTTGTCATTGCTTGCCTTGTTTGCCGTTCTGTTTGCCGTGGAAGTTCTGCTAATTTGACTGGGTTCCTCTCTATCAATCCATTTCTTAATGCTTGCTGAAAACATCCGTTCAGTACTGCTGACACAATTTTAATACTTGAAAGCGCATATCCCTCTTTTACTAGGTCATTGTATAGCTTTTGAATATGTTCGCCCCGGATCTCAGATATACTCTTCTGGCCAAGCTTACCCTCAATAACACTATGATAATACTTATCATAACTTGTATATGTGCCTATTTTCACTCTATTTTTCTTATACTCTTCCAGCCATGTTCTGAACCATTCATTTAGTGTTATTTTTTTCTTTTCCACGAATAGCCCATGCTCCAGTCTATATTTTAAATCCGTCATTTTCTTTTGAGTTTCCGTGACTGTACTCCCATGTACCATATATCTCTTACCTTGATACATGAATCTCCCTTCAAAACCACTATATCTTTGCTGTATTCCTTTAGGTAATTTTCTTCCTCTCTTATCAATTGCCATATTGTCTCCTTTCTACAAACAACAGTTCGTATTGAAATAAGACTACATGACCGTTATAATCATGGTAGCCCTATATTTCATGTATTGGGTTATTTTGGTTTTGCCCCGTAGTGTTGCCGCACTGTGGGGCTTTTCTTTTTAAGGCAGCCAAAATGTCTTGATACTTTCAAAAATCAGCTTTTCGACCTTGACATTTCTAAACACCTTCTTTTCGCCTCCTCTCTGAATGTAGGTATTCCATACTCCTTTCAAGTAACTACAATCCCCATTCACTTTTTAACTGATTTAACAGCTGCATTTGCTGTGAAGTATCTCTATCTGGGTTTGCATCTGGATGGAATTTCTTAGATAGTTCCCGGTAAAACTGTTTCAAAACCGCCTTATCTTCTTCCTTGTAGGTATTCGATATTGAACCGCCGTAACTACTACTTGAACCTTGATTGTAGTTATTGTAATATTCTTCGTAATACCTACGGCTTTCCTTTTCATATCGCTGTCTTGCTTCATAATCAGCTTCTATCTTCTTTAGATATTCCGGCTTCTGCAGTACACCAAATACGTCATAGCACTTGTCATATTCATCTCCTGACACGTTATATTTTGCATTGAACTGCGCTTTATTCGCTGCGTACAGAGTAGTTATCCTCTCATGCTCTTCATGTGTCTTATACTCTTCTGTCTGCCTAAACTCCTCTATAATCCGCTCTTGTATTGGCTCTAACTTCTTCTCAATCAGTGTGTAAATCTCTTCCTCTGAACAGTTCAACTCTTTGGTAGCAGCCTCTATTTTGCTGCCTCCCCAGTCATACAAGCAAAACCAATCTGTAGCAAGGTCATAATAATCAACAGTGCAAATTCCGATCTGCCTTTTCTTCACTTTCCCATTTTCCCGGTAGCTTTCATGAATCGTGATCCGGTATGCTTTCTTGATGTCTCTCTCAAAGCGTTCACTGCTGTATGTATGCCAGTAATGACTCTCATCCTGCCCTTGAATAGACATCCTCATATATTCCGATTTCAGTTCCTTCGGATATCCATTTTGATTCTTTCTTTTCCTCTCAACTTCTTGAATTACACAATACAATCTTTCTCGCCTCCTCTCCTGCTGCCGCTCCGGTTCTGATGTTGGCGCATCTTCCCAGAGAGGACAGTTATTTCATACTCTGGTAGTATTGGTAAAACACCAAAGCTTCATATCTTCGGATTTATACTCACATTTAAGTAAATCCAATCTATACAGTTGCAAAATCAAGTAACATTCTTGCCGTTCTTTCCGCTTGTTCCTCATAGTCTCCTGTGCTTTCCGTAATGTCTCCCTTATCGTAATGAAGGTATGCATGTGCAAGTTCATGCGCTAATGTATGATTGATCTGTTCTATACTCATATTATTCGCAATACCGATTCTGTTGTTATATATGCGGCCACAACTCGCTTGAAGCGGCAGGAACTGGACCTGTAAACTGTTTTTTCTTGCAAGAAGCATTAATCTCTCGAACACTTTACCTTTATCCATTCGTTGTCCCTCTTTTTTCATCCATCAAGCATTGTTCTACCAGAGATAATACATGCTCTGTAAATCCTCTGTTTTTCTCTGTTGCGCTATCCAGAACACTGTTTTTCCAGCCCTCATATTCTTGTTGTGTTAATTTTCTTGCTTCTCCCACAATCTCTGCAAGCTCTGTGATGTGTTCCTCTATCAGCTGTCTTTCCGTCATGCTATCTTACCTCACCACTTGCCAATTTTCTTGCAAACCGCTCTATAAGTTCCAGGCGTTCCTTATCCTCTATCTTTTCAATAGCCTGCATAATAGATTCTCTTCGTTGTTCCTGCTCTGTGATGCGTCTTTCTGTCACGCTCTTATTTCCATTTGATTCCATCAGCATTTGTGCGTACAAAAAACCATTGTTAAATTCAAATGCTGAGCACGCATCAAGATACATATTGAATGCCTCATGTAATTCATTTAAGATTTTTTTAACCTCTTCCGGGGCGATAAACGCCGCCTTATCCATATATTCCTCACGAATCTGTTCAAGTTCCTGCTCTGTATATTTTCTCATAGTTCTATTCTCCAATGGTATCAATCCTTTCTCTTGCAAAGGGGCAGCAGTCGTGTTATACTCTACTTACCCCCTTGTGCTGGGTTATTTGCTCATACAGTGTTGCCGCACTTGTATGGGCTTTTTCTTATCTTGTAACTGGAATCACTTGTATATCTGGCTGAATCCGAATTACATTTGAAACTGGCTCAAGCTTATACATTTTAAAGCGTTTCGCTCTTTTCTTTCGATTTATCCATTCTCTTAATTTTCTCATGCTGTTACCTCCTGTACTTGCGACTGTCCGAAAAACCTTGCCTTATAGGTTGCTCCGTCTCCTCTACTCCCCCAGATCAACTCTGCTCCGAACAGTGCTTTACTGCCGTGTATCACCTCATAACCTGCTTTCTTCCACTCGCTCCATGTTTTTGTTACCTCCTGAATACCTGCTGCCGCTTTCGCTCTCTCAATACGTTCAGAATTGACACTTTCCGCTTTTGCAGTGATCCATGCTCTGTGCAAGCATTCAGCAAAAGAAAGCTCTTTATATTTTCTGTAATTCTTCCATGCCCTTAACATGATTGATTTCAAATCGTATTTCATTGATCTTCCTCCATTTCTTTAAGATATTGTAGGCAACCCCTATCATCTTGCGTGTCTATTGCTCGCTCCTCCGGTCCGCTCACAGGTACGATGAATAGGTTCGTGAGGATTTGTCTACCTCGGTTGCCTTGCTTTATCTTATGGTCTTATTATACCTCGTACGTAGTATTTTGTCTATTGACATACTAGCTAAAATATGTACGTAGTAAACAACCTATTTTTGTCTATTTTCACCATGTACGTAACTATTGATTTATAGTATACTTTTGTTATAAAGTGGGGAAAGAATATCTATATTCATTTTCCCAAAACATGGGAAAGGAGGATGATATAATGGGAAACAGCGAAAGTAAAACTGAATACAACATTAACTATGCTAAAACAAAACTCAAGCGCATCCCTCTTGATGTACAAAAAGAGAAATATGAAGAAATCAAAGCTGCTGCCGATCATGCCGGGGAATCTGTAAACGGATACATTAAAAAAGCCATTAATGAACGAATGGAACGTGACTCAGAATAAGCTCTTTTAAGGACTCGGAAATCTTGCAATATACCTATTTAGGGCATTACAAATGCAACCATGCTCTTTTTTAGGCTGCCGAAAGTGCCGGGATATTGTCTTTTTAGGGACTGTAAAATGTAACCTATCACCTTGCAGAATTGATACAGATGTGCTATATTGAAGATACAAAAAAGGGAAACCGCAAGCGGCTTACCCGACAAAATAAAAGCTGTTATTTTAAACTGCCGTCATTATTGCGAGTAATGGCGGCTATTTTCGTTTATCCTTGAAAATCTCGTAACAAAGACCTACAAGGGCAACAATGAATATTAATAACTGAATCAGATCAGAATATGTAACATACATCAGCATCGCCCTCCTTTCTTTCGTCTGGAGGGTTCGCCCCTCCGTAAAAGAGGGTAAGCCGCCCGGCTTTGGTTTCCCTGCCGGGATTATAGCATATTCCTAACCTGCTTTCAATTGCCTGCTGCCACTTCATCATGTTTTCTAGCAATCCTCATTTGCTCCATTATTTTCTTGTAAAAATCAATTTCTATCCTTTCCCTTACTACCTCATAATTATCTTTGAAGCTGTCGTGTTTCGCGACACCCTCTGACTCAGCAAAATACCAGTGCAGATTTCTAAAATTGCGCTACCTTGCCTAAATCTAACCTAGCACAGCACCGGATCAGCTCAAAATTGAGCTTACCTGAACCCGTACTTCCGGCACATCTTGGGTTTACTCAACGCAAAACTGCGTTCAGTAGATTTTCTGAGGTTGTAGATTTACACCGTCTAATTTTTTCCAAAAATGGAGAAAACCTATTAAGTACTTACACTCAAAATTCGGATGTCAGTTTAACTGACTTCTGAAATTCAGATGTGACTAGTAGTAACTTCCGAAAATTGAATGCTATTTCCACACTTGTGGGGAAACGGCAGCAAGTCTCTTCAAAATGGTGCATACCCCTATTCGCACACTTATGTGCGTAACCAGAGCAATTCTGCTGCCATTAAAATTTATGTCAGCATCTTGATCTCCCCAAAAGCGAGGAAATTACTCAGCTCTAAAGGTTAACAACGGTCAACACTTCTCTTTCTTCAGTACAGCTGTACTCGATGTACATTTGTTGCACTATGTACCCACAAGCTCCGTGCACTTCTTTTTGACACTCACGAAAAAGGTTAGCAAAAGTTAGCATTTTTACCCTTATTTTCCGATTATTTCCGCTGATTCCTATTTTCATCCATGTTTAAAAAGTGGTTATTCTATGGGGTTTTCTCGTACCTACATCTGTTTTATTTTCTAACTTTAAACCTAAGGAAAATTTATTTTCACAGATCTGCACTATTGGAAAGAGTCCTCTCTCCCGATTCTCCTGAGACATTCTTAATTTTCAAAAGGGAGGGGGGATACCTCAATCTCTTTCATCTTCAAGTTTATTCCGGCTTTCTCTTCCATCCATTTAATCATGTCCGATGCCGAATCCTTTCTTATGGTAACGATTGATATAAAAATCTCTCCAAGACAATTCGACATCACGTTCCAAGAATCATACCCGCATGCGTGGCTATCAACACATGTCTTTACTATTTCTTTCAATATTGCAACAACTTCCTTTGTACTCTCATCTACTTTTCCCGCCCATTTGAGTTTATACATCTTAATTTTTTTCATGCTTCAAACTCCCTTCTTCTTTTCCTCTGCCAATACAATCCAATCTCCTTATTCCAATTTCAAAAGGAGGGGATACACACCCCTTAGTATCTCATATTCTCCTCATATCCGAGTTTTTTCTGTTTCTCCTATGTTCTTTATTCCACTTGTTATAAAACAGCTGTATAAGCGAAATACGTGCTTACAGAGGATAATCTTTTCATTTATTACTTGTACAATGCTAATTTCCCTTTTTAGGGTGTCCGAAATGTCCGAATACCTTAGCATTTCTTAGTATTTCTGAGCATTCAACCGAGTATTTCCGAGTGCTACCTTAACATTTCTTAACATTCGCTATTATCCTGCTACCATCCTAACGCTTCTCTTTCAACTTCGCTGGTCCATGTTCTCTTGAAACTTTCTACCCCTATATGATGAATCGGCGCAGCAGAAAGATATTCCTCAAAATACCTCTTAAGCTTTCCACACCTGTGTGGAAGCCTTAAAGTTCGCATAGCCTTACTCTCAATAGATCTCACTGCACTTGCACTGATTCCGATACTATCTCCGGCTTCCTGCAAGGTCTTATGTTCTTTATATCTCTGCCGGATTACTTCTGACTGTTGCCCTGGCAGCAGGTCTACTGCTCCCCATAGTTCCTTTGACATGGCAGCAGTATCTAATTGCATGGCAATATCTTCCTCAATATTTATGTCTGCTGCTATTGTATCAGCAATAGATAACTCCTCTTCTCCGTCTATTGGCTCGCTGATACTCTTTATTTGAGCCTTTCTGATGTTCTCTTTAATCTGTGCAAGCTTTTCCCTGCTGACACCTAGAAAAGCGCTCATTTCACACTCTGTCGCTTCTCTGCCGTAGTATTTGCGGTATTCACTGGAAACTCTTCGGTACTTCTGAATTTCTTCCCTTGCCCCTACCGGGATACGAACCACACTGCCGCAGTTGTCAATATACCGCTGCATGATCTGCTTAATCCAAAACCCGGCATAATTGACGAATGGTACGCCCTTATCCTCGTCATAATGTTCTACTGCTGCACATAATCCAATATAGGCCTCCTGCTTTAAATCTTCAATCTCTGCAAAGCCCGAGTAACGCACTGCCATTTTATGAATAAAGCCTTGATTCTGCTGCCACAAAGAAAGCATGCATTCCGCTTCATTCTCCCCGGATTTGATCCGGGCAACTAATTGTTCATTTGAATATTTCCCGTTGTTCGTCCGTGGTTCAATATATTTTATTGCTGTTTCATTTGACATCGCAAGCCCACTCCCTTTATAATTAAATTATCGAATATCGGAAACGGGCTTGCTTATTGTGGCAGGCTCTTTTTTTACTTTCTGTATGGGCTACTCATACTTAACTGACCGTCCAGATATGAGACATTGATGTACTTCCCTTCTTCATTCTGAAACGTCATACAGAGAGCCTCTCTCTTTTCTCCTGTCTCACGATCTTTAGTCATACAATCTTCCAGATCAATCAAAACACACCGTCTTAACCCTTCCATGTCCCCTGATCCATATACCGGATGTTCTACAATCTTCTCTACCTTTGCTTTCTCCATTCCGAGCCGGAAGGCTTTCTGCATCGCTTCGTACTGATCCACGCTTTCTGCATTGATCTGCATGATTTCTTCCGTTGCCATTTCTGGCAGCAGCTCGCCCTCTTCTTCCAGAGTTGCATGCTCTCCGATTAATTTCTTTACACCGTTCATAGCCACCTCTAAAGCTCTTGTTACACTTGATTCAGTTTCCTCGCGTTCCTCCTCTGTCATAATTCCGTTGCCGTATCCGTTGATTCCTGCTGCAACTTGATAATGCGCATACTCTAAATTATTTAAAATATTTTGCAACTGCACTTCCGCTTCTGTCATTTCGAAAAATAATTTACTCATACTCTTCTCCTCCTACGCTTCTAACATTTGAATGTAATATACTGGAACCGGAATCAATATACCGCCTTCCAGTGTAATAATTCCCATATTTCCTTGAAACTCAAGTAACTCTCCTTTTACTTCATGAAAAGGCATTCCCCTTTCTCCTGTCTTATCTTGTGCATTCATCAAAAGAGAAGCCCACTCTTTCTTGAATAGTATTTTGCTCTGTCTAGTCTCCGGTGCTTGTGCCGGGATCATTGCTCTACATTTCTGCGTCATGTTTCATCTTCCTTTCCAATTCATTTACAAATGCCAGTACCAAGTCTTTTGAAAACTCTGTTTGATATTTTCGGTAAAAAGAATCACTTTCTGCAATCACCTTCTGCCAATATTCATCCGTCTTTTCTACTTCCCAGTGATCCTGCAACAGCTTCCAAAAGTCTTGAAACATTTCAAATTCTTCACTACCCTTTAATAATCTTACTCTTCCCATACTCTCTTAATCAAACGGCGTCGGTTTCCGTACTGTCTTAAATCCATCGTTTCCCTTCGGTACCTCTTCTGTTTCTTGAAACCTCATTTCATTCCCATCAAAGCGGTATACGATCTTCCCGAGTTCCCCCTGCCGATTCTTGTCCACCTTCAGCCCTTTCCTAGTCTTGTCCTCATTGTCTAAATTCCACAGAAGGATAATAATACTTGCATCTTGCTCAATATCTCCTGCTTCCCTAAGTTCTCCCATTGTCGGCTCTTTCGTTTCTCTCATTTCACTAGTTCGGTTTAACTGTGACAATGCAATGATTGGAACATTCAGTTCCATCGCAAGGGCTTTGATTGCTTTTGAGATTGCCCCTACTTCACTAGCTCGGCTCTGATATCTAGTGTCAGCTCTTACCAACTGCAGGTAGTCAATGATAATACAATCAAGCTCTTGATGTCGGCATTCATTGCGGATCTCAGAAACTGACTTCGTTCCACTACTGACAAGAATGTCCATTCCTTCTAGTGTCCTGTTTGCCTTGTCAAAACGCTCCTTTTCATCTCCTAAGAATTGTATCGCCCTTCTGATGCGATTTAGCCGGATTCCGCTCTGATTGCTTAACAATCTTTCATATACCTGCTTTTCTGACATCTCTAGGTTATAAAATCCAATCCGCTTCCCGGCTTTTGCCATTTCCAGAATTATCTGCGATGTAAAAGCCGATTTTCCTACTCCTGGCCTTGCTCCAATCACAATAACATCGCCGCCCTCCAATCCTCCGGTAATATCATCAAGTTTTGAAAAACCGGTATATAACTTCGCTTCTTTCTTTTCTCTGAAATACTGGTCTTCATAATCTCCTACTATGGTCGAGAGCTTTTTAGACTTACTTTTCTCACTACGTTTCAATGATTCTAACTCTTGTATCAAATCAGCAATCTGATATTCCACACCTGCTGCCGATACTTGCGTCTGTGATAATATTTTTCGGAGTGTTTCTGCCTTATAGTCTTTTACAATACTGTTACCATAACTTTTTAATTCTGCCGATGTCAGTGGCAGCAGGGCACATTCTTTCAAAACCTGCCCTATGTACTGTCTAGTATACGATTCACTTTCAACTGCCTGCGTGATAGTGACTAGGTTTGCTGGTTGGCCAATATCATACATTTTTATGATTTCTCGGTATATTTCCTTGAGAACTGGATCATGAAACATATCCGGCTTTAGGATGTCATAAACCTTGTACAACTCCTTGTTATCCATCAAAAGACATCCAATCACTGATTTTTCTGCTATATCACTCACTCTGTTCCACCTCCACATAGTCTAGAAGCTGACTTCCCATCAAAGTATCAAAGTTTTTATAATATTCCAACTCTGTCCCTTGTTCTCTCTGCTGCTCCACATAGGTGTATACTGCAAGATACATTTCACGGTTTGTTAGCTTTCTGCGTTTCCCATTCACTGATCTACCTTTCAGCCAAGAACAATAGTTTGCGAATGCTTTTGTTCTGCCTCTCTTTTTCGGATAAATTGCATAGATTTTTTCAAAGTTTGACTCACGTTCATCCGGTTCCGGTGAACATATATTATTATTTATATCTATCTCTTTCTCTATCTCTAACTCTGGTGTAGAATTCTTGTAAGATTTCTCACATACTTCCTTACATGATTTCTCATTTTGTATTCTGTTGTAATACCTTCGTTGTCGATCTGCTTCTGTGCTACTCTTCCCTATAAAATTTTGAATATCCATCATATAAATAGCTCCGGAATCAAGAATCTCAATAAGTCCCAACTCTTTAAAAATATCCAATGCTTTCTCTAAAGTTCCTATCTGATGACGTGTTACACTTGCAAGCATCTGAGAATTGTATGGGATTGTCCCATTCAGCATTAATCTGCCATTATCTTTCAAACTTCTGAGATATAACTTCATCAAAATATTGCTGTATAAATATCCATCTTTCATGCTCTCTAGCAGGACCATGCTGTCTGATTCAAAAAAATTCTCTTTCAGTTTGAGGTAATAATATTTTTTATTATCTGCCATATCTTCTACACCTCACTTCTACCATTTTCTTCTAAAACAAGCACCCCATCACTAAATAAAATGATATAACCTTTTTGATCTAAAAGCTTCAAATCGCCTTCACTTGCATTAGCTATTCTTGCAATCTGCTTTGGATTTTTCACAAATCCTTTCACATCCGCTCTCATTCCCAAATGAAAATATAAATTTTGAGAAGATATTGGCATTTCTAAAAATTTATCTGTACATACCACATCTGCCGAAAACATCCGTCTATTCGCCATCTTCTTGCCCTCCGTTCATGTCCTGCTGCCCTTCCGGAACCTTTAACGACTGTTTCGCACTTCTTAAAGCAAGAAATGTATTCTTTGCTCTATTCTCTAACGCTTTGCAAAACTCCGCCGTTTCTTTGTGATTTGCCGGAAGGAAATAACCTCCAGTAGTTGATGAACAGATGACTGCTCCTCTGCTACGTTCCGCAGCAATATACTGTTGAAGTTCTCTCGCAGAACTGCACCCGGTAAGCTGCACTAATTCTTTTGTTGATATTGCGTTTTCTTTGCCCACTGGCAGCAGGCTTTGAATTTGGAAGTTAGCCTTGCCGGGCTGTTTTCCATGTACTTGGTTATTTTGGTTTTTCTGCATTATTTTACTCCTGTTAATGAATTGAAATACTGATCTACTTTTACCCTATCCCATAAAACGCGCCTACCTATTTTGACTTTTGCACCAATTTCCTCTCCTAACTTCATTGCATTGTTGCGCCCTAAATTGGTATAGGCTCTCAGCTCCTCCGTGTCCATTAACCGGGAGTCCCCCGTGTTTACTGTTACTGCTCTACCTCTCATTTTAAAATTCTCCTTTCTGTTTATCTTTGTTTGACTAATTGTTGTAACACTTCAAAATATGTTGTATAATATTGTTGCAAATATATTTTATATCAACAAACGAGTATAGTCAACATTATTAATCATTTTGTTTTTAATTTCAACAAACTTGAACATTTGGAGGTGTTTATATGGAAAACGTAACAGAAATTTTTAAAACAAGGTTAAGAAACTTACGAATATCCAGCAACAAATCTCAAGAAGAGCTGGCCAATGCATTAGGTATATCTAGGGGCGCGGTAAGCTATTACGAAAAAGGCAGTAGAGTTCCGGATATCAATATATTGAACAATATAGCAGGATACTTTCATGTTACTTGCGACTATTTATTAGGCAGATCAGATATACCGCAACCAGATATCGACAAACAAGCTATTTCTGAACTGACAGGACTTTCAGATGCCTCTATTTCTGAACTAAAATTATTAAAAGAAACATCCAATCCTCAAAACGGAGTTGATTATGAAACTGCCGTAAGTCGGTTGCTTCTACTAGAGACAATAAACGTCATAATAGAATCACATGCTGATGGTTTGTTGCATCATTTAGCCTATTACTTTTTTGCCCGTTTCACCCATTTTGGAAATTTTTACGATGAACGTAGCAAACTGTCTCCTATTTCTGAATTGGAGTTATATGACAAGAGTTTAAATATTGCTGTTTCAGAGGATTATGATTTTCTTTCTGATTCTTTCTTACTAATGATTCAAAAAGATTTGACCTATATACGAGATTTACACTATGGTAATCTTACATCTAATTTGCGCACATCTCTAACCGGTGAAACTACAGAAAGAGCATATAAAATCATACAAAATTTTCTTAAAGCGAAATCAAAACGAGATAATCCTTTCGAATAAATCTATTCTCGTGGAATACAACAAAAGCACTCCCTGGACCGAGTGCTTTCATTTTCCCATTTTGTACTTTTTTGGTACTTTTCTTGATTCTAGTAAGAGAACGTGCTATACTATCAACCGCTGAATCCCTTATAAAATAAGGTCTAGCCGGGTTTCAGCAAAGTGTGTTCGAGACCTTCCACACGTAAAACAAAACTAAAGGAGATTTGAATTATGAAAAACAAAGGTGTAGTATTTACCACGCAGGCAGCGATGATTGCTGCTATCTATGTCGTATTGACAGTTGTTTTTGCACCATTCAGCTTTGGATCGGTGCAGGTAAGAATTGCGGAAGCACTTACCATTCTGCCGGCATTTACCCCGGCTGCCATTCCGGGACTTTTTGTCGGATGTCTGATTGGAAATATTCTCGGAGGTGCAATGCTTCCGGATATTATCTTCGGAACACTTGCAACTTTAATCGGTGCTGTCTTCACTTATATTCTGCGCAATCAGAATAAATTTTTAGCACCGCTTCCACCAATTGTCGCAAATACAGTCATTATCCCATATGTACTGCGTTTTGCTTACGGGGAAGCAATCCCGATCCCGCTTCTTATGCTGAGCATCGGAATCGGTGAAGTGATTTCCTGCGGTGTACTCGGAATGATCCTTTATTTTACATTAAACAAATACAAACACCGTCTATTTGCTTTATAATATATCCTATAAAACTTTTTAGACACTGAGATTTTAAACGATTAATCTTGTTTGCAAAGAAAAAAACTGAGAATCTGCCTTAAGCGAAAGGCTATTCTCAGTTTTTTCATGTTTTCTTTCCGTTTTTATAATCCTGCTATTCTTTTTGCAGTCAAAACATATTTTCCTGCTAGTTAGTGATGGATACGATTTTGCTTTTACTTTAAATAGCCAAGATATGTGTTCCCGCTGGCCACAGTCAATGCCTCCAGTTCCTCATACGGAACTGAGACCTTCTCTCCGGTATCCGGTTTTACATAAGTGATCATACTATCGTTGTATCCAATCAGCAATACCGCATTATTTAAATCCGTCATAGCGATGATCGGAGTACCTTTTCCGAGGATATAACATAATTCTTCCGGACTGCATCCATGGAGATCAAGTACATTTCCTAGAAACTGTTCTTGGAGAATCTCAATCGGCTTTTTCCCCGCCGCCATTTCTCCGGCGGCATCTACTGTTTTTCCTTCATAAGCGAAAAGACGGTTCAGCGCCGCTGCCAATGTGTTCCCTTCTTGATATGGACTGAGATCCACTCCTGCGATATCATACACAAGACTTCTGTTTCCTCGTTCCCATACATACTTCTGACTTTCTGATACTACAAGCCCTTGATTTTCATTTGCCTGCCGAATCGCATCTGCTGCACTTGCATAGATTCCAAGTAACTTTCCTTTTCCATAGGTATAAAATACTTCGGCCTCTCCTTCTTCCTCAAATGGAATCAGAACCGGATTCTCAAACAACACTTGCTTTGGCTTCAAAAGTTTCGGCTTCTTATCGGAAATTCCTGACTCATATTTAATTCTTACCTGCCGTTCTTTTTCGTCAGAAGTATATGTTTCTACCGAAATATTACTCTTTTCTACTTCTTCATTACTTGTAATATAATCCTTTGCAACCGCTGTATACACAGACTCATTTTTCACAACACGGTCTAATATCAACATTTTCTCTTCTACGGTCACTCCTGTCACATAGACTTGATCCGCCTGATAGGTCTTTACAACTTCATTGTCTGTATCACGGATTTCCAGCTTATACATCGGGCAGACATGCTCTCCTGTAACAAAAGCTCCTGCATCTTCCTTGCGCCCAATCCCATAGACGAAGTCCTCAGAAATAAATCCAAGCGGTCGAATAAATTCTCCAGAACTGCAAGTAACCGTCCGCTCTTTTCCAGTGACAAAATCAAGCACTTTAACTTCCTCCGCATTTTCAAGCGAAGAAACGGTCTGATAGGCAAGAAGTCTTCCATCTTTTGAAGATACATACTGGTCTTTTTCAAGATTCTCTACCAAAGCTTCCTTTTTCCCTTTTTCCAGATCAACTTTATAAAGTGTTCCTTCTTTCATTGCGTAGAGCACTTCTTGCTGCTCGTTATAATAGACAAGCTGCTCCTGTTCTTTTAATAAAATTTCACTGGAAATATTATCGGGAATGAATGCTTTTTCTTCCACAAAATTTTTCTCAATATCAAAAAAGTAGATTGCCGTGCCGACTTCACCTTCATGTTCTCCTCGATTCATATACCCGATTACTTTAAATGTTGTGTCTCCCTGCTCATTGACCGATACAATCTGGATCTCATGTTCCTTGCATAAATTTCGAATGTCATATCCTTCGGAATCTGCAAAGCTAAATACAAGTGACAGTGCATCCTGGCTCTGATTATAATTCCACAATTCGCCTGCCTGTACAAAGGAAACGATCGTCCCTGCCTCATTTGCCATATAGGGAAGTTCTTCTTTCGCAATTCCCAGCAAAATTCCATTATTATCTAAAACATTCCCCGACGCATCTAATTCTTGTTCCATCGTCCGCTCATAATCAAGAAGGTATTCGGTTCCTTCTGCATATCTCACTTTCAGATACTCCCGTATCTGATAAACTTCCGTTTCATCCTGCTCTCCGGCACACTCCACTTCATAGTCATAGACAATGGTCATATAATTACCGCTAATTTCCTTAATACTTCTGCTGACTTCTCCTTTGATCTGCGGACGCAGTTCCCCCCAGGTCAAATGTTCTGCATCAGAATGGATTGTAACTTTCTGTAAATTCTCTGTCTCATCATCTTCCGTTCCATTCTCAAGATAGGCTGCGATCGACTCTGTATTTTCTTTTCCAAATGTCATATTGTGGAATCGTTCTGCAAATGCAAGACACGCATCGCTGTCTGTTCCTTCCTTTGTGCAGATCCTCGTGTAATAATAAATATCCTGTTTTTCCGTATGCAATGTCAGCTTTAAAATCGCTTCCCGATCTGCAAGCTCCAACCCTGGGAAAGTCAATGATGGTTCCTCACCGATTTCCTTTCTCTTTTCCTTATAAAGAATTTCTTTTCCATCTGACGAACATACTTCATAAGTCAGCGCTTTTATCGGCAACACTCCTTCTTCTATTCGGAGTGTGATTCCACTCTGAAAATCCACCGGTGTGATCGTGCTTCTCATATTCCCTACATTCATCTCTGAAACATAACCTACCAATGGATTGATCTCATATTCTCCCGATACAATCTGTATCCTCGGCAGTGTCGCTCCCCCCATATCTGCTGTCATATCAGCATTTCCCTGATTGGTCAGAAAACTAAAGACGATGACAGCGATCAAAAATACAAACGTCAGAATTCCTGCTCGTTTTACCTTTTCTTTCATGCAAAACTCCCCTTTATTGCAACAGTTCCCCTAATGTCGGGTGAATCTGTAAAAACTCCCGGCATCTTTCTATCTGTTCTTTATTATTCTTTTTCTTTCCTGTTTTTATTGCTCTGATCAAAATATTCTTTGGCGTATGCTCCATATCGATAAACTCTAAGATCTGTGCATCATATCCTTCTCCCTCAAGATACTCCGCCCGCAGCGCGTCTGTAATCAATGCAGACATCCGCTCTTTAATCAGTCCATATTTCAGTACCGGTCTCAGGATCTCATTTTGAATCTGTCCATTGACTTCATGCTGACAGCATGGTACCGATAAAATTACTTTGGCATTCCACCCTACTGCTTTTGCAAGTGCAAAGTCTGTTGCAGTATCGCATGCATGCAATGTCACTACCATATCTACTTCCTCAACCCCGGTATAATCCGCAATATTTCCCTCGAGAAATTTTAACTTCTCATATCCATACTTTTCGCTAAGCTGATTGCAGTTTTCAATCACATCTTTTTTCAGATCCAGTCCGATGATCCGAATATCATAGTGCTTCAGTTCGTGCAGATAATAATACATCGCAAATGTCAGATAAGATTTGCCACATCCAAAATCAAGAATGGTTACCTCCCTGTCTTTTGCAAGTTGCGGCAGAATATCCTCAATAAATTCCAAAAAACGGTTGATCTGTCTGAACTTGTCAAACTTACTCCGGACAACCTTCCCATCTGCCGTCATAACTCCGAGATCTTGTAAAAACGGAACCTGAACCCCTTCCTTCAAAATATAGTTTTTCGTCCGGTTGTGGGATAATTCTGCCTGCCGCTTCTCTCCCTTTGTTCTTTTTTTCTGAATAGTTACCTTTCCCTTTTTGCTCACGAGCACTGTGTATTGAAACTCCTTTGTCTCAATCTGCATCTGACGAAACAGTTCCATATCCTGTGTAAGTATGTGCAGCGCCTGTTCATACTCATAATTCTCATGAAATACTTGACGGTTTTTATGTGTCTCACATTGAAAGAAAAGTACATCCTTTATCAGTACAGGACGTACTTTCACTTTTACGATTTCTTCTTTTTTTCTCGGATTACTGAGTGTAGCTCCGATCAGATCTATATTGAGGATTTCTTCCAGTATTTTTTTAATCTCTTCCATCTGCTCTTTACTCCTTTTTTTCTTTCGTAGTTGTATTGTAATGCCTGCCCCCTGCAAATGCAAGAAAGGACAGGGAAATTTCATAATTTCCCCATCCTTTTTAGAGATATCTATCTTCGGGTCTGACCTTTTTCATACTTGATCTTCATCTATTCCCTGCAATAAGCTCTCTTATTTGCTTTCTTCCGGCTGCGGTTGTGGATTTCCCTGCTGCTGATACAGTCTTGGGAATACGATCGTCACTTTAAAAAGATCTCCGTCCAGATACAGTAAGAATTTTCCTCCTTGAAGTTCTGTCAGGTTTTTCGCAATCGACAATCCCAGTCCACTTCCTTCCGTACTTCTTGATACATCTCCGCGGATAAAACGTTCTGTCAATTCATCTGCGGAAATATTTAGCGGCTGTTCTGATACATTTTTGAGAGAAAATTGTACATAGCGGTCTGACATTCTCAAATCAGCATAAATTCTTGTACCTTCCATTGCATATTTGGCAGCATTATTATAAATATTTTCAATGACACGCCAAATTCTTCTGCTATCCACACGAATCATTGCCGGTTCCTTCGGCACATTAACAACGATACTTAAATTTCTCTTCTCAAATTTCTCTGCAAATTCCCCTGTCGTCTGGTTGATCAATTCTACCAGATCAATATTCATATAGTGCAATGTAATATTTCCACTGCTGATCTTCGATGCCTCTACCACATCTTCCGTCAGTGTTTTCAGCCGCTGGGATTTTGCATCTAAAATTTGCAGATATCCCTGAATCTTTGGATCTTCAAATTTCTCCTGCTTCAGAAGACCGACATAATTGATAATGGATGTCAAAGGAGTCTTAATATCGTGTGAGACATTTGTGATCAAATCTGTCTTCAGACGCTCATTTTTCATATTTGCCTCAACCGCATTGTGAATTCCTTCCCCAATGTGATTAATATTTTGTACAATCTCTGTATCCTCTTTCACCATATTTCCAATCGGAATTTTATAATTAACATCTCCAGATGCAATTCTCTGAATTCCAAACTTGATTCTCTGCTTCGCGATCGCGCTCTTTAACAGATATGCAAACACCGCTACATCCATTGCAAGAACAAACAAAACAAAGACTGGATGTCCGGTCGCCAACAATAACTGCAGTAACATAAATCCCATGTATCCCAACGTGATTTTTGTCGTACTTCTCCGGTTCTCCCAAAACACCCTAAACAAGTGTCCCACCCACCGTAAAACGCTGTTTTTCCAAAGAGTTCTCGCCTTGATCCGTTTGACAAGACTCAAATACCCTAACATTCCTACTGCACAAGTGATAAGAGTCCCAATTCCTCCGATCAATACCATCTCAAAAAAGCGTTCCTCAAATCCATAAGCAGAGGATATATAAAGTCCTTCTTCAGTATAGCCATATGACAGATCTCCCGGAAGACTCAACCCCGAAATCGGCAGCATGATTGCAAGTAGCATTCCTCCAATGATCAATGCCGCTGCGATCTCCGTCTTAATCCGGTCAAAAAAGTTCAGTGTAATTCCTTCTTTTCCATTTACATGACCTGTCACTGCCGTCAGCCAGATAAAACTTATCAGGAAAAGAATTGCCGAAACCGCACTTCCCACTACAATTACTTTCACCCACGGACTATACTGTTCATACTCTTTATTTTTCATATAAAAACTGTCTTGGATTGGATAATTCGTATCTACGGAAACTGCAAAAAGAAACTCCTCTTTCTGATTTGCACTTCCTGTCACCATATTCTTCCATTCTTCCGCCGAAACATCCATATTTGACTGAAAATCTGCAAGTTTCGGAGCGACAACTACATATTTTCCCTGTGCAGTCATCTTTTTTATATTTTCTTCTACTTTATTGTAATCTTTGTATGCACTGCGGTTCGTGTATACTTTTTTCGCTTTCTGGTCCACATACATATATGCCAGATTCGTATTTCCTTCTTCCACAGTCTCCAGCCCATCTTTGTACTGGTAATAATAATGAGGAAGGATCACCAGTGTATTGTCAAGTATTCTGTAAACTTCCTCAAGTTTTCCATTCCATTCTGCATCTGTATTGACCAGTTCCAGAAGATTCTTAAATCCTTCCGGTGCATACTTTTCATTGATCACGCCGTCTGAAAATTCCCAGCAGTCTACATAGAGTACTTTTCCTTCTTTATCTCTAATCGTTTTCTCTGCCTCATCAGAATAATAGCTGTCATTCATATATTCTTCATATCCCAGTTGTGCCATATATCCTTCCAGACTCATTTCTTCTGTTTCTATGAACTGCAACGATTTTTCTTCAATTAACTTCTTAAATTCAGATTTGTAATAATAATGGTATGTGCCATCTTCCTTTTTGCAGACAATGACTCCTTCTTCCTCCGTGTAGTCTATTCCATTGTAGGATTCTGCCCACTTGATCAGATCTCCAACTTGATATGCCATTCCCAATTTGTTTGTTCCATCTACCGCTCTTGCATTTTCATCAAATTTCTTCAAATCGATCAGTCTGTTTGTATCATATTTTCCTTCAGTCTCAAAAATCGGACGAAGTGTATTGTAGTCTAAAATGTTCGATACCGTTGTCTGTACTGTATCTTCAAACCCCTCACTGTCCTCATATGCAAGTGGTTTATCTTTCTGAAATGCACTCAGATATTCCTGCCCCGGATAAACAAGAATCCACGCAAGGCTGAGAACCATAATCACTGTAAGCACGTGCACCAGAACGAGCAGCAACCCTTTACACAATCTTGATTGATACCATTTATTCATACTTACTCCTTTCCAGAGCCTTACGGTCCGCCATCTTGCTAAATCAAAATGACATTCCCTGCTCTTTAAAGTTTCTCTATCTTATATCCGACCCCCCATACGACTTTCAAGTATCTCGGTTCCTTCGGATTGATTTCAATCTTTTCCCGTATATGGCGGATATGTACTGCGACCGTATTATCCGCGCCGATTGCGTCTTCGTTCCATATACTTTCATAGATTTGATTGATAGAAAAGACTTTTCCTTGATTTTTCACTAATAGTAATAAAATGTTATATTCGATAGGTGTCAGCCTGATAACATCTCCGTCAACTGTCACCTCTTTTAATTCATCATCAATTTTCAGCCCTCCCACAGTAAATACCGAACTTTTCTTCTCAACTACTGTGCTTCCAAGCTGTGTATATCTTCTAAGCTGGGATTTTACTCTTGCCACTAACTCCAGCGGATTAAATGGCTTTGTCAGATAATCATCTGCTCCTACATTCAATCCTAATATTTTGTCTGCATCTTCTGATTTTGCAGAGAGAATAATAATTGGCAGACTGTTTTTCTCTCTGATCTTTAACGTTGCCCTTATGCCGTCCAGTTTCGGCATCATCACATCAATAATAAGAAGGTCTACCTCCGTCGAATCAAGAACCTTGATCGCCTCCTGTCCATCGTAGGCTTTTAATACATTGTAACCTTCCTGCCGTAAATAAATTTCAATCGCTTCTACAATTTCTTTATCATCATCACATACTAATACATTAAACATATTTATCACCTCCTCTGTATTATACAAGGATAACAGTGATTTTTTAAGAGGGGATTACGGAAATTATTAAGAAATGTTTAATTTCATATCACGATTTTAGTGGGTTTTCAAGCATTTTTGTTACTAACGTGCGAGTCCAACCGATATTCTGAATATGTGCTCATATTTGTAGCCTCTTTCCTTCCTGCCCTTTTCAAAACAAAAAGAGGACTATTCCCCGCCCTCCAAAAAATCTATTTCCAACTGCTCTATAATACAATTAAAAGGAACAACCGCCCACAAGGGGCATATCACATTGATATAAGGATAGTTTTTCTATGTTGTTCAATCGCTATTTTAAGCCATTATTTAAAATATCATCCGCCTTAAGACTTACTTAATATTTTTTTGTTTTCTTTTAGAAATTACACATATTTTAGACACATTTATTCGTTATACTACGTTTAGATAGTTGATTAACACTCACTATCTCCCCCCCTCATAAAGTAACTGCACCTCGGGGATTCCGGGGTGTAGTACTTTAACTCTCATTCCTTTAATAACTATAAAACGGCAGAGGGGCTGTCGGGAAATAGATAGTTCCAAACAGGGGCAGATTTGACTCGTATAAG
>ENA-OPRU01000667-OPRU01000667.1-human-gut-metagenome-genome-assembly--contig:-NODE-667-length-21705-cov-2.741617_pt1 | contig 21705 bp, 18 predicted proteins | sample MGYA00241897_ERZ501888 | MGnify/ENA primary metagenome ERZ501888 (study PRJEB25962, sample SAMEA2042398) | human gut metagenome | biome: human gut; feature: human-associated habitat; material: faeces... | reverse complement strand
ACACCTTCGCGCGAGTGCGCATCTTTGGCACGTCAGTGCCTTTTCATGTAACAGGAAATTCCGAGGCATTTCCTGTTACATGAAAAAGGCACCCTCACATGAGGATGCCTTCATTTCCCTATCTTGTAAAAGGAGGATTAAGCTCTCTCAACGAGACCGGATCTTAAGCAGGAAGTGCATACATACATCTTGCGGGAGCCGCCGTTAACCTTAACCTTTACAGATTTTACATTCGCGTTCCAGATTTTATTGGATCTTCTATGGGAATGGCTTACTCCATTACCAAAGTGAGCCGCCTTTTCGCAAATAGCACATTTAGCCATGATTCCACCTCCTTAATCATTCATACGGTTGGATGCAAAAATCCATAACATGGATATCATAGCAGAAGATTAAATATTTTGCAAGCAAAATTTTTAGAAATTTCACATTTTTTTGAAAAATAAGTGGAATCCCATGGACAGAGAAAACCTGATATGGTATATTAGGGTTATTAAAGTTCAATTATAAAGGAACTTTTGCGCGAATGATCCGGGTGGTCTGTGTTATGATCCGGCTGGATCGTTGGCGTTTGCGCCTTTTATCAGGATACGGCGCTTATAATCAGTAGGAATGGAGGCTTAGCGTATGAAGGGATGTATTAACAATAAAATGGGACAGATCCAGATCGACACCGATGTTATCGCTCTTTATGCTGGCACGACAGCGGTAGAATGCTTTGGAATCGTGGGAATGGCTGCAGTAAGTATGAAAGACGGTCTGGTAAAGCTATTAAAGAGAGAAAGCCTGACTCACGGAATCAATGTTACGATCAATGATAATGCAATTGAGATCGACTTCCACGTAATCGTATCCTATGGCGTCAGCATCTCGACCGTAGCGGATAACCTGATCGAGAGTGTGAAATACAAAGTAGAAGAGTTCACGGGAATGCCGGTTGAAAAGATCAATATCTTTGTTGAAGGCGTTCGAGTGATAGATTAAGGAGGAAGTAAAATCCATGGAATTAAAGTCCGTAGATGCCGCTCTCTTACAGAAAGCGGTTCTGGCCGCAGCGAAAGGCCTTGAGGCAAAAAAAGAATGGATTAACGAATTAAACGTATTCCCGGTTCCGGACGGTGATACGGGTACGAATATGACCATGACGATCATGGCCGCAGCAAGAGAGGTGGCTGCGATCGAGAATCCGACAATGGAGTCCATCGCGAAGGCTCTCTCATCCGGTTCCTTAAGAGGTGCCCGCGGTAACTCCGGCGTTATCTTATCCCAGTTATTCCGCGGTTTCACAAAAGAGATCAAGGAATCCAATGAAATTACAGTGACAAGCCTGGCGAATGCCTTTACCCGCGCAACTGAGACTGCCTACAAGGCTGTTATGAAGCCGAAGGAAGGTACGATCCTCACTGTGGCAAAAGGAATGGCTGAGAAGGCCGTTGATCTTGCGACACAGACAGATGACGTGATTGATTTTCTGACCCAGGTCATCGAGGAAGGCGACTATGTATTAAGCCAGACTCCGGAGATGCTCCCGGTATTAAAACAGGCTGGTGTTGTTGACTCCGGCGGACAGGGACTTATGCAGGTCATGAAGGGCGGTCTTGACGGTCTTTTAGGAAGAGGGATTCCGTTTGATGCCGTTGCTCCGGCAGCCGGAAACACAGAGTCCACAAAGCCGAAGGTGGCTGCGGGAAGTGACGATCTTTCCACTTCCGATATTAAGTACGGCTATTGCACTGAGTTTATCGTAAATGTGGAGAAAGCTTATGATATGGACGAGGAGCATAAATTCAAGGGATATTTAGAGTCCATCGGTGACTGCGTCGTTGTAGTTTCCGATGACGATATTATCAAAGTCCATGTCCACACGAACCATCCGGGTCTTGCATTTGAGAAAGGTCTGACTTACGGTTCCCTTTCCAGAATGAAGATCGACAATATGCGCGAGGAGCACCACGAGCGTCTGATCCAGAACGCTTCCAATGTTGCCCAGACTCCGGAAACTCCGGCTGAGGCAAAAAAAGAGGAAGCTCCGGCATCCAACGAGCCGAGAAAACCGTACGGCTTCATCGCTGTCTCCATCGGTAAAGGTCTCGGTGAGATCTTCAAGGGAATTGGCGCTGACTACCTGATCGAGGGCGGACAGACGATGAACCCGAGTACCGAGGATATGCTAAATGCCATCGAGAAGGTAAATGCGGACGTGATCTACATCCTTCCAAACAACAAGAATATCATTCTTGCCGCTGAACAGGCTAAGAGTCTTGTGGAAGATAAGAAGATCTTCGTTGTTCCGTCCAAGACTGTACCGCAGGGTATCGCGGCTCTCATCAACTTTCTTCCGGATCTTTCACCGGAGGAGAACCTTGAGAACATGACATCCGAGATGGGACGGATCCACACAGGCCAGATCACCTACGCGGTCCGCAACACAAATATCGACGGAATGGAGATCCATGAGGGTGATATCATGGGAATCGGTGATTCTGGCATGCTCGCCGTAGGCCAGAATGTAAATGAAACCGTTCTTGAGACCTTAAAGCACCTGGTGGATGACGAGTCCGAGCTGATCAGCGTTTACTCCGGTGAGGACGTGACGGAGGAAGATGCGGCAGCACTTGTAGAAAAAGTGCAGGCGGCATTCCCGAACTGTGAAGTTGAATTAAACGACGGCGGTCAGCCGATCTATTATTACCTGCTTTCCGTAGAGTAAGCGGGGAGATGCCAGAGGCGCCTGGCGCCCCGGTGAATGCATAACGACAGAAAAAGCTGCTCCCTTTGGTCAGAAGACCCGATGAGGCAGCTTTTTCCATGAGACAAAAAACGGAAAGTTTCCGGTATGTTCTCAGTGGGCTGCAGACTGCGCCGTAGGATAAGACAAAAGGAGCGTGAAAACGATGGCAAACGACCAATCCATAGAGACCTTAAAAGGAATCGGAGAAAAAACGGCAAAGCTTTTTGAAAAAGTCGGGATCCGCACCATCGACGATCTGCTCCACTACTATCCGAAGGGCTATGATACCTACGGGGAGCCGAAAGCCATCGGGGAGCTTTCTGAGGATGAGACCGGGACCGTGGAGGGCTTTTTAAAGAGCGGGGCCACAGGAGTCCACGTAAACGGTCTTTCCATCGTCCAGGCGACTATCAGCGATATGACCGGAAAACTTCGTCTCGTCTGGTATCATATGCCGTATTTAAAGAACACTCTGCGGCCGGACAGTCATTTTATCTTCCGGGGCCGTGTGATCCGTAAAAAGAACGGACTCACGATGGAACAGCCCCAGATGTTTAAGCCGGAGGCCTACGAGGAACTTTTATCCAGCATGCGCCCGGTCTATGCCCAGACGAAGGGTCTGGGAAATAAGATGATCACTTCCGCAGTCGAGCAGGCACTTGCGTTCCGGACGTTGGAGAGGGATTATCTCCCGGCAGGTCTCAGGATCGCAAACGAGCTTGCGGAGTACAACTTTGCTATCGAGCACATCCATTTTCCGTCGAATGAGGAAGAACTGAAGTTTGCGAGGAAGCGCCTCGTGTACGATGAATTTTTCTTCTTCCTTCTGGCAGTGCGTCATTTAAAGGAGAAACGTCAGAATGTGCAGAGCCCATTCCATATGGAAAAACAGGATGAATGCCGGAAGCTTCTGGTGGATCTGCCTTACAGGCTCACGAACGCCCAGCTGAGGACGCTGGAGGAAGTCCTGAAGGACCTCAAGAGCGGTTCCGTCATGAACCGGCTGATCCAGGGTGATGTTGGCTCCGGTAAGACGATCATCGCCGTTCTGGCGCTCCTGGCAGCCTGCGAGAACGGATACCAGGGCGCTCTCATGGTGCCGACGGAAGTTCTCGCGAGACAGCACTTCGAGTCTGTGACGGAACTCTTTGAGAAGCATGGTGTGGACAAAAAGGTGATCCTGCTCACTGGTTCCATGACGGCAAAGGAAAAGCGAATCGCCTACGAGAAAGTTGCCTCCCATGAAGCGGATATCATCATCGGAACCCACGCCCTGATCCAGGAGAAGATAGTCTATGATAACCTTGCCCTCGTCATCACCGACGAGCAGCACCGGTTCGGTGTCGCCCAGAGGGAGATGTTTGGAAACAAGGGACAGATGCCTCATGTGCTGGTCATGAGCGCCACCCCAATCCCGAGGACTCTGGCGATCATCCTTTACGGGGACCTCGATATTTCCGTCATCGACGAGCTCCCGGCAAACCGTCTTCCCATCAAGAACTGCGTGGTGGACAAGAGCTACCGCCCGCGGGCTTACCGTTTTATCGAAAACGAGGTAAAAAATGGACGCCAGGCCTACGTGATCTGCCCGATGGTGGAGGAGAGTGAGATGATCGATGCAGAAAACGTCCTGGACTACACGAAGATCTTAAGGCAGAATCTGCCGGGGATCCGGGTGGAGTACCTTCACGGGAAGATGAAGGGAAAAGAGAAAAATAAGATCATGGAAGAATTTGCCGCCGGGGAGATCCAGGTGCTTGTCTCCACCACGGTCATCGAGGTCGGGGTCAACGTGCCGAACGCTACGGTGATGATGATCGAGAATGCCGAACGGTTCGGCCTTGCGCAGCTCCATCAGCTTCGGGGCCGCGTCGGACGGGGGGACAAGCAGTCCTACTGCATCATGGTGAATGCCTCCGGAAATAAGGAGAAAAACAGGCGTCTGGACGTCTTGAATAAGTCCAACGACGGCTTTTATATCGCTTCCGAGGATCTGAAGCTCCGGGGTCCCGGTGATATCTTCGGGATCCGTCAGAGCGGAGACCTGGAGTTTCAGCTTGCGGATATCTATACAGATGCGGTGACGCTTAAGAAGGTCTCCGAGGACGTGAACCGGCTTTTGGAGCAGGATGAAAACCTGGAACAGGAAGAAAACCAGGAATTAAAGAAGCGCCTCGACAGGTTTCTGGAAGAAAAATATGAGAAGCTGAACCTGTAATAAAAACAATTATTGAACCTGCCGGTATATGACCAACCATCAAAGCTGAAACATTGAGAATACCGGGAAGTGCAGCAAGCTCGCAGACCTGCTGAACAGTTAGGAAAAGCCACAAATTGATTATAAAAGAGGAGAATGACACACATGACGAGACTTGATGAACTCTTATATGAAATGACACGCTACGACGACAAGGATGTAAAACGGATCCAGCACTTTTTGAAGGTCCATGAATTCGCGAGACTGATCGGCCTTGCGGAAAATCTCGATCCGTACACCCAGGAGGTTCTGGAGGCAGCGGCCATCGTTCATGACATCGGAATTCACAAAGCAGAAGAAAAGTATGGAAGAAACACTGGAAAATATCAGGAGATGGAGGGACCGGGCGAGGCGCGGACCATGCTGACAGCCCTTTCCTGGCCCCAGGAGGTCATCGACCGTGTCTGCTATCTGGTAGGACATCACCACACATACGATAATATCGATGGAATGGACTACCAGATCCTTGTGGAGGCGGATTTCCTCGTCAATCTCTTCGAGGATGGATCCACACCGGACACCCAGAAGAGTGTATTTGAGAGAATATTCCGAACGGAAGGCGGAAAACGTCTGTTCCGTCTGATGTTTGAGAGCGGAGAGGAATAAACAGGTGAAAACACTTCTGGGAGGGGTAAATATATCGTTACCTGGGCACTGGGACATCTTGTGACTCTGGCGGACCTGGTGAACAACGTGTCCGCGATGGCACTTGCTGGGATAAAACTGGATAATAAGTGATCACAGATACGCGTCAGGGACGATATTGCAGGTATATCAGATAAGTGAGAAGGAATAAAGTATGTCAGTTAAATTAAAACAGGTATTTTCAGGGAAACGCCTTGATGAGATCCATGCCCTCTATGAGACCGCATTTCCCGCCGGTGAGAAGAAACCTTTCTCCATGATCGTCTCCGGGCAGGGGACAGGGCTGGTGGAGATCCTTTCCCTAGAAGAGAATAATAGGTTTCTTGGTCTTGCCATCATGGCGAAGGCGGGAGACCGGGTGCTTCTTGACTATTTTGCCATCGCGGATGAAGTGCGGGGGCATGGAGCCGGCTCTGCGGCACTTCAGGCACTCCGTGAGAGATATCAAGGCATGAGGATCATCATTGAGATCGAGAGCACGAAATGTGTGGATGAAGAGGAACTGGTTCTCCGCACACGCCGGAAAAAGTTCTATCTGCGGAATGGATTTACGATGCTGCCGTACTACATCGATCTCTGGGGGACGGAGATGGAGATGCTTTCAAATGGTCAGCCATGCCCGTATGAGGAATATCTCGATATCTATACAACGGCATTTGGAACAAAAGTATCCGATAAGATCCATTTTTTAGGGGACGCACCGGCGGCAGATGAGATCTGATGGCAGCCTGGGAGCAATTTCCGAAGAAATAAGAATCAAATTCACAAAAAGTACACAGGGGTATGATATAGTGAGCGATAAGTGAGTCAGGAGCAGGCTTGCATGCTTCTGACGAACGGCGAACTGGACCACAATAGCTGCGTTAGCAGCGGTCAGCACCATAGGTGCGAATTGTGGTATAGTGAGCGTGCTTTCGCCAACAAACCAATTAACAATGAGAGGATTACCAGATATGAAAAAACATGTATTATTAGGAGCGCTGCTCCTGACAGCAGCACTTTCGGCAGGACTTACCGGCTGTTCTTCTTCCGGCACAAAGGAATCAGGATCCCCGAAGGTGGAGATCTCCGAGATCAGAGATGACGTTGTAGAACCGGATTTCTCCGGTGCGGACATTGAAGTTTATGCATTAAATGCACCGATCGATTTTGACTACTCCAGCTCCGACACCGATATGATCTTTAAGAAAAAAGACGGTGTATGGCTGGATGCCATGGATTCCGCAATCCCGTTAAACCAGGAAAAATTTGAGGCGATGGCACAGAATTTCCTGAATCTTCATGCGATCTCTGAAATTGACAGTGCTGATACCGCATCTGACTATGGTATGGGAAATCCGGTATACACTGTGACGATCACCGACAGCGAAAAAGGTGAGATCACTCTGAGCATCGGAAACAAGGATGCAGACGGAAATTACTATCTCTCCGATGAGAAAAATATCTATCTCGTAAAAGCATCCACAGTAGACTCCCTGGTATTCGACTATGATACCCTGGTTGTCCGCGAGGGACTGGATATTCAGGTCACAGCAGCTGATCTTCAGAACGTGTCCATCACCATGGATGGTAAGACAACGTCCTACAAGAACTCTGATACAGAGGCCATGACGACCATCGCAGATGGAATCAGCAATCTCAAACCGTTCGACTATGCAAGCTACCATGTTTTAAATCAGGAACTTGCTAATGCTGACCTGACAACAGATACCCGCATTACATTCCAGGCGGAGCTCACTGTAAATGGTGAGAAGAAGTCTCTCACGATTTATGTCGGAACATACGCAAATCCGGATCAGACATACCGCTATGTGCAGCTTGATGGATCCAACATGATCATGGTCGTTGACAACAACATCGTATTAAACCTCTTAAACGGTCTGACACCGGATGAGGAATAAGTGCAAAGAAAATGCATAAACATGCATGATAAGGCAAGAAAAAGGCAATTCTTACACCCCTTTTTCTTGCCTTTTTTTTGTCTTTGAGATATGATAGAACGAGACTTTGGAATAAAGGAGAGAAAACACATGAATCAGTTACTTGATCTCTTCCTTACGTTTGCCAGAATCGGTGGTCTTACCTTTGGCGGTGGATACGCGATGCTTCCGATCCTCCAGAGAGAGGTTGTTGAGAAGAGACACTGGGCAACAGAAGAGGAACTTATGGACTATTACGCGATCGGCCAGTGTACCCCGGGCATTATCGCGGTAAATACGGCGACCTTTGTCGGACAGGGACTTGCCGGCTCCATTGGCGGTATCGTCGCGACTCTGGGCGTTGTATTCCCGTCCCTGATCATTATCACGGTCATCGCGGCATTTATCCAGAACTTTGCGCATCTCGCGATCGTACAGAACGCCTTTGCGGGTATCCGTGTCTGCGTCTGTGTCCTGATCTTCAACGCGGTGGTCAAACTCTGGAAAAAGGCAGTTGTGGATAAGCCGACATTAGTGATCTGCCTGCTTGTGATCCTCGGCTCCACACTTACGGAGTTTTCCCCGATCGTGTTCGTTATCCTTGCGGCTGCTGCAGGAATTATCTTAAAGAATAAGGAGGCTGCTTCCAAATGATGATCTTTGTCAGACTTTTCTTTGAGTTTTTTAAAGCTGGTCTCTTTGCAATCGGCGGCGGGATGGCGACACTCCCGTTCCTCTACAATATCTCCGATAAGACAGGCTGGTTCACCTACGGACAGCTTGCGGACATGGTGGCGATCTCCGAGTCCACACCAGGTCCGATGGGCGTCAACATGGCAACTTACGTTGGATTTACAACAGCCGGTCCTGCTGGTGCAGTAATTGCTACACTCGGTCTGATCACACCATCCATTATCGTGATCCTGATCATTGCCGGATTCTTAAAGGCGTTCAAGACAAACAAGTATGTTCAGAACGCTTTCTACGGACTCCGCCCGGCATCAACAGGTCTGATCGCGGCAGCAGGACTTTCCGTTCTGTCCTTGGTTCTTCTTCACAAGGACGCTTTTGCGGCAAGCGGAAAGATCACAGACCTGATCAGCATCCGCAGTATCGTTCTTCTTGCAGTACTTTATTATTTCACGGCAGTCTGCAAAAAGACGAAAGGACTCCATCCGGTTGCGTTTATTGCGGCATCTGCGGTGATCGGAGTTGTGCTTCGGTTCGGAGGAGTTTAAAATTTAAGTAAATATGTGCCTGTGGGAGAGCGATCCCGCAGGCTTTTTTCTTCCGAAAAACCGTTTGAAAAAGCTTGCCGGGACCGCATGCTCCAGGATGTTTTTCGACACAAAATTATAATTCGAATATATGTTCGATAGAAAACGCTTGCAAATCTGGAAGATTTAAGTGTATAATAGGAAAAGCTTGACTGAGAAACGTGGCTGCGGCATATACGCAGCAGTATGAAAAATAAAACAAAGCTGCGGCGGGGAAGCTTTCCTGCCGCAGTTTATGACTTGTATTGGAGGTCTTTACATGGCGAAAGCACAGTATAATGCTGACAGTATTACCGTACTGGAGGGACTGGAGGCAGTCCGCAAGCGTCCCGGAATGTACATCGGTGGCGTTGGAACAAAGGGCTTAAACCATTTGATATATGAAATCGTCGACAACGCGGTGGACGAGCACCTGGCTGGATTCTGTACGGAGATCACGGTAACGCTGGAGGCGGATGGGTCCTGTACCGTAAAGGATAACGGACGGGGAATCCCGGTGGAGATGCACAAAAAAGGCGTGTCCGCGGAACGTGTGGTTCTCTCCACGCTTCATGCAGGCGGAAAATTCGATAATAATTCCTATAAGACCAGCGGCGGACTTCATGGCGTCGGTTCTTCCGTCGTAAACGCCTTGTCTGACCGGATGAAGGTAAAAATTTCCAGGGATGGAAAAGTATATTATGATGAGTATGAGAAGGGACATCCGGTGATCGAACTGAAGGATGGACTTCTTCCTGTGATCGGAAAATCAAAGGAGACAGGAACAGAGATCAACTTCCTGCCGGATCCGACGATCTTCGAGAAGACGAAATTTAAGGCGGAGTGGTTAAAGAGCCGTCTTCATGAGTCCGCCTATTTAAACCCGAACCTGGCGCTCCACTATGTGAACAAACGCGCCGGTGAGGAGGAGATGATCACCTACCACGAGCCGGATGGGATCATTGCCTATGTCCGCGAGTTAAACAACGGAAAAGAGCCGGTTCATGAGCCGGTGTATTTTAAAGGCAGTGTGGACCAGATCGAGGTGGAGGTGGCGTTCCAGTTCGTTGACGCCTTCGAGGAGAATATTCTTGGATTCTGCAACAATATCTTCACCCAGGAGGGCGGAACCCACCTGGTGGGATTCAAGACGAAATTCACCCAGCTGATCAACTCCTACGCGAGGGAACTCGGCATTTTAAAAGAGAAGGACAGCAACTTTACCGGCGCTGACACAAGAAACGGCATGACGGCCGTTGTGGCGGTGAAACACCCGGATCCGATCTTCGAGGGACAGACAAAGACAAAGCTTGCCAGCGCCGATGCGACAAAGGCTGTGTTCACCATGACTGGAGACGAGTTGGAAAGGTTTTTCGACCGAAATCTCGACACCTTAAAGGCAATCATCGCCTGTGCGGAGAAATCCGCAAAGATCCGCAAGGCGGAGGAGAAGGCGAAGACAAATATGCTCTCCAAGTCGAAGTTCTCCTTCGACAGCAACGGAAAGCTTGCAAACTGTGAGAGTCGTGACCCGTCAAAGTGTGAGATCTTCATCGTCGAGGGAGATTCTGCCGGCGGCTCTGCAAAAATGGGAAGGAACCGACAGTTCCAGGCGATCCTGCCGATCCGCGGAAAGATCTTAAACGTGGAGAAAGCGTCTATGGATAAGGTCCTGGCAAACGCTGAAATCAAGACTATGATCAATGCCTTCGGCTGTGGATTCTCTGAGGGATATGGAAATGACTTTGATATCACGAAATTGAAATACGATAAGATCGTCCTGATGACCGATGCCGATGTGGACGGAAGCCATATCGACACATTGCTTTTAACATTTCTCTATCGCTTCATGCCGGAACTGATCTACGACGGACATGTTTACATCGCGATGCCGCCGCTCTATAAGGTAGTTCCGAAACGCGGAGAAGAGCGGTATCTCTACGATGACAAGGCGCTAGAAGAATATAAGAAGAGCCACGCCGGGGACTTTACGCTGCAGCGCTACAAAGGTCTCGGTGAGATGGATGCGGATCAGCTCTGGGAGACGACGTTAAACCCGGAGAACCGCGTCTTAAAACGGGTGGAGATCGAAGATGCCCGGATGGCAAGTGAAGTGACGGAGCTTCTGATGGGAAGCGACGTTCCGCCGAGAAAGAAATTTATCTATGATCATGCCGATGAGGCGGAGATCGACGCATAGAAGGAGAGTTTACCATGTCTGAAAAAATATTGCGAACTGAATATTCGGAGGAAATGCAGAAGAGCTATCTGGACTACTCCATGAGCGTCATCACCTCCCGTGCGATCCCGGATGCCAGAGACGGTTTAAAGCCGGTACAGCGCCGTGTTCTCTACGATATGAGTGAGCTTCACTTAGATCACGATAAGCCCCACAGAAAGTCGGCACGTATCGTGGGCGATACCATGGGTAAATACCACCCACACGGCGACAGCTCTATCTACGAGACCTTAGTTGTCCTGTCCCAGGACTTTAAAAAGGGAATGGCTCTGGTGGACGGACACGGAAATTTCGGCTCCATAGAGGGTGACGGCGCAGCTGCCATGCGATACACTGAGGCACGCTTAAAGAAATTTGCGGAGGAGGTCTACTTAAAAGATCTCGATAAGACCGTAGATTTCGTCGCCAACTACGATGAGACGGAAAAAGAGCCGGAGGTCCTCCCGGTCCGCGTGCCGAACCTTCTCGTAAACGGTGCGGAGGGAATCGCTGTCGGCATGAGCACCAGCATTCCGACCCACAATTTAGGGGAAGTTATCGACGCGGTAAAGGCCTATATCGATAACCGTCTTCTCACCGTTGAAGAGCTGATGCAGTATATGCCGGGACCGGATTTCCCCACCGGCGGGATCATCGCAAATAAGAGTGATCTTTTACAGATCTACGAGACTGGTGCTGGAAAGATCAAGCTCCGCGGAAAGATCGAGGTGGAACTCGGAAGAAGAAAGGCAGACCGAGACAAACTGGTGATCACGGAGATCCCGTACACAATGGTCGGCGCGGGAATCAACAAGTTCCTCATGGATGTAGCAGATCTCGTTGAGACGAGGAAGCTCACCGATGTGGTGGACATTTCAAACCAGTCAAATAAAGAGGGGATCCGCATTGTCCTGGAGTTAAAGAAGGACGCGGATGTCAATAAGATCAAGGCGGTCCTCTATAAAAAGACAAAGCTCGAGGACACTTACGGTGTCAACATGCTTGCCATTGACGATGGACGCCCGGAGACCATGAACCTTAAGCAGATCTTGAATACATTCCTGGAATTCCAGTACCGGAACATGACGAAGAAGTACAATGTTCTTCTCCAGAAGGAAATGGAGAAGAAGGAAGTTCAGGAAGGGCTCATCGAGGCATGCGATGTGATCGACCTCATTATCGCCGTTCTCCGGGGATCAAAGAACATGAAGGACGCAAAGGAATGCCTGATGACCGGAAATACGGAGAAGATCAAGTTCCGTGTGCCGGGCTTTGAGGCGGACGCGAAGAAGCTTCATTTTACCGAACGCCAGGCGACAGCGATCCTGGAGATGCGTCTCTACAAGCTCATCGGTCTTGAGATCCTCGCGCTCCAGAAAGCATACAAGGAGACATTGCGGAAAATCCGTGAATATAAGCATATTCTTTCCAACCAGAAGAATATGGATGTGGTGATCAAGGAAGACCTTGACTCCATCAAGGCAGAGTTCGCAGAACCGAGAAGGACACTCATCGAGGACGGCGAAGAGATGGTTTACGTGGAGGCGAAGGAAGAGGCGAAGGAAGTGATTTTCGTCATGGACCGTTTCGGCTATTGCAAGACCATGGACCGCTCCATCTACGAGAGGAACCAGGAGACCGTGGACAGCGAGAATGTCCGGGTACTTCCGGTGATGACGGACGATAAGCTCTGCATGTTCTCAGATACCGGAAACATGTACCAGGTGAAGGTTGCGGAGTTTCCGACACTGAAGATGAAAGACAAGGGAATCCCCATCGAGAACGTCAGCAAATTTGATGGGAAGACGGAGACGATCCTCTTTATGCTTCCGGCATCCGGATTTACCGGTAAGAAATTCCTGTTCGCGACGGCCCAGGCGGCGGTGAAGATCGTTCCGGGAGAGGAATTTATAACGGCAAATAAGACCGTTGTGGCGACGAAATTAGCGGGAGAGGATAAGCTCACGGAGATCCGGGAGATCGGCACTGAGATCGATGGAACCCGCGATGTGGTTCTCCAGACTGTCGACGGCATGTTCTTAAAATTCCAGCTGGAAGAAATTCCAGAGCTCAAGAAGAACAGCCGTGGTGTGCGGGGCATCAGGCTTGAAAAGGAAGATACGCTGGAACATGTATATCTGCCGGATATGGACGGAACTGCTGTCTATAAAGGAAAAGAAGTTGCCCTTGGCCGGTTGAAGGTGGCAAAGAGGGATGGAAAAGGAACGAAAATCCGGTTATAATAGAATTGGATCGTACGATCCTTTTAATCAGAACTTGAATGAAAATCATGATCCGGACAGATCCTGTCCGGGAAAAGGAGGAACCTATATGAACACACCAACACCTCATATTGCAGCAAAACAGGGTGAGATCGCGCCGTCTATTTTACTTCCGGGTGATCCGCTCCGCGCAAAATTTATCGCTGAGAATTTCCTTGCGGGCGCAAAGCAGTTCAACGCTACAAGAAATATGTTTGGTTACACCGGTTTTTACCGTGATAAACCTGTCTCTGTCATGGGAACAGGAATGGGATGCCCGTCCATTGGAATCTACACCCACGAGCTCATCGAGGGATACGGCGTAAAGACACTGATCCGTGTGGGAACCACAGGGGCGATCTCCGAGGATGTCCATATCCGTGACCTTGTTTTCGCCATGGGTGCCTGCGCACAGACGAATTATGTGAGAGAATTCGGACTCCCGGGAGATTTCGCGCCGATCGCGGACTTCGGACTCCTGATTAAAGCCGTCTTCCACGCAGAGCAGGAAAACCTTCCATATCACGTTGGAAACGTCCTGACTTCCGATCTGTTCTATGAGCCGGAAAAAAAGAAACACGACGGACTCCAGTTCGCGGATATGGGTGTACTGGCAGTGGAGATGGAGACAGCGGCCCTCTACGCAAACGCGGCTCTCGCAAAGGCGCGCGCCCTTTCGATTCTGACTGTATCTGATTCTATGGTGACAGGCGAGAAGACGACAGCCGAGGAGCGCGAGACATCCTTCGCTGACATGATCCATGTAGCACTTGAAATCGTTTAACCGTTACTGATATCAGTTATTGTTTGCGCAAGGCGTGAGCAGTAACATTTAATACGTTAGTATGGTAAACTCATGCCATTTACTACTTGCATTTTTTGTCGTTTTGAGTTAGGATAGACAACAACACGGGTGTTGCGTACATGGAGACATATGTCCGCGACGGGTGGAAAATGGCAGGCTGGCAGCTGATACCGGCTGACGGGCTGAGATGAGGAGATATGTGTGATGGAAAAGAAACTTAGAGTTGGTATCCTTGGAGCAACAGGTATGGTAGGACAGAGATTTATCTCTCTCCTTGAGAATCATCCATGGTTCGAAGTGACGACCGTGGCAGCCAGCCCGCGTTCTGCAGGAAAAACATATGAGGAGGCAGTTGGAGGACGCTGGAAAATGACGACTCCGATGCCGGAAAAAGTTGAAAATTTAGTTGTTATGAATGTAAATGACGTGGATGCGGTATCCAAGACCGTTGATTTCGTATTCAGCGCCGTTGATATGACAAAGGAAGAGATCCGCGCTATCGAGGAAGCTTACGCGAAGACAGAGACTCCGGTGGTTTCCAACAACAGCGCTCACCGCTGGACGCCGGATGTTCCGATGGTAATTCCGGAGATCAACCCGGATCACTTTGAGGTGATCAAGTTCCAGAAGCAGAGACTCGGCACGACCCGCGGATTTATCGCAGTAAAGCCGAACTGTTCGATCCAGAGCTACACTCCGGCACTCAGTGCATGGAGAGAGTTCGAGCCGTACGAGGTAGTCGCTACTACATATCAGGCTATTTCCGGAGCAGGAAAGACCTTCAAGGACTGGCCGGAAATGGTAGAGAACGTGATCCCGTACATCGGCGGCGAGGAAGAGAAGAGCGAGCAGGAGCCGCTTAGAATCTGGGGGCACTTAGAGGGCGGCGTGATCGTAAAGGCAAAAGAGCCGGTGATCACATGCCAGTGCGTCCGCGTACCGGTATTAAATGGCCACACGGCTGCTGTATTCGTAAAATTCAGAAAGAAAGCTTCCAAGGAACAGCTCATTGAAAAACTTATAAACTTCAAGGGACTTCCGCAAGAGCTAGAGCTTCCGAGCGCGCCGAAGCAGTTCATCCAGTATATGGAAGAGGACAACCGTCCGCAGGTTAAGCTGGACGTTGATTTCGAGAAGGGAATGGGCGTATCCATCGGCCGCTTAAGAGAAGACACCGTCTATGACTGGAAGTTTATCGGTCTGTCCCACAACACCGTCCGCGGTGCTGCAGGCGGAGCCGTCCTCTGCGCAGAGCTTCTCACAAAGCAGGGATATATTTCTGCAAGATAATATCGGCGGATATTGATTATCATTTGTCGATCAGAACGTAAATTATGGGCCCGCTATTTGTGCGGGTCCTTTTTACGCGGACAGCGAATCAGTACATATGCCTGTATATGACCTGATGCTGTTTCATATCAGCGGTACTTATTCATAAGGATCGAAACTGAGGAGGTATTTTTATGTCAGTGAAAAAAGAATACTTTGGGGAAATGCCGGATGGAAGAGAGGTAAGTCTCTACACCATCACAAATAAAAATGGTCTCGAGGCATCCGTCACAGATCTCGGCGCCGTCTGGGTCCGCATGGTCGTTCCGGATAAAAACGGGGTTACGGACGATGTGATGCTGGGATTTGACGACGCGGCTGGTTATTTAAATAATGGTCCACATTTCGGATCCGTTGTGGGCCGGATCGCAAACCGCACCGCGAAGGGAAAATTCTCCCTGAACGGAAAAGAGTATACCTTGGCGGTGAACAATGGCCCGAACAACCTGCACAGCGGTATGGATTATTATGACGCACGTCTCTGGAACGCGAAGGAAGAGGCGGAAAACGCTGTCACCTTCACACTTCTGAGCCCGGACGGAGATCAGGGATATCCGGGAAACGCCATCGTATCCGTCACATATACGCTGACAGACGAGGATATGCTGACGCTGACATACAGTGTCCTTTCCGATGCTGACACGCCGGTGAACCTGACAAACCATGGATATTTCAACCTCCTCGGCAATAACGGAGGTTCCATCCTCGACCACAAAGCACGAATTCTTGCTGATTTTTACACCCCGTCCGATGAGACATCGATCCCAACTGGAGAGGTTCGCCCAGTAAAGGGAACTCCGATGGATTTCACGGATTTCCATGTAATCGGAGAGCGGATCGACGATGATTTCGACCAGCTTGTTAAGGGACACGGTTATGACCATAACTGGTGCCTCTCCCATATCCGCGGCGAATTCGGTCTCTCCGCGCAGATATTCTCTGAGAAGAGCGGCAGGGCTATGGATGTCTACACGGATCAGCCAGGTGTGCAGTTTTACACGGCTAACTGGCTGGAGCAGGAGAGCGGAAAAGAAGGGGCGTTCTATCACACGAGAACCGCGTTCTGCTTTGAGACCCAGAATTTTCCGGATGCAGTCAACAAGCCGCATTTCCCATCACCGATCGTGAAGGCTGGGAAAGAGTGGAAGTCTGTGACAGGATACCATTTTTATATTTATGAAGAATAATGGCAACTATTCAGTCCCTTCATAGTTACAAGCAAAATCCATTCCAGATTGGCTGCGCCGATGGGATTTTTGTCTTCCGGATTATGAATTGCTGTGGAGTATATACGATACTTTGCATAAAACTATTAAGGAATTTTTGATATGAATAATTTAAGTGAACGCGGCATCAAGGTCCTGGCATCTCTGGGATTGATCCTCACGACGATGATATGGGGATTTGCCTTCGTGGTTATGAAAAACTCCGTGGACGTGATCCCACCGACCTACCTTCTGGCGGTCCGCTTTTCCATGTCTGCGGTGCTGCTTGCTCTGCTGTTCTATAAAAATATGATGAAAGCAGACCGGGAGACGATTCTCTGTGGTGTGATCCTGGGCATCTTTCTATGTCTGTCCTATCAGTTCCAGACATACGGCCTGAAGTACACGACAGCCAGCAAGAATGCCTTTATCACCACATTATATGTTATCATCGTGCCGTTCCTCTACTGGATCGTCAGCAAAAAGAGACCGACTGGACGGAATATCACTGCCGCGTTTCTTGCGGTCGTCGGTCTTGCGCTTTTGTCACTGCAGGGAGATCTCTCAATCAATTACGGAGATTTTCTGACGCTGATCTGCGGTCTGATGTTCGCGGTCCACATGGTGTTAATCGATAAGTTTACGGAGCACAATGATCCCATCGCCCTGACGGTGATCCAGATCCTTGCGGCGGCGATCTTTAACTGGATCTGCGCACCGTTTCTTGACGGATCCTTTGATTTTACGGTCCTGATGGACAAGAGCTTAATTGGAGGACTGCTGTATCTTGCAGTCTTCTCCACAACAGTAGCTTATCTCTTACAGAACAGCGGCCAGAAATATCTGAGCGCATCTACATCGGCGATCCTTCTTTCCATGGAGTCGGTGTTCGGAACTCTGTTCTCCGTGATCTTTTTAAAGGATGTACTGACAGGGAAGATGTTGGTCGGATGTGCGCTGATGTTTGCGGCAGTTCTTTTATCGGAACTCCCGCAGAAGAAAAAATAGCGGCTTCGCAAACAGATAAAAATACTGTTTGAATATAGAAATTCCCCCAGCTCTGCCGGCACACGGCAGCTGTGAAGTAAATATAAACAGGAAAGAGGTTTCATGGGAAAAGCATTATTTATCGCCGAGAAGCCCAGCGTTGCGCAGGAATTTGCGAAGGCATTAAAGGTTTCCGGGAGAAAAGGAGACGGATATATTGAGTCCGACCAGGCTATCGTGACCTGGTGTGTGGGTCATCTGGTGACCATGAGTTACCCGGACGCCTACGATCCGGCCCTGAAACGCTGGAGCATGGAAACTCTGCCGTTTCTCCCAAAGACATTCAAATACCAGGTGATCGACGATGTAAAAAAACAATTTAAGATCGTGAGCGGGCTCTTAAACCGGGCTGACGTGGACACGATCTATGTCTGCACTGACTCCGGGCGTGAGGGAGAGTACATCTACCGCCTGGTGGAACAGATGGCCGGTGTAAAGGGAAAGAACCGCCGCCGTGGCTGGATTGACTCCCAGACCGAGGATGAGATACTCCGTGGAGTTCGGGAGGCGAAGGACCTTGCGGAGTACGACAACCTTGCAGCATCCGCATACCTTAGAGCAAAAGAAGATTATCTGATGGGCATTAATTTTTCCAGGGTGCTTACCTTAAAATACGGCCCATCGGTGGCGTCCTACATGAGGGAAAAGCGGGCGGTGCTGTCCGTCGGCCGTGTGATGACCTGTGTCCTCGGCATGGTGGTCCGCAGGGAACGGGAAATCCGGGAATTTGTGAAGACTCCGTTCTACCGCGTCATCGGTTCCTTCGATGTCCCGGATCATGAGACTGCGGTCATTGAGGCGGAATGGAGAGCGGTGGAAGGCTCCAGATACTTCGGCACACCGGCGCTTTATAAGGAAAACGGATTTAAAGAACAAAAGACGGCGGAGGAGCTGATCCGCTTTTTAAGCGCCGACCCGATGGAAGGAACGCTCATCGCCCTTGATAAGAAAAAAGAGACGAAAAATCCGCCGCTTTTATATAACCTTGCGGAGATCCAGAACGACTGTTCGAAGATGTTCAAGATCAGCCCGGATGAGACCTTAAAGATCATCCAGGAGCTCTATGAGAAAAAGCTGGTGACTTACCCTCGAACGGACGCCAGAGTTCTCTCCACTGCGGTGGCGAAGGAGATCTATAAGAATATCGGCGGACTCCGGAATTTCGGACCTCTCGCGGACTTTGCCGCGAAGGTGCTGGACGGCGGAACCTGGAAACAGATCGCAGGGACGAAATATGTGAACGATAAGCAGATCACTGACCACTACGCGATCATCCCGACTGGACAGGGATTTGGAGCGCTGAGAAGTCTGAATCCGCTGGCCGCGAAGGTGTATGAACTGATCGGACGACGTTTTTTAAGTATCTTTTATCCACCTGCGGTCTACCAGAAGTTTTCTCTGCAGATCGAAAAGCAGGGAGAACAGTTCTTCGCGGTCTATAAGGTTCTTGCGGAGGCGGGTTACCTGAAGGTTGCGAACGTCCCGTCCAAGAAAAAAACAGAAACTTCCGGAAACAGCCGGGGGGAAAATTCCGGCGCAGGACAGGAAAACCAGACGGAAGAACTGGATCCGGGTCATGATGAGAAGGCAAAGAATCTTCTTGCCATGCTGTCCGGTCTGAAAAAAGGACAGAAATTAAAGCTTTTAAAATTTGATATCAAGGAAGGTGAGACATCTCCACCGAAGCGCTACACCTCCGGTTCCATGATCCTTGCCATGGAGAACGCCGGCCAGCTCATCGAGGATGAGTACCTGCGGTCCCAGATTAAGGGAAGCGGCATCGGCACGAGCGCCACCCGGGCGGAGATCTTAAAAAAACTGTTCAACATCAAATATCTGGCGCTGGCGAAAAAGACCCAGGTCATCACACCGACGCTTCTCGGGGAAATCGTTTTCGATGTCTGCCAGGCGTCCATGCGGCAGCTCCTGAACCCGGAACTCACGGCCAGCTGGGAAAAAGGCCTCACCTATGTGGCGGAGGGAACCATCACGCCGGATGAGTATATGGAAAAGCTTGAGCGTTTTGTGACGCTCCGGACAAACGGCGTCAAGCAGGCGAACAACGCCTATATGCTGCGGCCGTATTTCGACGCTGCGGCTCAGTTCTATAAAAAATAGCGTAACTGCTCAGTGCCTTCACAGTTACGTGCAAAAATCCATTCCCAAATCGGCTGCGCCGATAGGATTTTTACCTTCCTGCCTAAGCTTTCTTGCGGTCAGCGCAGCAAGTGCACAGACCTGCTGAACAGTTACAAAATAGCAACAAATCTGTTTCAATGATACAGCCATTTGCCAAAAAGCTTATCGAAAATGCTTTCGGAGATCGGGCTGTAAATGAATGCTGTCTGAAAAGATGGCAGATTGGAGAATCATTATGAAAAAAGAAGAGACTAAGATCGTTGATCTTTATGACCTTTCCCACACCCAGGCTGCGGATTTTCTCCGCCAGTTTACCTACCCTTGGGAGGCACTCGCCCATATCAAGGAGTTTATCCTCGAACTTGGAAAGACACTCCCAGAGGATGAGTACGAGAAGCGCGGGGAGACCGTATGGGTCCATAAGACCGCAAAGGTGATGCCGAGTGCATACCTCGGTGAGAATATCATTATCGGAAAGGACACAGAGGTCCGCCACTGCGCGTTCCTCCGGGGAAATGCCTTAGTCGGAGAGGGAGCCGTCGTTGGAAACTCCACGGAGTTAAAAAATGTGATCCTGTTCGATAAGGTCCAGGTTCCGCACTACAACTATGTGGGAGATTCCATCCTAGGCTACCGCGCCCACATGGGAGCCGGTTCCATCACCTCAAACGTGAAGTCCGACAAGCTTCTCGTGAAGGTCCATGCGGAGGACGGCGATATCGAGACCGGGATCAAGAAATTTGGTGCGATGCTCGGTGACTGCGTGGAAATCGGTTGCGGTTCTGTTCTGAATCCAGGAACTGTTATTGGAAGGAACTGCAATATCTACCCGTTATCCAGTGTCCGTGGATGTGTGGATGAGAATTCCATCTATAAGAAGCAGGGCGAGATTGCCAAGAAGGTGCAGGAGTAATTGATAACTGCAAAAGGAACGAGGCAGTGAAAGAACGATCCATGCGATGATTTTTCTGCAATATGAGATGCAATAATTAAAAAAAGAACCACGATATTTATCTATAAACTCATATGTTGAGTTTTAACAAATATCGTGGTTTTATTTTTAGTATGGGAACCTATAATCCTAAATTACTTCGTTCCAAAAATACGGTCTCCGGCATCTCCGAGACCCGGACAGATATATGCGTTCTCGTTTAATTCACGGTCAAGGTGTCCGACATAGATCTGTACATCCGGATGTGCCTCGTGGAGTCTCTTTACACCTTCCGGGGCAGCGATGATGCACATAAATTTGATATGCTTTCCGCCGTGCTGCTTGATGAAATCAATAGCTGCAACTGCGGAACCGCCGGTAGCGAGCATCGGGTCTGTGACAACGATGGTTCTCTGCTCAATCGGGTTCGGAAGCTTGCAGAAATACTCATGAGGCTCGTGAGTCTCCTCGTCACGGTAGAGACCGATATGACCGATCTTCGCGGACGGAACGAGGGAAAGGACACCGTTTACCATTCCAAGACCTGCGCGCAGGATCGGAACGATGGCTAATTTCTTGCCTGCAAGCATCGGGGTCATACATGTCTCGATCGGAGTCTCGACCTCAACGTCCTCCAGAGGGAGATCGCGGAGTGCCTCATATCCCATCAGAGTTGCGATCTCCTCAACAAGAGTACGGAACTCATTTGTTCCTGTGGTCTTCTTTCTTAACATGGAGATCTTGTGCTGTACCAGCGGGTGATCGATATACGTTACATTTTCCATTAATAGATACCAGCCTTTCTGTGGTCCGCCAAAGCCTATAGACCGATTGGCGGATCATGTTTTTTCCTTCCCTTTATCATACCAAAATGCAGGATAGAAATCAACCGGATCGTTTTTCGGATGCACGACAAACGCATGAATGATTGTCTACCACCAATTCTGTTTTCAGCTATTTTT
>ENA-OPRU01000638-OPRU01000638.1-human-gut-metagenome-genome-assembly--contig:-NODE-638-length-22766-cov-1.856193_pt1 | contig 22766 bp, 22 predicted proteins | sample MGYA00241897_ERZ501888 | MGnify/ENA primary metagenome ERZ501888 (study PRJEB25962, sample SAMEA2042398) | human gut metagenome | biome: human gut; feature: human-associated habitat; material: faeces... | reverse complement strand
TTCACTTCTTCTAAAAATGCTTTAGGATTAACAACCATCCCATTTCCCATAATTACTTCATGCCCAGAGAAAATACCTGATGGTATTAATTTCAAAGCAAATTTCTTACCACCATAAACAATGGTATGACCTGCATTGTTACCTCCAGCATAACGACATACAACATCTGCTTTTTGTGCAAGATAATCGGTAACTTTTCCTTTACCTTCATCTCCCCACATACTTCCTACAACAACTACACCAGCCATAATTCATTTCCACCTTTCTATCATTGGCTTTTTCATACATTTTTATTATATGCTATATTTTAATATAAGTAAAATTAATATATAATATATTTGATATAAGGAGTACTAATATGATAAAACTAGAACAATATAAGATATTTAACGAAGCGGCTTCTACCCTATCTTTTTCAAAAGCAGCCAAAAATTTATTCATTTCCCAATCCGCTGTTTCTCAAACAATTCATGCTTTAGAAAAAGAACTCAACACTCAACTCTTCATTCGTTTAAACAAAGGTGTTACTCTTACTAAAGAAGGTATGCTCCTTCATAAAAACATTACTGAAGCCCTTGCTTTAATTACCAGTGTTGAAAATGAACTTTCTCATTATAATGAATTACTTTCAGGACAGTTAAATATTGGTGCTGGTGATTCAATTTGTGAAAATTACTTAATTGACCTATTAAAACAATTTCATCATCTTTATCCAACAATCAAAATCAATGTTGTCAATGGAACTTCTATTGAAACAGTTGAACATTTAAAAAATGGAACGATTGATCTTGCCTTTATCAATCTTCCCTATGATGATGAAAGTTTAGTTTTAAAAGAATGTTTGACCATACATGATATCTTTATTTCCAAAAAAAAAGATGAACATTTGTATACCTATCAAGAAATCTCAAAAAAGAATCTTATTCTTTTAGAAAAATCAAGTAATTCTAGAAATTATATTGATAAATATTTTGCGAAACATGGTATTTTATTAAAACCCGAAATGGAACTCGGAGCACATCATCTTTTATTAGAATTTACCCATGCTAATTTAGGAAATGCTTGTGTTGTCAAAGAGTTTTCTCATGATTTTTTAGATAAAAATAAAGTTTATGAGTTAAAACTCAAAAAGCCTCTTCCTTCAAGAAGCATCGGTTATGGCTATCTTAAAAGAAGAAGCTTATCACAAGCTACTTTAAAATTTATCGAATTAATTGATCAATTTGATAAATCAATTTAGATTCAAGTTTAGATAAAGAAAGACTTGCTTTAACAAGTAAAGGAATATCGAAAGATATTTCTTTTTCTTTGTATTTTAATAACACATGAACAATTTCTCCAAGAGCATGTTCTTTTAACGTTAAATGAATAAAAACAGGTCCTCCATTATTAATAAAATAATCACTTAAAGAAAAATCACATTCATTTAAAATCGTAAAACCATTAATCTTTTTCATCACTTCTTCAAATAAATTAGGATTTTCAACAAGATAATCCTTTAATCTTTCTTCAATCAATTCTTTTGTTTCTTTCACTAAAACATCTGCTTCATCTTGATGTTTTGCTTTAACTCCTAAACGAATTCTTACATACTCTTCAGAAGCATACAAAGCAATAGAAATATCTTTTTGACTTTGAACAATATCATCAATCAAAGTAGCTGCTGCCGATTCACCAACACCTTGAGTTAAAATATCATACGTATAGATTTTAGCTTGACGATATTTTCTAAATAAGGTTGAAGTTGATGATCAACAACATATGTCATTTCTTTTGGTGGTCCAGGAAGATTAACAATCATTTTTTTATCTTTAGACATCACACAACCATTGGCTGTTCCAATAGGATTATCTAAAACATAACAATCTTTTGGAAAATAAGCTTGTTTAAAGTTATTATCCGTAACTTGATCTAGTTGTGATACAAAGCAACATTTATCATTCACTTTTTTGGCTTCTGCTTCATTAAAAATCATTTCTAATCCTAAATATTTTGCAGATAATTCTTTTGTAAGATCATCTTCAGTTGGTCCTAGCCCACCTGTAGTAATAACACAATCACATCCTCTATTAAAAGCAATATTTAAACAATCTAAAAATCTTTGTGGATTATCACCTACCACCGTTTGAAAGAAAACATTAAAACCTAATTCCTTACACATTTTTTGTAAATAAGTTGCATTTGTATTGACAATTTCTCCAAGTAATAACTCTGTTCCAACGTTATTAATTTCTACATTCATAACCGTCCTCCTTTACAAAAAAAGAAGCGTAAAACACTTCTAAATTAATGAAAATCCTAAAAAACTAACCACCATCATAATTACACCAGCAAGTAAAACTCCTAGCATAACAGCAATCGTTGTTGATTTAAAATCCATATCTAAAATACTAGCTGCAAGTGTTCCTGTCCATGCACCTGTCCCTGGAAGTGGAATTCCTACAAATAATAATAAAGCAACAAAAGTACTTCTTCCTACTTTTTCTTGAAGTTTTTTTCCACCTCTTTCACCTTTGTCTAAACACCAAGTGAAAAATTTACCAATAACTGGTTTATCGCAACCCCATACTAAAACCTTTCTAGCAAATAAGTAAATAAAAGGTACAGGTACCATATTTGCTAAAATACAAACAATATAAGATGGAATAATTGGTAATCCTAATCCTTGAGAAACAGGAATTGCTCCTCTAAGTTCAATTAAAGGTACCATTGATATTAATGCAATATATAAATAATTCATCTAAAATCTCCTTTTTAATATTCTCATTATAACAAACCAAACGGATTTGACAACATCCTTTTATTTTCTACGATATGCAACTTGGTTAAAAGTATACTTGTCTACACGATAATAAGTATACCCATATTCAATACATTTACCATTATGTAAGCATGTAATCGATAAAACTCTAAGCAAAGGTGTCACCGGATCAACTTGTAAATATTTTCCTAGTTCTTCACCCGCTAAAACCGCATCAATTTGTTGATCGGAAAAGGCAATATGTAAATTGAGATCATTTTCAAAATGATTAAATAAAGATGTACTGGATACTTCTAAAGGAATATCTCCTGTTAAATCATAATTACAGTAATCATCTTCAAAACATAAAGGCTCTCCGTTTACAAGTCTTACACGTTTAACGTGCCATACTTTATTATCTTCTAAAGCCATTTCTTTTTTCATTAAATCTGTAGCTTCTTCAAGTTCATTTAAAACGACATGACTTGTACAATCTTCTTTTTTCTTAGCACAGTCTTCTGTAACACTGTTTAGTCCATCAAAACTTTTAAATCTCGATTTCTTACAAACAAAGGAACCTACTTTAGGTACAGAATAAATCACATTTTCATTAATCAATTCCGTTAAAGCTTGGCGCACTGTCATTCGGGTAACACCAAAAAGTTCACATAAAGCATGTTCACTTTCAATTTGTTCATTTTCATTATATTTTTCATCTTCAATATTTTGAATAATATATTCTTTAATTTTGACATATTGTGGTTTTCTTTTCACCATAACATCATCCCCTCAGCTTGTACTATACCATATATAAACATGTTTTGAAAAGAAAAAGAAGCAAATTTCTTTGCTTCTAAATTTCGCTACCTTCAAATTGTGATTGATAAAGTGAGGCATAGAATCCACCTTTTTCTAACAATTCATCATGATTACCAATTTCTACAATATCGCCATCTTTCATGACAATGATTGTATTAGCATCACGAATCGTTGATAGACGGTGTGCAATAACAAAGCTTGTACGTCCTTCCATTAATTTTTCCATACCTTTTTGAATAAGCACTTCTGTACGTGTATCAACTGAAGAAGTTGCTTCATCTAAAATAAGAATTTTAGGATCTTTTAGAAACGCTCTAGCAATCGTCAATAATTGTTTTTGTCCTTGTGAAATATTTGATGTTTCTTCATCAAGAACCGTATCATAACCATCTTCTAAGGTATTGACAAAATGATCTACATACGCCATTTCACAGGCATTTTTTACTTCTTCATCACTGGCATCTAATTTACCATACATCAAGTTTTCCTTAATTGTTCCATTAAAAAGCCATGTATCTTGTAAAACCATTCCAAACAAACTTCTTAAATCATGTCTTGAAAAATCTTTAATATCATGACCATCAATCATAATTGAACCTTTATTTAATTCATAAAAGCGCATTAATAATTTAACAATCGTTGTTTTTCCTGCACCGGTTGGACCAACAATAGCAACTGTTTGTCCAGCATGAACATGCATATTGAAATCATGAATAATTGTTTTTTCTGATAAATAACCAAAATTAACTTGATTGAAAGTAACTGAACCATGTAATTTTTCAACTTCATCTGTTTCAATTTTAACGGTTTCAGCTTCTAATTCTTCTTCCTCTAAGAATTCAAAAACACGTTCAGCTGCGGCAGCTGTACTTTGTAACATATTCATTGTTTGCGCAAGTTGGGCAATTGGTTGATTGAATTGGCGTACATATTGAATAAACGCTTGAATATCACCAATTGTAATCGTATTACCCCCTGCTAAAAAACCACCTAATAAACAAACACTTACATATCCTAAGTTTCCTACAAAGTTACTTAAAGGTTGCATTAAACCTGATAAAAATTGAGATTTCCATGCTGAATCATAAAGTGCATCATTATATTCATTAAAAGTTTTAACAGAATCTTCTTCCCCATTAAAGGCTTTAACAACATCATGAGCACCATACATTTCTTCAATATGACCATTGACATCTCCTAAGCTTTTTTGTTGTCTGCTAAAATACTTTTGAGAATGTTTCATAACAAACATAATAAGTAACATCGAAAGTGGTAAAACAAGTACCGCAATCAATGTCATTTTTACAGAAATGGTAAGCATCATAATAAAGATTCCAACAACTGTAACAGAAGATGTAATCACTTGTGATAAACTTTGATTAAGTGATTGGGCAATTGTATCAATATCATTTGTTACCCTACTTAAAGTATCTCCACTAGAATGTTTATCAAAATAACTCAAAGGCATTCTTGACATCTTCTTAGATAAAGAACTTCTTAAATCATAAGCAACTTTTTGTGAAATCGAAGATGTAATAAATCCTTGAATAAAACTAAAAAGTGCACTGACAAGATAGAAACCAACAAGAATCAAACAGATCATACCAATATAATCAAAATCAATTCCTCCTGTATTACTTACCTTCGCCATAATTCCTTCAGATAATTTATCTGTTGCTTTTGCTAGGATCTTTGGTCCTACAATCGTAAATACTGTTGAACAAGCTGCAAAAATAATAACAACCGCTAATTTAAAATAATAAGGTTTTAAATAAACAAATAATTTCTTTAATGTTCCTTTAAAATTCTTGGCTTTTTCACCATTACCTCTCATTCCATGATCCATTGGTCCACGAGGCCCTTGTCTTCTTCTTTCATTACTCATGACTTAGTTCCTCCTTAGATAATTGAGAATAGGCAATTTCTTGATAAACCTGACATGATTTCATTAATTCCTCATGTGTTCCTTTACCAACAATTCTTCCTTCATCAAGGACAATGATTTGGTCTGCATCCATAATAGAAGCAATACGTTGTCCTACTAATAAAACTGTACTTTTTGTCTTTTTAACAAGTTGATTTAATTCTTGACGAAGTTTAGCATCTGTTTTGAAATCAAGTGCTGAAAAACTATCATCAAAAATATAAATATCTGGATTTTTCGCAATAGCACGAGCAATCGCAAGTCTTTGTTTTTGACCACCAGAAACGTTTGTTCCACCTTGTGAAATTTCCATATCAAAACGTTCTTCTTTTTGATCAATAAATTCTTTTGCTTGAGCAATTCGAATCACTTCTTCTAATTCTTCATCTGTTGCCTCTGGTGCACCATATTTTAAATTAGAACGAATTGTTCCAGAAAATAAGTTTCCTTTTTGAGGAACAAGTCCAATACGATCACGTAATTCATGTTGTGTCATATCACGAACATCAACCCCTGCAACCTTAATATTTCCTTCACTGACTTCATAAAAACGAGGTACTAAATTAATAAGTGTTGATTTTCCTGAACCAGTAGAGCCAATAAAAGCTGTTGTTTGTCCTGGTTTAGCAACAAAATCAATATCTTTTAAAACCGGTTCACTCGCCCCTGGATAAGCAAATGAAACATGATTAAATTCAACAAGTCCTTTTTTACTTTCATCTAAAGCAACTGGATTTGTTGGATCTTGAATTGTTGGCTTAGTTTCAATAATTTCATAAACACGATTAGCAGCAACACTAGCTCGAGGTAACATAATAGCAATCATTGCAATCATTAAAAAGGCCATAATAATTTGCATTGCATATTGCATAAAGGCCATCATTTGTCCAATTGCTAAATTACCTAAATCGATTTGTTTAGAACCATAATAGACAATGACTAAAGTAACGACATTAAAGATAAACATCATAATTGGCATAATAGAAGCCATTGATCTATTAACAAATAAGTTTAAATTTGTAACATCTTTATTGGCTTTATCAAAACGATCTTCGCTATGTTTTTCGTTACCAAAAGCACGAATAACAAGCATTCCTGATAAATTTTCACGCATTGTGAGATTTAAACGGTCAATTAAATTTTGAATAATTTTGAATTTTGGCATAACTACAGCAAACGCAACCGCCATCACACCAAAAATAACAAGAATAACAACTGCAATGATCCATGTCATTGATGGTGATTCTTTTAAAACTTTAATTAAAGCCCCAATACCAATAATTGGTGCAAAACATACAATACGTAAAAGCATCATTGTCACCATTTGTACTTGAGTAATATCATTTGTTGTACGGGTAATTAATGAAGCTGTAGAAAAATGATTGAATTCTTCATTGGAAAAACTTTCAACTTTTTCAAAGACATCTTTTCTTAAAGCACGAGCAACTCCAGCCCCAACTTTTGTCGCAAAGAAAGCAACTGAAATTGCAGCCACTGTTCCAAGTAAAGCAATTCCTAACATCTTTAAACCTGTTTTAAAAATATAATCGGTTTGTACTTTGTCAATGTCAGCACCTAATTTTTTATATTCTGCTTTAACACCATTACCAGCAGCAATTTTTAAAGTACTTTCTCCCATGGTATCCATCTTTTTATCAATGTCTTCAAACATCTTTGCTTTTTGACTTTCATCCATAAAAGAAATAGCGTCATAAATCGTCATATTTGGAGGTAATTGTCCAAATTTTTCTTGATACTCTTTACTAGAAGTATCCATACTATCAAGCGAAGTAATAATTAACATCGGTTTCATTAAAATACTTTCTAACTTACTTTCTTCATCACTTGATAAATCTTTCAATTGATATACTGTTTTGCCTTTAGCCTTAGGAAATGTATCAATGATATCTTGATTGACTTTACTAATTTTTTTATAATCTTTTTTTACTGTTTTTTGATCTTTTTGATCAACAAACAATAATAAATGTTGATAAGTTTCTTCCGTTAAAACATCTGAAACAGGTGAAGCAAATCCTCCCGCTTGAATTCCTACTGAAATAATATCACTCATATAATCTGGTAAAGTTAATTCTGTTTGCGCTTGTACAAACAACAAACAAATACAAGCTAAAATCAAGTACCAGAATTTCTTTAAATATCCTTTAATCTTGAACATCTAACTCCTCCTTCATTAAACGAATATTCTTTTCAAAGATTTGACAATACGTTTTCATTCTATCTAAATCTTCTTTATTTATTCCTCCAAATAAGCGTGTTGTAAACATTTTCATATCATCTTTACAACTTTTAATTTCTTCTTTTCCCTTTTCCGTAATATGTAATGAGACATTTCTTTTATCATGTCTACTTACAACTTTTTCAATAAAACCTGCTTTTTCTAAACGTTGTAATCTTACTGATAAAGTAGCTGGTGTAATTTTTAAACGTTCTGCAAGAATTTTTTGATTAGGATGACCAAAATGATCAATAAGACCTGACAAATAACACTGATCAGCAGATAATCCTTCCCTATTGCTTTTTTTACTAGTAAGTTCTTGAATATTTTTATGGAGAGATTTAAATTGTAAAAAGATTTCTTTAATATCCTCAAATTCCAATAGTTCCATAAGACACCTCCTATTAGTTAGTATACTAAACATTATAGTTAGCGCACTAATCAATGTCAATATATTTAGTACACTAATTATTTTTTTATAAAAAAAGAAGGAGTCTTAACTCCTTACTTGTCCATTTCCATAAATCATATATTTTGTAGAAGTAATTTCCTGTAAACCAAGTGGGCCTCTGGCATGAAGCTTTGCGTTGAAATACCAACTTCTGCCCCAAAACCAAACTCTCCCCCATCACTAAAACGTGTAGAAGCATTATGATAAACACAAGCTGAATCTAAAGAATCCATAAAATATTTTGCTGTTTCTTTATTTCCGGTAATAATCGATTCTGAATGTTTTGTTGAATAGTTATAAATATGTTCAATCGCTTCTTCAATATCATCTACAACTTTTATATTACAAATATAATCATCATATTCTGTAGCATAACTTTTTTCAGCAGCTTCTAAACAATCAATGATTTTTCTTGTTTTTTCATCACCATAGATTTGTACATTTTTAAATATTTCTTGAAGTTTTGGTAAAAATTCTTGAGCTACTTTTTGATGAACAAGAATCGTTTCAATTGCATTACATACAGATGGTCTTTGGATCTTTGCATTTTTTGCAATTTCTAAAGCCATATCAAGACTAGCATCTTGATCAACATAAAGATGACAAATTCCTGCTCCTGTTTCAATTACTGGAACAGTTGCATTTTTAACAACATATTGAATAAGCCCTGCACTTCCACGAGGAATAATGACATCTACATAATCATGGGCTTGAATTAAATCTAAAGTTTCTTCACGCTTTTTTGTTTCAATAAGAGTAACCGTATGTGTTGGTAAAACATCTTGAATAGCCTCATTTATAATTTGAACTAAGATGCGATTTGAATGAATGGCTTCTTTACCACCTTTTAAAACACAAACATTGTTTGTTTTAATACATAAACTGGCAATATCTACTGTTACATTAGGTCTTGATTCATAAATTACCCCAATCACTCCTAAAGGAATTCTGATTTGTTGAATCACTAAACCATTGGGTCTTTTAATTTCTCTTACAAGAGTTCCAATAGGATCTTGTAAATCAATTACTTTTAAAATATCTTTTGCCATCGCTTCAATACGTTCTTTATTTAATAATAAACGATCAACCATCGATTCTTTAATACCATTATTTTTAGCTTCTGCAATATCTTTTTGATTTTCTTGAATGATCAATTCACTTTTTTGAATTAATGCCTCAGAAATATTTTTTAAAGCTTTATTTTTTACTTTCGGTTTAACATTTTGCATAAAACGACATGCTTTTTTAGCTTCTTTAAGTTGTTCCTTAATCATAATTTCACCCCTTATTAATGACTAGATTATCTGCATGAATCACTTCATCATAATCTTTATAATGTAAAATACTTTCTATTTCATTACTATGATGATCTTTAATCAATTTTAACTCATCACTTGAATAATTCGTAATACCTCTAGCAATGAGTTGTCCTTTAAAAGAAAGAACATCAATGATACTACCTTGCATAAATGAACCTTCAACTTCTTTGATTCCTTTAGGTAGTAAACTTGTATGTGTTTTTAAAGCCTCACATGCACCATCATCAACAATGACTTTTCCCTTAGGAGAACTACGATACATGATCCAATGATCTCTAGCACTTAAAGTACGCCCCGCTTTTCCACTAAAATATGTTCCAATTTGTTTTCCTTCTAATAAATCAATAAGAGCTGTTTCATTATTGCCATTAACGATGGCCATATCTCCTCCATAATCATTAACGATTTTTGCAGCACGTAATTTTGTCACCATCCCACCTGTACCAAATTGACTACTTGAATCTTTCGCATAGTTCATAATTTTATCATCCACAAGTTCAATATCACTTAATAATTTTGCATTGGAATTGGTATGAGGATTATCATTATAAAGTCCATCAATATCTGAAACTAAAACAAGTAATTGTGCATCCACAATAGGTAATAGTAAGGCAGATAATGTATCATTATCTCCTACTTTGATTTCATCTACCGCTAATGTATCATTTTCATTAATAATAGGAATCACATCATAATCTAAAATAGAAGATAAAGCAAAGCTTAAATTCATCAAACGTTTACGATGATCAAAATCATCATGATTTAATAAAATCTGTGCACATTTTAAATGAAACAATGAAAATAAATCTTCATAAATTTGCATCAAATGAGCTTGTCCAATAGCCGCAAGTGCTTGTTTTTTAGAAATTTCTTTAGGTTTTTCACTTAAATTTAAAACACCCATTCCTGAAGAAATCGCCCCTGATGAAACAAGTGTTACTTTTAACCCTTTACGTTTTAAAATAGCTATTTGTTGGATGAGTTTTAAAATTCTTTCTTTATCTAGTTGTCCATCTTCATTACACAAAGAAGTCGAACCAATCTTTATAATAACATGTTTGACATGTTCTAAATTTCTCATGTTTACACCTACTTTTCATTTTTTCTTATTATACAGAAAAGAAAGGCAATTGACAACAAGTGAATACATTTGAAACACTTTTATAGCTATTATAATTTTTTATTATTATCTTTCATATATCTAGATAAATGATAAAATAGAACATATTATTAAGGGGGAAAAAATTAAAATGAATCTCATTATTCCAGAAAAATATGATCCTGTGTTATCTTTAAGACAAACACAAGAAGCAATTAAATACATAAGGGATACATTTCAAAAAGAATTTGGAAGAGCTTTAATGTTAGAAAGAATTTCAGCACCTCTTTTTGTCCAAAAAAGCAGTGGTTTAAATGATAACTTAAATGGTGTTGAAAAACCTGTTTCTTTCCAAATCAGTTGTTTTGAAAACGATGATATTGAAGTCGTTCATTCTCTTGCTAAATGGAAAAGAATGGCACTTAAAAAATATGGTTTTGGTGTTCGTGAAGGACTTTATACAAATATGAACGCTATTAGAAAAGATGAAGAAGTTGATAACCTACATTCTTACTATGTTGATCAATGGGATTGGGAACGTGTCATCGAAAAAGAAGATCGCAATATTACAACATTAAAAAATCATGTTAAAAAGATTTTTAAAGTCATTAAACATATGGAACATGAAGTTTGGTATAAATACCCTCATGTTGTTAATCGTTTACCAGATCGTGTCCATTTCATTACTGCACAAGAATTAGAAAATCAATATCCTGATTTAGCAGCTAAAGAAAGAGAAAATAAAATTTGCAAAGAATTCGGGTGTGTCTTTGTTATGCAAATCGGTAATGTTTTACAAAGTGGACAAAAGCATGATGGACGTGCACCAGACTATGATGATTGGAAACTCAATGGTGACTTGTTATTCTGGTACGAACCATTACAATGTGCCTTAGAAATCTCATCAATGGGTATCCGTGTGGATGAAAATTCTTTAGTTGAACAATTAAAGAAAGAAAACTGTGAAGATCGTTTAAATCTTCCATATCATCAAGCCATCGTGAATAAAGAATTACCTTACACTATCGGTGGTGGTATTGGTCAATCAAGACTTTGTATGTTACTTTTAAATCGTGCTCATATTGGTGAAGTACAAGCAAGTATTTGGCCTCAAGAAATGATTGATGAATGTGAAAAAAATAATATTCATTTATTATAAAAAAAATCTATCCATGCGATAGATTTTTTATGTCTAAATAAATAATAAAGGATTCCTACAAAAATAAGGAATCCTAAAATAAAGAAAGCAAATAACCCACTTATAACTCCACAAAGTAAGACTGTCATCAATAATATGATTATAATATAAACTAAAAGAAATATTTTTTAAATTTCCTACCATTTCCTTTAGGAAATGTACTCTTTGTTTCTTTTTTTATCTCTTGTTTAAAATCATCAACAACTTGTTTGTTTTGTTTTTGTTGTTTCATCTTCAAAATGAATAATTACTTTTTCTTCTTTCATAGTTTTTCTCAAAAAAAAGAATTATAGCTTAAAGCTATAATTCTAATGTATCACTCTTTTTATATCATAAATTCCTTGAATACGTTCAAGATTAGCAATTGCACGATTTAAATGTTCAGCATCATCAACACCAATCTTTAATTTAATTAAAGCTCTACCATCATCTGATGCATCCGCATGAATATTTAAAATATTGATTTTCATTTGTCCTAAAACCGTAATAATATCATTTAATAAATTTGTACGATCTAAGCCATCAATTTGTAAATCAGCATCAAATTTCAAATTAGAAAGTGATGCAAAATCCCAATAAACATCAATTAAACGGCTTTGAATTTCTTTTTGTTTAATATTTGGACAATCCACACGATGAACTTTGATTCCTTGTCCTTGAGAAACATAACCAGTAATTTGATCTCCAGGAATTGGATTACAACATTTAGAAAGTTGAATCTTTAATCCTGAAACACCTTTAACAACAACTCCATTATTAGATGTCGTTTTTTCTAATTTTTCTCTTTGTTCATTATTTCTTTGTAAGATTTTAGATAAGTTATCAAAGAAACCTGTTTTCTTTGGATTTACTTTTTCTAAAAGTGTTGCTACTGAAAGATTTTTCTTTCCAATAAAATAGAAAATATCATCTAAACTTCTTGCTCCAAAAGCACCTAAATATGTTTTGTAAGTTTCTGGATCCAAGAATTTCTTTTCATCAAGTCCACGTTTTTTGATTTCATCTTTTAAGATTTTCTTACCATCTTCAATCGTATCTTTCTTAGTTTCAGCTTCTTTTTTAGCGAGGAAAGTACGAATTTTATTACGAGCTCCTGCGGTTCTTACAAATTTCAACCAATCTTCACTTGGTCCAGCGGATTGTTTGTTGGTTTTGATTTCACAAACATCCCCTGTATTTAATTTTGTATCGATAGGCACCATGACATTATTGACAATCGCACCAACTGTATGATGTCCTACTTCTGTATGAATACGATAAGCAAAATCAACTGGTGTTGAACCGTTAGGAAGTTCAACAATTTTTCCTTGTGGCGTTAAAACATAAACATTGGCTTCAAAAATATCACGAGAAATGGAGTCATAATATTCTTTGGCATCGCCATCTTTGATATCATCTGACAAAGAAATAAATTCTCGTAACCATTGAAGTTTTTCTCCAATTTCTTTTTGTTCCGCTTTGGCAGAATAACCTTTGCCTTCTTTATAACGCCAATGAGCAGCAACCCCAAGTTCAGCAAGCTCATCCATTTCTTCAGTACGAATTTGGATTTCAAAAGTATTACCATCTTCACCAATAACAGAAGTATGAAGTGATTGATACATATTTGGTTTAGGCATAGCAATATAATCTTTAAAACGTCCTGGAATTGGACGATAATGATCATGAATCAATCCTAAAACACTATAACAATCAAGTTTATTTTGTAAAATAATACGGAGTGCATAAAGATCATAAAGTTCATCAAAACGTTTATGTTTTTTAAACATCTTCTTATAAATACTATAGATAGATTTCGCACGACCTAAAATACGATATTGATAATGATTTTCCTTTAATAAGTTTTCAACTTCTTCCATCATCTTCGCCACAGATTCTTTTCGCTCATCTTGTTTTGTTTGAAGAAGTCTCGCAATATCATGATAAGCAATTGGATCTAAATAAGATAAAGAAAGATCTTCCAATTCTGTTTTAATATCGCTCAACCCTAAACGATGAGCAATCGGTGTATAGACTTCTAAAGTTTCTCGAGAAATACGTTTTTGTTTTTCTGGGGGCATGAATTGTAATGTACGCATATTGTGTAAACGATCGGCAAATTTGATCAAGATAACACGTATATCTTTAGCCATCGCAATATAGATTTTACGATGATTTTCAGCATATACATCTGCTTCATCTTTAAATGGCATTTTAGAAATCTTCGTAACACCTTCAACAAGGGTCGTTACTTCTTCTCCAAATTCTTTCACCATTTCTTCACGTGATACATCACAATCTTCCATGACATCGTGTAAAAGACCCGCTGTAATGGTAAGTGGTCCTGTTTGTAATGTTGATAAAATATAAGCAACCCAAATCAAATGAATTGTATAAGGTTCTCCACTTTTACGTTTTTGTCCTTCGTGTTTAACCATGATATAATCATAAGCTTTTTTAATAAGCTTCATATCATCTTCATTGGTAATATAGCGTCTACATGATTCATAGACATCTTCTATAGTGACTTTATCTCCAGCTTTTTTAAACTCTTTCATATTATAACCCCCTCATATGATAAAAGAGAGTTTCCTCTCTTTTATTTAATAAGTTAATACTGAATAGACATTATAGTCTTTTAATTTTTCTCTACCTTTTAGAGCTTCAAGTTCAATTAAAAAGGCAATTCCTACAACTTTACCACCAAGTTGTTCAACAAGTTGAATAGTTGCTTCAACTGTTCCACCTGTAGCAAGTAAATCATCTATAATAACAACATTTTCACCAGGTTTGATACTATCGGCATGAATATGAACTTCATTTTTTCCATATTCTAAATCATAACTTGCTGAAACTGTTTCTCTTGGTAATTTTCCTGGTTTTCTAACAGGTACAAACCCTGCATTTACTTTGTAAGCAACAGGACATCCAAATAAAAAACCTCTTGCTTCAGGACCAGCAACAACATCTACTTGAACTCCAAGTCCATCGATCCATTTAGCGAATGTGTCAATTGATTCTTTATAAGCTTCTTTATCTTTTAATAAAGGTGTTACATCTCTAAAGATAATTCCTTCTTCAGGGAAATCTTTAATATCTTCAATATATTTTTTAAAGTCCATTTTATGTACTCCTCCTATTTCTATTATAACAAACTTTTATTATCAAGGAAACTATTTCATATCCTCTATAATCATATTTATTGATTCTGTATTTAAATATTTATTAATTTTTAAAGTTCCTATTAAAGAAATTGTCTTTTTTTGTTGTAATTGCTCAATTTCATTCGAACAATTAAAATAAAGTGCTTGTAAATTACCTTTATTTAAAGGAATATCGAAACGTAAATGTTTCCCATCAGATAATACACGACTGGTAAAATTCGTAATATCTTTTAAAACAAATTTCATTTCTTCATTACATTGACCATACGGCTCTAACAACTCTAATTCTTTAACAGCTGGTAAAGTAAGCTCATTTAATTCAATTTGAATCCCTTCAAGAACTTTTTCATTAGAAAAAGTATGTGTTGTTAAGTAGGTATGCAATGTTTCTTTTAAAGTTAACACTTCATCTTTAGCTACTTGAAAGCCACCCGCTAAAGCATGTCCACCATATTGTACAAAATAATCTTTTAAATCATCAAAGATTTGATTTAAAGGAATACTTTCAATACTTCTGGCACTTCCTCGATACACTTCATTTTTTTCATCGTATTTCATCACAAAACTCGGCTTTTGAAATTCATGAGTATACTTTCCCGCAATTAAACCTACGATTCCTTCATGAACTTCTTGATCATAGCTGTATAAAAATTCATCTTTTTGGCTATTTTCTAAAATGTTTTTGTATTGTTCATTTGTAAGAGATTGTCTTTTACTATTGATTTTTTTAGCGTATTGAGAAATTTGGATTGCAAATTTTTGATCGACATCCTTTAAAAAATAACGTACTAAATGATTTGGATTAACAAGTTCTGGTAGTCTTCCAAAGGAATTGATTTTAGGTGCAATATTAAAACCTAAAGTTGTTGTATTATATTTTTGATTTTCACCAATTAAAAGTTCTAATTGAAGATATTTTTCTTCATTCATAAATTGCAGACCTCGCGAAACAAGCGATTTATTTTCATCAACTAAAGGCATCATATCTGAAATGGTCGTAATAGCTGCTAAAGAAAATAAATATTTATCATGTTTTCCAAGCAAACTACTGGCAAGTTTATACGCTAAAAAACCTCCACATATTTCTTTAAATGGATAATCCGGTGACATTTTTGTATGAATGATTGCACATGCATCCGGCAATTCGTCATAATCATGATGATCAATAACAATAACATCAATACCAAGTTCATTCGCTAAATCAATAGCTTCATACGCTTTAATACCATTATCTACTGTAATTAACAAAGAATACCCTTTTTCATACATTTGTTGAACTCTTTCTTTATTTAGTCCATAACCATCTTCAAAACGATTAGGAATATGATACCCTACTTTTTTCCCTAATTCTAAAAAAGCTTGAACAAGAATGGCTGTTGACAAGATTCCATCACAATCATAATCTCCATAAATACATATTTTTTCATCATTTTCCAAAGCTTCTTGTATACGATCTAAAACTAAATCCGCATCTAAAAACAATGAAAAATCATGATAAATCAATCTTTTTGAAGTATGTCCTTGAACATCTTGTTCATTATATTTTCTTTGTGCAAAAATCTTTGCAAGTAAAGAATGTATTGAATACTTTTGCATATATTCATTATAGTTATATATTTCTTTTATATCCCAGTTCATAAAATCTCCTTAAATAAAAAATAGTTGTTACCAACTATTTTGAAATGAATTCTTGAAATGCTGCTAAATCGAGTGTACTTGCTTCTTTAACTGCTTGTATACTTAAATAATCAAAAATTTCCGAAAATTGTAAATTCATTACATTATCAATAATATCACACATTGGTAGACTCTTTTGAGATTTCCATTTAATATTGAATAAATAATCTCTTATTTCTTTTTCGGATATATTATCTATTTTTTGCTTACGAAACTCATGAGCTTTTAATTTGATTAGAAAATCTAAATCATATTTACCAAATTTATAATCCAGTTTTTCATTCATGATAAACCAACTCCCACTTCGTCTATTATAGATGAAAATTCGACATAAAGGAAGTCTTTTATGAAAAGAAAACTTATCAATTCATTCATTATTCTTTCCGCTAGTTCAGCTATCTCTAAAATATTTAGTATTTTAAATAGAATGTTGCTTTCCAGGCTTCTTCCTTTAGAAGCTATGTCATTATATCTTGTCATTATGCCAACACTTTCTTTGTGTTTAACACTTGGACAGGTTGGGATTCCTTCTGCTGTTTTTCGTCTTATATTACATCCAAAATATAAAAACTACAAAGTCATTATTACCGCAATTATTCTATCCTTTTTTTCTGTCATTGTTATTTGTGGAACCCTCTTTATTTTAAGTCCTTTCATTGCTCATTCTTTATTAAAAAACGATTATACTCTTTATCCCATTTTATCCTTTTTAATTTTTATTCCATTGATTGCTATCAGTGGTATTATTAAAAACTATTATTTAGCCAAAGGGCATGTCTATGTCATTGCTAAAAGCCAAATTGTCGAAGAAACTTCACGTTTATTATTTACCTATTTATTTTTAGAAACTCCTTTAAGTTCATCCTTACCTTTTTTAGTAACAATCGCTTATTTATCAATGAGTTTTGGTGAATTGATGTCAATTATCTATCTACTCCTTTTAAGTCGTAAAAGATATTCTTTTACTCCTTTAAAAAACATAAACAAGCAAAACTTGATTATGAAAGATCTTTTAAACATTTCTTTACCTTTGACAGGTTCACGTCTTTACCATTGTTTTATGAATTTTTTAGAGCCCATTCTTTTAATTCATGTTTTAACTCGACTTGGTTTAACTCAAAACTTTATCCAAGACCAATATGCCATCCTTTCTGGCTATGTCGTCTCGATGCTTGTCACGCCTACTTTTTTTTGTACGATCATCTATCGCCTCTATTTGCCTATTGCTACAGATGATCTTTATTATCATAAAAGTAATACTTTTTTACATCTTCTTTATGCTTTACTTATTTGTTTTCTTATCGGTCTTCCTTTTACTTTAATTTTCTATTTTTTTCCAAAACGATCCCTTATGATTCTTTACAATACAACAAGTGGCTATCAACAATTAAAATACATGTCTTTTCCTTTTTTACTCTTTTATTTACAAACGCCCCTTTCAACTATCCTACAAGCTAAAAATAAAAATAAAGTGATGTTTATCATCTCTATGATTGAATGTACTTTAGAAATTATCTTAACTTATACTTTATCTCATTATCTTTATGTTAACGCTATTTTGATTAGTTTATTTACAGGATTGATTACAACCTTAACTTTAAGTGCAATTTATTGTTTTAAAATAATAAAAGACACTTCTTTATCTTGAAGTGTCTAATTTTTTTAACCAATTTGAAAATACTTCTAAACCTTCTTTAACAATTTGTGGATCATTTGCAAGTCCAAAACGCAAATGATTTTCCACATCAAAACAACATCCCGGTACAAAGAAGACCCCTGTTTCTTCTTGTAACTTTTCACAGAAAGTATTTGAATCTATTTGATAATCGTATTTTAGGAAACAAACTGTTCCATATTTTGGAATAACACAAGAAAGATGAGGATGAGCTTTTAACCATTCTTTCAAGTAACACTTATTTTCTTCTAAAATCTCACGATTTCTTTTTAAAATCTCTTTACTATATTTTAAAGTAAGTGCCCCTAAATAATCATTGATTGGTCCACTACTAATAATTGAATAATCACGTCTTTCATTGATTAAACGAATAAGTTCTTTATCTTTTGTTTTGATCCAACCAATACGAAGTCCAGGAGTTGATAAAACTTTAGAAAGTCCTGAGGTTGCTATTCCTTTTTCATAAAGATCACTAATGGATTCTTCTTGATAAAGTCCTCGATAGATTTCATCCACAAGAACATAGAGATCATGCTTTTTACATATTTGAATCAGTTGTTGCATTTCTTCATGATTTAAAGTTGTTCCAGTAGGATTGTTTGGTAAATTCAAACAAATCATTTTTGTATTTTCTCTAATATTTTTTTCTAATTCTTCAAAATCGATTTTCCATTCATTTTCTTCTTTTAAATGAATAAAATCAACTTCTACCCCTAAAGATTCAGGAAAACTATAAAGTTGTTGATACGTTGGTAAAAATGATAAAATATGATCATTTGTTGAAAGTAATGTCATTAAAACAAGTTCATTGGCATTGACACCACCATGGCAAATAGCAATTTCTTCATCATCACCACTTTGATATAAACTTAAAATACCTTTTTTTAATTCATGAGAACCTTCAATAGCACCATAATCTAAAGAAAGATTCATTAAATCTTCTAATGAATCTTTTTTATCATACGCTAATAATTCCTTTAAAGTTAAAGATTTAGCAACTGTATCTGCCAAGTTATAGCGACAGTTATTTTCATGCAAAGTCATATAAGACTCTACTTCAAAACGTTGTAGTTTCATTAGTGCATAACCTTCTTTAAGAAATCTTGAGCACGTTCAGTTTTAGGATTTTCATAGAAAGCTTTTGCATCATTTTCTTCAACGATTTTACCATTTTCTAAGAAAATAACACGATCTGCAACTGTTTTAGCAAAGCCCATTTCATGAGTAACAACAATCATTGTCATTCCTTCTTTAGCAAGTTGTTGCATAACTTCTAATACTTCAATAACCATTTCTGGATCCAAGGCACTTGTTGGTTCATCAAAAAGCATGATTTCAGGGCTTGTACATAAGCTTCTCGCAATCGCTACCCTTTGTTTTTGTCCACCTGAAAGTTTATTTGGATACTCATCTTTTTTATCTAATAAACCAACTCTTGTAAGATAGTTACAAGCTATTTCATTGGCTTTTTCTTCCTCCATGTGACGTACTTTTGTAAGTGAAAGTGTTAAGTTTTCTAAGACTGTCATATGTGGAAATAAATTGAAATGTTGGAAAACAAATCCCATTTTATTTCTTAATTCTTGATAATTAGATTTCTTTGGATCTAATACTTCCCCATTAAGGTATACATGTCCTGTTTCTGGTACTTCTAAACCATGAATACATCTTAAAACTGTACTCTTACCTGAACCAGAAGGTCCAATTAAACACACAATTTCTCCTTTTTTTACTTCAAGAGAAACATCATCAACTGCTTTTACTTTTTTAAATTGTTTTGATATATGTTCAACTTTAATCACTTTCAGCTAACCTCTTTTCTACATATCTACCTAAATAAGAAATACTAATTGTCATAATTAAATAATAAACTGCAACAATACAATAAGGTGACATAACATCATAATATTGTGCCCCCACTACTTGAGCTGATTTTAATAATTCAACGGCACCAATACAACTGATCAATGAAGAATCTTTAATCAATGTAATAAATTCACTGATCATTGGTGGAATAATTCTTTTAAACGCTTGTGGTAAGATAACAAGTCTCATTGTTTGTTTATGAGAAAGTCCTAAAGTTTCACAAGCTTCCCATTGTCCTTTATCAACTCCATTAATTCCACTACGAATAAGTTCTGTCGAATAAGCCCCACTGTTAATAGACATAGCAACAGCACCAATTAAAAAGACATTAATTCTTAAAACATTTCCTGTAAACGCTGTATAAATAGATGGAATAACTGAGAATAAAATCAAGATTTGAAGTAACATTGGTGTCCCACGAATGACTTCAACATACACATTTCCAATAATTCTAAAAATTTTATATTTAGATCTTTTTGCTGAAGATCCTAAAATCCCAAAAACAATACCAAATAAAAGGGATACAGCAGCGAGTAAAAGTGATACTACTGCACCCTTAGCAAAGTAAAGTAAGTTTTCAGGAGTAAACACTTTTGAAAAAGCTACAAACATTTCTATACCCCTTTTCTATAATTTTTTATTTTTCTAATGGTGATAAATCATATTTTTTACATAATTTATCGTAATCTTTTGAAGCTACGAATTTTTTAATACATTTATTCATTAATTTGATCATTTTTGTATTACCTTTTTTAGCGATAACATAGTTCTTTTCATCCATTAATGAACCATTTAATTGTGTAAAGTTTCCACTAGATACATATTGTTGAGCAACACCTAAATCAACGATTGCTGCATCATATTGATTACTTGCTAAACCATTGAAAATATCTTGTACGTTTTTCATTGAAACAACATCAGCATTTTCAACTTCTTTGGCAGCTTGTTCACCAGTAGCTCCAGTTTGAGCAGCTAATTTTTTACCAACCAATTGATCATTTGAAGTAATTGAAGAACCATTTGGTACAACAGCAACTTGTTGAGTTCCTAAATATGGATCAGACCATTCAACAACTCTATCTTCACTATAAGTAAAACCAGAAATACCCAAATCAATTTGATCCCCTTGAATTTGAGTAACAATGTTATCAAAATCCATTTGTTTGAATTCTAAAGAATAAGTTTTACCTTCCATATCAGATAAATAACCTTCAAATAATTTGGCCATATCCACGTCAAAACCAACGATTTCACCTTTTTTGTTTAATGATTCATAAGGTGCATAATCAGGTGATGTCCCAATTGTAATTGTCACATCGGCATCATTTTTACTGCTTGATGAACATCCAGCAATAGCACAAGTCATCACAAGTGCTAACATTAATTTTAATACTTTTTTCATATTCTTTTCCCCTTTTCTACCCAATAAAAAACGTCTCCTAGCAATTGCTAAGAGACGAAAGATTCCGCGGTACCACTCTTGTTGATATGATAAACATATCCACCTCACCGTTAAAGCTGGTTAGCTTGTTATCCTATGTATTCAGATAACCCCCTCCAAAGTGCGCTTCATTTTATTTTCAATATCTAATTTCCACCAACATAGACTCTCTAACATATCCAATAAAACTACTCTCTTTTTCATTGAGTTTATTTATATACCTGTATTATAGATAATATTTAAGCTTTGTCAACATTCCTCGATTATTTTTTTGATAAAACTTTTTCATTAAAAGAACGTACTGCCTTCATTGCTTTTTCTAAAGGAGCATTCATTTCTTGTAATTGTTCTAAAACATCATCGAGTTGTTGATTGGTTTCTTGAATACTGTCTCTTGTATCTTGAACTGTTTGCTTGGTTTTCTTTTTGGCATCACCACTATGAAGTAAAAAGAAAATACCTAAAGACATACATACAAAAATACCAATAATGATTAAAAAATCTTTAATTAGTTCCATAATCTCACCCATCTTTAGTATAGCCTATTTTGTTTAATCAATCCAGCCAAAATGACGACAAGCATATTCAATACCGTCATCATCATTTCTTTTGGTTATAAAATTTGCGACTGCTTTGACTTCATCGATTGCATTACCCATAGCAATACCTAAAGGAGCTTGGTCAATCATAGAAATATCATTTAAGCCATCCCCAAAGACCACAATATCCTTTTCGTTTTCCTTTAATAAATGAACCATTTCTAAAATACCTTTATATTTATCTGCTGGTTCGATGATGATTTGTCCTTTAAAATAACGCATATATTCCAAAGTTCCTAAATCCAATAATTTTTCTTCTTGTTCACTACATTCAATAAAAACCTTATAAATTTCCTTTACTTGATGAAAATCTATACTTTCATCAACAACTAATTTTACCGGAAGTTTTTGATCTTTTTGATCACTTTGATTCGTATACAAAACAGCTTCATTTCCTAAAGCAACTGCAAATGGGAAATGATGTTCAATACATTGATCAATGACACGATTGGCTTGAACAAAATCTATCGGTTTAATATATTGAAGTTCATTTTGTAAAGTAATACCATTTCCCCCATCTGTTACTAAACAATCAATATGGGCTTCTTTAGCAGCATCCATCGCCATATATTGTGCTCT
>ENA-OPRU01000632-OPRU01000632.1-human-gut-metagenome-genome-assembly--contig:-NODE-632-length-22880-cov-2.748215_pt1 | contig 22880 bp, 20 predicted proteins | sample MGYA00241897_ERZ501888 | MGnify/ENA primary metagenome ERZ501888 (study PRJEB25962, sample SAMEA2042398) | human gut metagenome | biome: human gut; feature: human-associated habitat; material: faeces... | reverse complement strand
GGAAGAAATAAGAGAATGCCCCAGGGAGAGAAAATTCCCCTGGGGCGTTCTGCGCTGCTGTGCATTCGGAAGAAGCTGCCGATTACCATGAACCTGAAAGAGACTGTTGACAGGAGGTTCTGTGTGAGGTGCTGCTTTGCCGCGGTACCTCAGTTAGTTGACAGAAACTCCGAAGCGTACTAAACTGGACGTATCCGCGGCTGGCGGACAGTGACGGCCGCATATTATAGTTTTGGAGGGTATTTGACATGGCATGCACAACGATTCTTGTAGGAAAAAACGCGTCTTATGACGGTTCAACGATGATCGCGAGAAATGATGATTCCGGTTCCGGACACTTTACGGCGAAAAAATTTGTGGTGATCCACCCGGAGGAGCAGCTGAAGGTTTATAAGTCTGTTCTCTCTCATGCTGAGATCGATCTTCCGGGAGATCCGATGAAGTTTACGGCAGTTCCGAACGCCATTAAGGGAAAGGGAATCTGGGCGGCCAGCGGCGTTAATGAAAAGAATGTCGGCATGACAGCTACGGAAACGATCACATCCAACGCTCGTGTTCTCGGAGCAGACCCGCTTGTAAAGTTACAGCCGGCGGAGGACGGAAAAGAGGAGATCGTCGGTGGAATCGGTGAGGAAGACCTTGTGTACATCACGCTTCCGTATATCAGCAGCGCGAGAGAAGGTGTGATCCGCCTCGGAAGTCTTTTGGAGAAGTACGGGACTTACGAGATGAACGGTATCGCGTTCCAGGACGTCAACGAGATCTGGTGGCTTGAGACCATCGGCGGACATCACTGGATCGCAAAGCGTGTTCCGGATGACCGTTACGTGGTGATGCCGAACCAGTTCGGTATCGATGATTTTGACTTAAACGACGCGTTCTCCGAGCAGAATGAACATATGTGTTCTTCCGACTTAAGAGAGTTTATCGCTGAGAACCACCTGGACCTCTCCTTAAACGGAGGAAATGGAAGCAATTTTGATGCCCGCGCGGCATTTGGAAGCCACAGCGATTCCGACCATATCTACAATACACCAAGAGCATGGTTCATGGAGCGCTACTTTAATCCGAAGACAAAGAAGTGGGACGGACCGGACGCGGACTACAGACCGGAATCCGACGATATCCCGTGGAGCATGGTTCCGGAGAAGAAGATCACGGTGGAGGATGTCAAGTATGCTCTTTCCTCCCATTTCCAGGGAACCCCTTACGATCCGTACGCAAGGAGCGGTGACGGGCTCCAGAAGGGCAAATACCGCGCTATCGGCATCAACCGCAATGATTTCCTTGCTCTGATCCAGATGCGCCCGGGTGCCCCGGCAAACTGTCAGGCGGTCCAGTGGCTGGCTTTCGCGTCAAACGCGTTCAACACCCTGGTTCCGTTCTACGCGGCTGTGGACGAGACACCGGAGTACCTTGCGAACACCACGAAGGAAGTCTCTACAGAGAACTTCTACTGGTCCGCGAGAATGATCGCGGCTATGGCGGACGCGTCCTTCGCAAAATCCGCGATCCACATCGAGCGCTACCAGAACGCTGTGGAGGCGAAGGGGCATGCGCTGCTCAACAAGTATGATAAAGAGGCGGCGAAGGTTACGGATCCGGCGGAGAGCAGAAGACTTTTAGAAGAAGCGAACCGCGAGATCGCGAAGATGTTGAAAGAGGAGACAGGAAATACCCTGGATCATGTGCTCTTTGAGCTCAGCAATTCCATGAAGAATGCGTTTTCAAGATCTGACGCGTAAAAATGTCAGAAAGTGCCTGTCGGAATCATTGGAAAGCTTGGAAACCATGAATGATGGCAGCAGGAATGAATAAAGATGAATAAAGAAAGACCTCCCAGGAGACAGAATCTAAGTTTATGGTTCTGTATTCCTGTAGGAGGTCTTTTAAGCTCATTAGAAATCCTTAAAGGAAACTTATGCGGTTATAAAAAGCTGCTGCCGTTGCGGCCCGCCGCGGCAGGGAAAAAGGTTTCTGCCATTATTTCTTCTTATGATACAGATATCGCGGAATTCCGTCCACCATAACTGGTGACACGTCACCCTGGATCAGCGGGCGGACATAGCTGATAAACTCGTCGGTGACGTAGGTACCGTCCTCGGTGATCCATTCCCTCGGGACCACTTTTTCCACATTGGAGACCTTGTGGACATTTCTAAGGTCTGTGGTGGACTGGTACGGGTCATCGGAGAGACGTTTGATGATGACCATCTCACCGGTATCGCCCTCGTCGGCTGCCTTCACGGCGGCACCGCCGACCTGGAAAGCTTCCAGAATGTCGATTCGGGATGCCAGATGGGAGGCCGCTCTCTGCATGGAGCTAAGCTCTATGGTTCTCGTCTTGCAGCCAATCTCCTGAGCCAGACGGCGGGCAAGATAGTTCGCGGTGCCTGTGAGCTGCTTGTGGCCGAAGGCGTCAACGAAATCCACACCGTCGGTGAGCTCGCACACATAACGTCCGTCCGCCAGGCGGATGCCTTCGGAGACGGCGACCACAACGAAAGTCTTTTCTGCCAGGAGTTCCTTAATGCGGACAAGGAAATTGTCGATATCGAAGGGAAGTTCCGGGACATAGATCAGGTCCGGGCCATCGCAATCCTCGCCCTTGGAGAGCGCCGCGGCACCAACGAGCCATCCGGCGTTTCGGCCCATGATCTCGACGATGGTGACAAGGCCCTTATCGTAGATCAGCGCCTGGCTGTCCTGGATGATCTCTTTCACTGATGTTCCGATGTATTTCGCCGCGCTGCCGTATCCCGGTGTGTGGTCGGTCAGGGCGAGATCGTTGTCGATAGTCTTCGGAACGCCTAAAAATTTGGTTGGATGACCCCTTAAGATCGCGTAGTCGGACAGCTTTTTGATCGTATCCATGGAATCGTTTCCGCCGATATAGATAAAGCACTCGATCTCAAGCTTGTCGAGAATAGAAAAGATTTTATCGTATGTAGCGATGTCCTCATGGATCTCCGGGAGCTTATAGCGGCATGATCCGAGATAGGCAGCAGGTGTGCGTTTTAAAAGTTCTACGTCCAGATCCGTCTGGATATGTTCGGAAAGATCGATATAATCTTCGTTTAAGAGACCCTGAATGCCGTGACGCATGCCGTATACTTTTTTTGCTCCGCGGTCGATAGCGGTGCGGTAAACGCCCGCGAGACTGGAATTGATAGCGGCAGTCGGGCCACCGGACTGTCCAACGATAATGTTGCCTTTCATGTAGCATCCCTCCAGGTATTGTAATTATATGATAACTGTCCGTCAGACCAGCGTTTTGAGTTTTTTCGCTGATCGAAGACACGGAAACACGGAGCAGTTACAATAAAATCATTATATCAGTTTTATGATGCAAAAACAAGTAAAAGGCAGAATATTTAGAAAAAAGATGACAAATTTGAAATATATGCGCATCTCGAACAAATATGACAGGATTTTGACGATTGAGTGATTAGGCGTGTGAAGTACTGGAAAAACCGGTGGCTATCTGGCTGGGCGTGAACGGCAGCACTCCGGAAGAGCCATAATTTCTGTCAACGAAAAGATACTTTACATTTATATGAAGAATATGTTAAGATAAACCGGTATGTGTAGAAAAACAGCGATAAATACGAGGTTTTGACATGGAAGAAAAAGAGGTACAGGGAGCACCGGTACACAGGCGGCGTGTCCGTTACAGCGGGACACATCCGAAACGGTTTGAGGAAAAGTATAAAGAACAGAATCCGGAGAAATATGCTGACACGGTCGAGAAGGTCATCAAAAAAGGCAGCACTCCGGCAGGCATGCACATCTCGATCTGTGTGAACGAGATCCTGGATTTCCTGGATATCAGACCGGGAATGCAGGGGCTTGACGCTACATTGGGTTACGGCGGGCACACAACGGAGATGTTGAAGAAACTCGAGGGACAGGGACACATGTACGGCCTTGATGTGGATCCTATCGAGATCGTGAAGACGAAGGCACGGTTAAAGGAGCGCGGATTTGACGAGGACATCCTTACGGTGAAGCAGATGAACTTCGCGGATATCGATAAGCTTGTCCCGGAGACCGGACTTTTTGATTTCGTTCTGGCGGATCTCGGTGTGTCCTCCATGCAGATCGATAACCCGGAACGCGGATTTACCTACAAGGCGGACGGTCCGTTAGACCTGAGACTGAATCCGGAAAAGGGGATCTCCGCGGCGGAGCGGTTAAAGCAGATGGATATGGAAGAAATCGCCGGAATGTTTGTGGAAAATTCCGACGAGCCGTATGCGGAGGAGATCGCGAGGGAGATTGCGAAGAGAAATAGAAAGCGCCAGTATATTGAGACGACGACAGGACTTAAAGAAGTCATTGAGACAACACTTTCCTTCATTCCGGAAAAAGAGCGTAAGGAAGCGGTGAAGAAGTCCTGCCAGAGATGTTTCCAGGCACTCCGGATCGATGTAAACCAGGAATTTGAGGTTTTGGAAAGTTTCCTTACAAAGCTTCCGGGTATCCTGGCACCGGGCGGAAGAGCGGCGATCCTGACGTTCCATTCCGGCGAGGATCGTCTCGTAAAGTATTACTTCAAAGAAGGCAAAAAAGATGGACTTTACAGTGACGTGGCAAACGATGTGATCCGCCCGTCCGCGGAGGAATGTCAGAGAAATCCGAGGGCGAGATCCACGAAGATGCGCTGGGCGATCCGTGAGGGAGAGAATTCCCATAGAAATTAATGTAATAGAAGATAAAAGTCCAGCAGGCACACGTTTGGGCGGCTATGCACTTGGAAAACTATCGACAGCAGTTCTTTTAAATTGCTATGGATCCGGAAGCAGCTGCCGGTGGCAAGCCCTGCGGATGAGATTTTGCTGAACAAGTTTCTGACAGACAGATTTAGAAAGTGAAATAAACGTATATGGACGAAAAGTTTGAAGAAAGAACAGGGGAGTATGAAGAGAGGGAAGACCACAGACTGAAACATGCAGGCGCTATCGCATTATTTTTATTATCGCCGGTGTTCTCCTATGTCATGTTCGAGTTCGTGACCGGAAACTTTGTGATGGTACTTCCGAAGAACGCGGTGCTCAACATTGTATGGATGTTCGCGCTGTACCTTCTGGTATTCGGAATCTCCGGCAGCACCCGGATTTCCGTTCCGGTCTCTTCTGTGATCCTCTATGCGATCTCCCTGGCGGAGGCGTTTGTCGTTTCCTTCAGAAGCCGTCCGATCATGATGGGCGATGTTCTGGCGGTGAAGACCGCGATGACGGTTGCAGGAAGCTACGATTACACCCCGACATTTATGATGATCATCTGCGGTGTTCTCCTGATCATATGGAACGCGCTGGCGCAGTTTGTGTTTGTGCGGGTAAAAGGAAAAAAGAAAAGAGCAGTGGTATTCAGCGTTTCTGCTGGTGCGGTTGCTGCGTTTATCGCCTGCTTTTATAACTTTATGATCTCAGGCCTGTCTCTGGAGGTAAACCTTTGGGATCCGACGACCTCCTACGCAGAGAATGGCTATATCCTGTCCTCCGCAATCTCGATCAAATATCTGGTAAAGAAAGCGCCGGGAGGTTACTCCCAGGCGAAGATCCAGGAAATCTGCGACAAATATGTGGACAGTGAGAAGGAGCGGAATGGGGAGACTGCTGCAGTGGTGGCGTCCGGGGACGCGGTCCAGCCGACGAATATTATCTGTATCATGAACGAGAGTCTTTCCGATCTGGCGGTGGACGGAGATTTTACGACAAATATCGATTATCTCCCGTTTCTCCACAGCCTGACGGAGAACACCGTAAAAGGAAAGCTCTGCATGCCGGTATTTGGCGCCATGACCAGCAACTCTGAGTTTGAATTTCTGATCGGTGACTCTATGTATCTGATGCCGAGAGGAAGTGTGGCTTATCAGTTCTATGTAAATCCGGGCGTCCGCTCCATGGTCAGCACGGTGAGGGATCAGGGATACACACCGGTTGCCATGCACCCGTACCCGGCTGAGAACTGGAACCGCCGCATCTGCTACAACAACATGGGCTTCAGCGATTTCATGGATATCAGCGCCTACGAAAGCCGGGATGAACTTCGAAATTATATCAGTGACCTGAGCGATTTTAAGGTCATCACCGAGTATATCGAGCAGAAGGCAAATCCGGATGACAAGCTGTTCCTCTTTAATGTGACCATGCAGAACCACGGCGGCTATACGATCCCATACGCGAATTTTGACCAGGAAGTATGGCTCACCGGGGACATGGAAGGAAAGTATCCGGAGGCAGACATGTATCTGTCCCTCGTGAAGAAATCTGATGAAGCTTTTGAGTGGCTTGTAAATTATTTCTCCCAGTGCGACCAGCCGACGATGATCGTCATGTTCGGCGACCATCAGCCGGGAATCGAGGACGAGTTCTTCGATGAGGCTATGGGCGTGGAGAGTGCGAAGGTTCCGAATGAGCAGAAAATGGTCTGGTACGAGACCCCGTTTGTGATCTGGACCAACTACGACCAGCCTTCGGAGGACATGGGACGGTTAGGTGCAATTTACCTTTCCTCCTATGTATTAAAGCGCGCGAACCTGTCACTCACCCCGTACAACGAATTTCTCTTACAGCTTTCCGAAAAGCTTCCGATCATCCATCACCTTGGAATCTGGGAATCCGACGGAACCTACCACAGCTGGGAGGACGCGGAGAGCGGGGACTACGATTGGAAGGAACAGCTGGTGGAGTATGAGAATCTTGTATACAACCACAGCCTGGATTCGAAGACCGTGAATGAGATGTTTTCGATCGCACCGTAAATGAATATTATATAGAGATGGGCAGACAGGCTGCCTGTTTTGCGTAATAGCTCGCGCGGGAATGTGCCAAGGCACATTCATTTTTGAAAGTTCCGCTAAAGTAAAACTTTATGCAAAATAAAAAGAGAAGAGGGCAGCAGGAACAACTGCAGATGCCTGTCTCCGGAGAGCAGGCGAAGAGCCAGTATGAGAAGAACGGCACTGTCAGGGATGAGAGTATTTTTTGTATTGAAATAAAATGTCAAAAAAGTGACAAAGAGGATTGACAAGATGGTTAGTTGGTGCTAATCTTTGTTAGTAGAAACTAACAGGTGAAAGAAGATACCCCATGGGGAATGAAAAACTGTAGTTTCTGAAAATTAAGAGGAGGCGTGATCCGTCATGATAAATGGTATTATTATCGTCGCATTGATCGTAGTCGCGATCTTCGCGGTGAAAGGTTCGATCCGCCAGTTCACCTATGGCTGCTGCGGAACGAAAGATGTAGAAAAAAAGATCAAAGTGCAGGATAAAAATGCTTCAGACTATCCGTACTACGCAGTCATCGGAGTGGACGGCATGAAATGCAAACACTGCAAGCTCCATGTGGAGAATGCGTTCAATGAGAAGGATGGCAACTGGGCTGAGGTAAACCTCGAGAAGAAGGAAGCCGATGTCCGCATGAAGACAAAACTGACAGACCGTGAGATCCGTGACATCGTGAGCAAGGCCGGCTATGTGCTCCGCAATATCGAGTGGAAGCGGGCGTAAACGAAAAAACGGTTTCGGTTGAAACTCCAAATGCCTGGCTCTCTGCAGGGCAGGAACACACTTTTTAGGAATGAGAGGGATGCCGGATGTGGCAGAAGAAAGACATCGTTAATGAGTTCCAGAGACTTGGGAAGCGTATTACAAAGCAGAGAATGGTCATCCTTGATGTGATCTTAGAACAGAACTGGACCGACTGCAAGGAAGTCTACTATGAGGCGGTACAGAGAGATTCCACCGTGGGCCTTTCCACAGTCTACCGCACGATCCGCATGCTGGAGGAGATGGGCGTCTTAAAGCGCGTTTACCAGTATGTATTTACGGATGAAACAGGAGTGCGCGCAGACGGGGAAAACGAGGTTATCGCCCCGGAGTTCCACGGAAAGAACGGTCTCAGACAGACCGAAAAAGAGAAAGAAAAATGCTGTTCCTTCAGTGCGTCATAAACGCGGAGAAAACAGCAGGTCATAGAGTTAGGAATGACTGTAAATTATCAGAAAATGACAAAATTTTTCAACATAAAATATTATGATTGACTAACTTGGGGGCGAAGAGTTACCATGTGGAAAATGCTTGAAAGCCTTCCGGTTTTCGACGTTCTGCCAAGTAAAACGCAAGGGAGTGAAAACCGATGAAACACCATAAATTCTGGGCGTGGGCAACTGTTTTCTGCTTTGCTATGGTGATGTATACCGGATATAAGCATAAGTGATCCGGCAGCTAAAAGCCAGGTCAGCAGGCTTTAAACAGGACAGATCATTTACTATTAAATTATATTTTTTACTTACAGGAGGAATTTAAAATGTTCGATGTTAAGAAATGCTTGAAATTAAAAAATGTTGCAGTATTCGCAGGCGGTGTTCTTTTCGGGACAGCTGGTGTCAAGGTTCTCGGAAGCCAGGACGCTAAGAAGTTATACATCAACTGCCTCGCAGCAGGTCTCCGCGCAAAAGAGTGCGTTATGACAACAGCTTCCAACATCCAGGCAAACGCTGAGGATGTTCTTGCAGAGGCTAAGGAGATCAACAGAGCACGTGCTGAAGAAGCATTCGGTGAGGAAGAGGAAGCAGCAGAAGACTTCACAGAGACAACAGAAAAAGCAGAGGACGCTGAATAATCATTATGAAATCAGGAATCAGATTTACGGTAAAACATGATATCAAGGGCCGTATCCGAATCCATCTCACCAGAGGCCGCCTGTCAGACAGGCGGACCTCTTTTCCTTTTATCTCGCATCCCTTCCGCAGGTAACGGCAGCAAAGGTATATGAGAGAATCGGAGATGCGGCGATCACGTACACAGGCTCAAAGGAAGATCTCATTGCTGAGATCTTAAGGTTCTCCTTTGACGATGAAGAGTTAAACGAGATCGTGCCTGTGACAAGCACGAGAGAGTTAAATCAGGAGTTCCAGGAAAAGCTCGTGACAAAGTGTCTTACAAGATGCCTTACAAAGATCTTCCTTCCGGCTCCGGTCCGTGCGGTATGGACAGCGATCCAGTCTGTTCCGTTCGTTATTAAAGGCATCAGAAAGCTTGCGGGAAGAAAGCTTGAGGTCGAGGTCCTCGATGCGACGGCGATCACGGTGTCCATGCTGCGGTGCGACTTCAACACAGCAGGATCCGTTATGTTCCTTCTCGGAATCGGTGAGCTTCTGGAAGACTGGACCCACAAGAAGTCTGTCAGCGATCTTGCGGGCAGCATGTCCTTAAATATCGAGAGAGTATGGCAGAAGACAGAGGACGGGGAAGTCCTTGTCCCGATCTCTGATATTAAGGAAGGAGATCTCGTCTCCGTCCGCGTCGGCAGCGTGATCCCGCTTGACGGCATTGTAGATTCCGGCGAGGCGATGGTAAACCAGGCATCAATGACCGGTGAGTCTGAGCCGGTCCGCAAGGAGAACGGCATGTACGTCTATGCCGGAACCGCGGTCGAGGAAGGAAACCTCATCGTCCGCGTCAAGAAAGCAGCTGGATCCACAAGATTCGAGCGCATTGTGAAGATGATCGAGGAGTCCGAGAAGTTAAAGTCTTCCTTAGAGACAAAGGCATCCGGACTTGCGGACGCTCTCGTTCCGTGGAGTCTCGGCGGAACCATTGTTACTTACCTTCTCACAAGAAATGTGACAAAGGCGATCTCGATCCTTATGGTTGACTTCTCCTGTGCGTTGAAGCTCGCAATGCCGCTTTCCGTACTCTCTGCTATGAGAGAGGCAAGCAGTTACAAGATGACTGTCAAAGGCGGCTCCTTCATGGAAGCAGTCGCTGAGGCGGACACCATCGTATTCGATAAGACAGGCACCCTCACAAAGGCACAGCCGGTGGTTGCAGACGTTGTGACCTTCGAGGGACGCGACCAGGCTGAGATGTTAAGGATCGCTGCCTGCTTAGAGGAGCACTTCCCGCACTCCATGGCGAACGCGGTTGTTGCGGCCTCCAGAGAGCGCGGACTTGTCCACGAGGAGATGCACTCTAAGGTTGACTATATCGTTGCACACGGAATTGCATCCCATATCGGCGAGGACAAAGTCGTGATCGGTAGCTACCACTTTGTATTCGAGGACGAGCAGTGTGTAGTCCCGGAGGGCGAAGAAGAGAAATTTGAAGCCCTTCCGGCAGAGTACTCCCACCTGTATCTCGCGATCGCGGGAAGACTGGCGGCTGTGATCTGCATCGAGGATCCGCTCCGTCCGGAAGCTCCGGAAGTTATGAAGGAGCTCAGGAAGCTTGGTATCAAGAAGATCGTCATGATGACAGGAGACAGCGAGAGAACGGCCCGCGCCATCGCCGCAAGAGTCGGCGTGGACGAGCATCACTCCGAGGTCCTTCCGGAGGATAAGGCGAACTTCGTTGAAGCAGAGAAGAACGCAGGCCATAAGGTTATCATGGTGGGAGACGGAATCAACGATTCTCCGGCACTCTCCGCGGCAAACGTCGGCATCGCGATCAGCGAGGGCGCTGAGATCGCAAGAGAGATCGCGGACATCACAATCTCTGAGGACGCGATGTTCCAGCTTGTGACTTTAAAAGCAATCAGCAATGCGCTGATGCGGCGTGTTCACAGAAATTACCGCTTTGTCATCAGCTTCAACTTTGGTCTCATCATCTTAGGCGTGATGGGCGTGCTTGCCCCGGCGACATCTGCCCTGCTTCACAACACATCCACTCTGTGCATCAGCATGCACAGCATGACGAACCTGTTGAAGGACGAGGAGAAGAAGCACTAATATAGGTAGAATTGTAACTATGAATGAATGCACTGAATAGTTACGATGAATTATATGCCCGCGGCATGGAGCGATCCGGCCGCGGGTGTTTTTTTCTCTGCACGGAGGCGATATGGAATACTTGGCGGTGCGGCTGCCTGCATTTTGTGGTTCACAAGAGGCGGATTTCATGCTATACTAATGCAGACATGTGGCAGAAGCCTGTCATCTGTTTTTTCAAAAACGACAAAGGAAGGCATAAATATGAACTATATGATCTGTATTCCTTCACCGAGACTCGTCTCGAGGGAATACTGTGAAAGGATCCACAACATTCTGGCCAGAATGTCGGATCAGTACCGGGTCAATATCGTTCCGGAGCCGGTTAAGATGCGCCAGGGATCCTGCCCGGACTACTATAAGAAATACCGGATCTACAAAGATATCAAGGAACGCGACGGAAACGGGGAGGCGTACCTGACCTCCGAGGAAGAGAATATGATCCTCAGCGTGTGCAGAAATCCGGAGGAAGCGGAGCTTATGAAGAGCTGCACCTACGCATACCGGTATCCGACGACACTGGTGCTCAAGAGCTTCCGGGAAGATAAGAAGAAGTAGGACAAGGAAACATTTATAAGCGGTGCTGCCGGTCTGAAACTGTTGGCAAACAGACAAAAGTGTGTTATACTTATCCTAAATCTGCAGGGGGGTTGTGGTCTGCCCTGTGGAAAGGAAAAAAGAGATCTGTGGCGGCTGGAACGAAACAGTCACAGAAGATTACGAGGAGATCAGAGAAAATGAAAAACAGAAGAGTTTTTTTAAAGCTCAGCGGAGAGGCCCTTGCAGGTCCGAAAAAGACTGGCTTTGACGAAGATACGGTAAAGGAAGTTGCAAGACAGGTCAAGGCATCTGTTGATGCAGGTGTACAGGTCGGCGTTGTGATCGGCGGCGGAAATTTCTGGCGCGGACGCACAAGCGATGCCATCGACCGCCCGAAGGCCGACCAGATCGGAATGCTTGCGACTGTCATGAACTGTATTTATGTATCCGAGATCTTCCGGACCGCGGGAATGAAGACGCAGATCCTGACCCCGTTTGAGTGCGGAAATATGACAAAACTGTTCTCCAAGGACCGTGCAAACAAGTACTTTGAGCACGGAATGGTCGTATTTTTTGCCGGTGGAATCGGACAGCCGTATTTCTCTACAGACACGACGATCACTCTGATGGCGATCGAAATGGATGCGGACTGCATTCTCCTCGCAAAGTCCATCGACGGCGTATACGACAGTGATCCGAAGGTAAATCCGAATGCGAAAAAGTATGACGAGATCTCGATCCGGGAAGTGATCGACAAGCAGCTCGGTGTCGTTGACCTGACTGCTTCTATTATGTGTATGGAACACAAAATGCCGATGGCAGTATTCTCCTTGAACGAAAAGGATGGAATCGCGAACGCCATGCAGGGAAAAATTAACGGTACGATCGTTACCGTCTGATAACAGGAGGAAACCATGAGCGAAGAATTAAAAGTATATGAAGAGAAAATGGAAAAATCCATCGATGCCCTCTTAAACGAGTACGCATCCATCCGCGCAGGACGTGCGAACCCGCATGTACTTGACAAGATCAAAGTGGATTACTACGGAACACCGACACCGATCCAGCAGGTCGGAAATATCTCCGTTCCGGAGGCAAGAATGATCCTGATCCAGCCGTGGGAGAAGAGTCTGATCCGCCCGATCGAGAAGGCGATCCAGACCTCCGAGCTTGGAATCAACCCGAGCAACGACGGTTCCGTGATCCGTCTCGTATTCCCGGAGCTCACCGAGGAGAGACGTAAAGAGCTTGCAAAGGATGTTAAGAAAAAAGGCGATGGCGCTAAGGTAGCGATCCGCAATATCCGCCGCGACGCGAATGAAGCGTTCAAGAAGATGGAGAAGAACGATGAGATCTCTGAGGACGATTTAAAAGAGCTTACCGAGAAAGTCCAGAAGCTTACCGACAAGTCCATCGAGAAGATCGACAAGGCCGTTGAGAACAAGACAAAGGAAATTCTTACCGTTTAATCGGAGTTTCCTACTACACAAAACAGACAGGGGGCAGGGGAAGTTTTCCTGTCCCCGTTTGTTTGCGCGGGCAACGAGTCAAGGCCTGTGCTTGCACGAGGTTTTGACGTTGCTAAGCGCCAGTGGCGCTTGTCCAGCAACGACCGGAACAGAGTGTAGAAGACGCGGCAACTTGAGAAATGCTTACGTTTCTCATAGTCTGCGCGGGCAACGAGCCAAAAGATAAAGGGAGAACAATCATGGAAGAGAATTTAAAGATTCCCGCCCACGTGGCGCTGATCTTAGACGGAAATGGAAGATGGGCGAAGAAGCGCGGACTTCCGAGACAGCTTGGACATAAAAAGGGCTGTGAGACACTGGAGCAGGTCGTTGAGGACGCAGCACGGCTTGGAATCCGGTATCTGACAGTTTACGGATTTTCCACAGAGAACTGGAAACGCCCGGAGGAGGAAGTCGGTGCGCTGATGCAGTTATTCCGTTTCTACGCGAAGAGGCTTCTCGCAATGGCTGAAAAGAACAACATCCGTGTCCGCATGATCGGCGAGAGAGGCCGTTTTGCGTCGGATATCGTAGATGCGATCAATGTCCTGGAAGAAAAGACAAAAAAAAATACAGGAATGACCTTTGTGATCGCCGTAAACTACGGAAGCCGCGATGAGATCACGAGAGCAGTGAGAAAGATCATGACGGATGTGGAGGAAGGGAAGATCGCGCCGGAGGATATGACGGAGGAAGTTTTCGCGTCCTACCTGGACACGGCAGGAATCCCGGATCCGGATCTCATGATCCGCACCAGCGGGGAGTTTCGCCTCTCTAACTACCTGTTATGGCAGCTCGCGTACTCAGAACTCTACGTGACAGAATGCCTGTGGCCGGATTTCAATAAGGAAGAATTATTGAACGCGATCCGCCAGTATAATAAGAGAGAACGCCGGTTCGGAGGAGTTACGGCGGTAAAAACGGAGTAAGAGGTGATCTTATGTTTACGACAAGACTGATCAGCGGAATCGTCCTTGTGATCATTGCGGCGTTTCTGCTTGTTGAAGGCAGTACAGTCCTTTATTTCGGCTCCATGGCGATCTCCTTGATCGGACTTTATGAGCTTTACCGGGTCATGAAGATCGAGAGATCGGCACCGGGGTTTGTGGGCTATGCGGCTGTCGTTGCTTATTACTGGATCATGGGAAACAGGGAGCAGTACGTGACGTTCCTCGCTATCATTTCCCTCATGATCTTAATGACGATCTACGTGGTGACGTTCCCGAAGTACGGGACGGAGCAGATCACGGTGGCGTTCTTTGGAATCTTCTATGTGGGGATCATGTTCTCCTACCTCTATCAGGTGCGGGAGATGCCGGACGGAAAATATCTCGTATGGCTGATCCTTTTAAGCTCCTGGGGCTGTGATACCTTCGCCTACTGCGCGGGAAAGCTTTTTGGAAAGCATAAGATGACCCCGAAGCTGAGCCCGAAAAAGACCGTGGAGGGTGCCATCGGAGGTGTCGTGGGCGCGGCAGTCTTAGGATTCCTCTACGGAACCTTCTTTAAGAACAATATGATCCAGGTGATAAATCCGGGCGTGATCTCGGGAGCTGCCTGCGCCATCGCGGCGGTAATCTCCATGGTGGGAGATCTGGCGGCTTCCGCCATCAAGAGAAACCATGACATCAAGGATTACGGAAATCTGATCCCTGGCCATGGCGGAATCTTAGACCGGTTTGACAGTATGATCTTTACCGCCCCGGCGATTTATTTCGCCATCATGTTTATGGGCATCCGGTAGGAAAGGACAAAGAGATGAAACGAATTGCTATTCTGGGTTCCACAGGTTCCATCGGAACCCAGACTTTGGATGTAGTCCGTGCAAACGGAGATATTGAAGTTGTGGGAATCGCGGCGGGAAGAAACATCGATGCACTGGAAAGCCAGATTCGTGAATTCTCCCCGAAGATCTGCGGTGTCTGGGACGAGGAGAAGGCAAAAGAGCTGGCTGTCCGTGTGGCAGATACAGGCACGAAGATCGTCTCCGGCATGGAAGGACTTTTGGAGATTGCGGTCATGGAAGGATATGAGATCCTCGTGACGGCAGTGGTGGGCATGATCGGCATCCGCCCGACGATGGCAGCTATTGAGGCAGGAAAGGACATTGCCCTGGCAAACAAGGAGACTCTTGTCACTGCGGGGCATCTCATCATCCCACTCGTGAAGGAGAAAAAGGTCCGTCTTCTTCCGGTGGACAGTGAGCACAGCGCGATTTTCCAGTGTTTAAACGGGGAACACGGGAATAAGATTGAAAAGATCCTATTAACGGCATCCGGTGGTCCGTTCCGCGGATGGACGAGAGAGCAGATGAAGAATGTCCAGGTGGAGGACGCCTTAAAGCATCCGAACTGGTCCATGGGAGCGAAGATCACCATCGACAGTTCCACCATGGTCAACAAAGGTCTCGAGGTCATGGAGGCGAAATGGCTTTTTGATGTGGGAATGGACGATGTCCAGGTGGTCGTGCAGCCGAAGAGTGTGATCCACTCTATGGTACAGTTTGAGGACGGCGCTGTGATGGCGCAGCTTGGAACGCCGGATATGAAGCTTCCGATCCAGTATGCCCTCTATTACCCGGAGCGCAGACCAATGAAGGGAGATCGTCTCGACTTCTGGTCCATGAAGGAAATCATATTCGACAAGCCGGATTACGAGAATTTCCGCGGTCTGGCCCTCGCGAGAGATGCCGGAAAAGCTGGAGGTTCCGTGCCGGTAGTGTTTAACGCGGCGAACGAGTTTGCGGTTGCGAAGTTCCTCGGAAAGAAGATCAGCTATCTGGAGATCACGGATATGATCAAGGCTGCGATGGAACATCATAAGAAGATCGCCCATCCGTCATTGGATGAGGTGCTTGACGCGGAAGCGGAGACTTACGAGTTCCTGAAGAAGCAGTGGAATTTCTAAAGCTGTATAATGATTGAAAAACGCTGTTTTACACATCAAAGGTATGTGCAAAGATTGAATGATATTTTGCAACTGTTCAGTAGGTCTGCGCACTTGCTGCGCTGACCGTAAGAAAACTTGAGCTGGAAAGAAAAAATCCCATCAGCGAAGCTGATCTGGAATGGATTTTTGCATGTAACTATGAAGGTACTGAATAGTTATGATGTTTTAATGAAAGCAGGTGAATATTAAAGTTGGATCTTGGGTATCTGGCAGCGGTGGTTGTCCTTGGCGGAATCATCCTGTTTCATGAATTTGGACATTATCTCCTGGCGCGGTTAAACGGGATTGCCGTGGTGGAGTTCTCGGTGGGATTCGGACCGAGACTTCTCTCATGGGTGAGCAAAAAGACCGGAATCCGGTATTCCTTAAAGCTTCTGCCCCTCGGCGGCTCCTGTGCGATGCTTGGAGAATTCGGGGAAGATGAGGATGAAAAGGAAGAAGTCCCGGATTTGAAGGGAGTTTCCTTCTTTGATAAGGGACCATTGGCGAAGATGGCGGTGATCGCCGCAGGACCGATCTTCAACTTTATCCTGGCGTTTGTTTTTTCCCTGGTGATCTTATCCTGGGCCGGAATCGATCCTGCAGTCATCGCCGGAACCTCCGAGGGAATGCCTGCGGAGACGGCTGGACTGAAAGAGGGCGATGTGATCACAAAGCTTGATGGCAGAAAGATCCATCTTTCCAGGGAGATCTCCATGTACCTGATGACGGCCGGACAGGATCCCGTGCAGGTGGAGTATAGACGATATGATGAAACATCATCGTCGTGGACAACAGAACACACGGTGATCCAGCCGGAGTTTAAGGACGGCAGGTATTACCTCGGCGTCATTCTTCAGGGACACCGGGATGCCCCGGAGTCTTTGGTGCAGGTTCTGCAGTACAGCGTCTACGAGGTGCGGTACTGGATCCTCACGGTGATCGACAGCCTGAAGATGATCGCCGGGGGCAAGGTCTCCACAAACGATATCGCAGGACCTGTCCGCATTGTCACGATCATCGATCAGACTGTGGAAGAGAACACCCAGTACGGATTCGTGGCGGTGGTGATGAACCTCTTAAATCTTATGGTCATGTTTTCGGCGAACCTGGGCGTTATGAACCTGCTCCCGTTTCCGGCGCTTGACGGCGGACGGCTGGTATTCTTACTCTGGGAACTCATCACGAGACAGCCGGTGAGCCAGAGAGTGGAGAGTGCGGTGAATATGGCCGGGATGGCGCTGCTCATGACATTTATGGTGTTTGTTGTATTTAATGATTTGAGAATGATATTTTAGCAGGAGTGAAATTTCGTTTTTTGAAGTGGGAGAGAGATGTATGTATAGAGATCATACAAAGGAAATTCAGATTGGGGACAGAAAGATCGGCGGGGGAAATCCGGTTCTGATCCAGTCCATGTGCAACACGAAGACGGAGAATGTGGCGGCAACGATAGAGCAGATCCACCGCCTGGAGGACGCCGGATGTGACATTATCCGTGTGGCGGTTCCGACCATGGAAGCGGCTGCTGCAATCCGCGAGATCAAGAAGCAGATCCATATTCCGCTGGTTGCCGACATTCACTTTGACTACCGCCTGGCTATCGCAGCTATCGAGAGCGGAGCGGATAAGATCCGCATCAACCCGGGCAACATCGGGGCGAGAGAGCGGGTGAAGGCTGTCGTCGACAAGGCGAAAGAGTACGGGATCCCGATCCGCGTGGGAGTAAACAGTGGCTCTCTGGAGAAAGACCTCCTCGCAAAATACGGCGGTGTGACGGCGGAAGCTCTCGTTGAGAGCGCATTGAAGGAAGTGGCCGTTGTGGAGGAGCTGGGATACGATAATCTTGTGATCAGCATCAAGTCCTCCGACGTTTTAATGTGTGTGGCAGCCCACGAGCTTATCGCAAAGAAGACGAATTATCCGCTTCATGTGGGGATCACAGAGTCCGGAACACTGCTTTCCGGAAATATCAAGTCCTCCGTGGGTCTTGGAATCATTCTCCATGAGGGGATTGGCGATACGATCCGTGTCTCCTTAACCGGAGATCCGGTGGAGGAAGTAAAGAGCGCGAGACTGATCCTGAAAACGTTAGGGCTCAGGAAGGGCGGCGTGGAAGTTGTTTCCTGTCCGACCTGCGGAAGGACCCAGATCGACCTCATTCACCTGGCAAATCAGGTAGAGGATATGGTATCCGGCATGGATCTTGATGTGAAGGTAGCCGTTATGGGCTGCGTGGTCAACGGACCTGGCGAGGCGAGAAGTGCGGATATCGGAATCGCCGGTGGAATCGGCGAAGGTCTCCTGATCAAAAAGGGAGAGATCATCAAAAAGGTACCGGAACATGAACTTCTTTCCGTTCTTCGGGAAGAGCTTTTGAAGATGCAGGAGATGCAGAAATAAGTATGGAAAAACCATTCCTTGAAGTTTTCCCGGGGCTTAATATTGCTGATGAACTGAAAGAGCTTTTGAAGCTTGTTGTGGTGGAAAAGGTCACCATGACAAAGGACAGAAGCTCTATTCGTGTTTATATCAGGAGTCCCCGGCTGATCCATAAAAAGAATATTTATGCCTTAGAGGACGGGATCGCGAAGCAGCTGTTCCCGGGGAGACCGATCACGATCAAGATCTTAGAGAAATACCGCCTCTCGGCACAGTATACCCCGGAGAAGCTCTACGATGTCTACCGGGACAGTATCCTCATGGAGTTAAAGAACTACGGCATGATCGAGTATAATATTCTCCGCCGGGCGGACACGAAGTTCGTTACCGATGACAAGATGGTCATGACCATCGAGGACAATCTGATCTACAGGGAGCGGTCTAAGGAAGTCGGACGGGTACTGGAAAAGATCTTCACGGAGCGCTGCGGGCTTGCGGCTGAGGTAGAATTTTTATATAAAGAGAGTGAAAAGAAAGACCCGATGGACCAGCCGGTATTCATGAAGCCGGGAGGAGAACTCGTTGTAGGTGTACAGAGTGAGGAGAATTACTTAGAAGGTGCAGCGGAGAGTGCCCCCTGGGATGAAAGAACGTCAAACGGCGGATTTAACGGGACATTCGGGGATGGAAATGGAAACGTGGATGTTCAGATGGCAGCTCAAAGTGCGGCCGGTTCTGGAGCTTCCGGCGCCAGATCCGGGAAAGGCAGCCAGTGGAAAGAGCGGTTCCGGCACAAAGACATCGGCCGGTTTTGGAGCTGCAAAGCAGAAGACGGACGCGGTTGGAAAGGGCGGCGGAAACCAGACTGGAAAGTCCGCGGGTAGCGGACAGAACGGGAACGGCGGCGGATTCACGAAGAAGACCTTCGGAGAGAAGGGAAAGGGCGGATTCTCCGGCGGTTTCCGGAAAGGCTCCGACGGAAGGATCCCGTACCGAAAGTCGGAGAACCCGGATGTTCTTTTCGGGCGCGATTTTGAGGGCGATGCGGTGAATATCCATGACATCGATGGTGAGATCGGCGAGGTCGTGATCCGCGGTAAAGTGATCCGGGCGGAGAAGCGGGAACTCCGGAGCGGAAACAAGCTCATGATCTTCGATCTTACAGACTTTACAGACAGTATTACTGTAAAGATGTTCTTAAGAGAGGGTCAGGAGGAGGACGCCACTGCGGCTATCAAGGAAGGAAACTTCATCAAGATCAAGGGAATCACCACCATTGATAAGTTCGACGGCGAGCTGACTATCGGTTCCATCGTGGGCATTAAGAAGAGCGAGGACTTTACCTCCAAGCGTGTGGATAATGCCCCGGTGAAGCGAGTGGAGCTCCACTGCCATACGAAGATGAGCGATATGGATGGCGTTTCCGAGGTAAAGGACCTGGTAAAGCGGGCGAAGAAGTGGGGAATGCCGGCCCTGGCGATCACAGACCACGGCTGTGTCCAGGCGTTCCCGGACGCGAACCATGCCCTTGACAAAGGGGATACTTTTAAGGTCCTCTACGGTGTCGAGGGATATCTGGTGGACGACATGAAGGAGATGGTCGTCAATTCCAGAAATCAGAGTCTCGATGGGGACTATGTGGTGTTCGATATCGAGACCACGGGATTCTCGCCGACAAAGAATAAGATCATCGAGATTGGTGCCGTGAAGGTGAGAAATGGCGAGATCATCGACAGGATGGATGAGTTTGTGAATCCGGAGGTTCCGATCCCCTTCGATATCGAGCGTCTGACAGGGATCAACGATGCCATGGTCATGGGGGCGGATACGGTGGACAAGGTGCTGCCGAGATTCCTGGAGTTTGTGGGGGATGCGGCACTGGTTGCCCACAACGCGTCCTTCGATGTGAGCTTTATCTCCCACAATGCGGGTCTTTTGGGACTGCCCTTTGATCCGACAGTCCTCGATACGGTGACTCTGGCGAGAGCACTTCTTCCGAACCTGAACCGGTTTAAGCTGGATACGGTAGCGAAGGCACTGGGTGTTTCCCTGGAGAACCATCACCGGGCCGTGGACGATGCGGAGGCAACTGCTGGAATTTTCCTGAAATTCGTGGAAATGTTAAAAAAACAGCACGATATGACGAATCTCGACCAGCTGGAGGAGTTCAGCCACGTGAGCGATGAGACGATCATGAAGATGCCGACGTACCATGTCATCATTCTCGCAAAGAATGACCTGGGACGCGTGAATCTGTATCGTCTTGTCTCATGGTCCCACCTTAAATATTTCTCGAGAAGACCGAGAATTCCGAAGAGCGTGCTGAACCAGTACAGGGAGGGCCTGATCATTGGATCAGCCTGCGAGGCGGGGGAGCTTTATCAGGCGATCCTGCGGGGCGTGCCGGATGCGGAGCTTGCGAAGATCGTGAAGTTCTACGATTATCTGGAGATCCAGCCTCTTGGAAACGACATGTTTATGCTGAGGGATGAGAAGAGCACGGTGAAAACAGTGGATGACCTGATGGACATCAACCGGAAGATCGTTTCCCTCGGCGAACAGTTTAACAAGCCGGTGTGCGCGACCTGCGATGTGCATTTTATGGATCCGGATGACGCGATCTACCGGAAGATCCTGATGGCAGGAATGGGATTTAAGGATGCAGATGAACAGGCTCCGTTGTTCTTGCGGACAACGGAAGAGATGCTCTCAGAGTTTGAGTATCTGGGAAGTGACAAGTGTTATGAGGTCGTTGTCACGAATACGAGAATGATCGCGGACATGTGTGAGCCGATCGCGCCGGTGCGGCCGGATAAGTGTCCGCCGGTCATCGACAAGTCTGATGAGACGCTGCGAAACATCTGTTACAACCGCGCCCACGAGATGTACGGCGAGAATCTTCCGAAGATCGTTGTGGACCGTCTGGAGCGGGAGCTGCACTCCATTATCTCCAACGGATTCGCGGTTATGTACATCATTGCGCAGAAATTAGTATGGAAATCCAACGAGGACGGGTATCTGGTCGGATCACGAGGCTCGGTAGGTTCGTCCTTTGTCGCCACCATGTCCGGTATCACGGAGGTAAACCCGCTAAGTCCCCATTATTCTTGCCCGAACTGTCATTATTATGACTTTGATTCAGAGGAAGTGAAGAAGTACGGAGGTATGGCGGGATGTGACATGCCGGATAAGGTGTGTCCGGTCTGTGGACATCCGATGGTCAAGGACGGTTTTGATATTCCGTTCGAGACGTTCTTGGGATTCAAGGGAGATAAGGAGCCTGATATCGACTTAAACTTCTCCGGTGAATACCAGAGCCGTGCCCATGACTATACGGAGGTTATCTTCGGTAAAGGGCAGACGTTCCGTGCGGGGACCATCGGTACTCTGGCAGATAAGACGGCCTACGGCTATGTGAAGAATTACTTTGAGGAGCATGGGGAACGGAAGAGGAACTGTGAGATCAACCGGATCGTTCAGGGGTGTGTCGGCGTACGGCGTACAACGGGACAGCATCCGGGAGGTATCGTTGTTCTGCCGCTCGGCGAGATGATCTATTCGTTTACCCCGGTACAGCATCCGGCGAACGATATGACCACGAAGACGATCACGACCCATTTCGATTACCATTCCATCGACCACAACCTGTTGAAACTCGATATTCTCGGACACGATGATCCGACGATGATCCGTATGCTGCAGGATCTCACAGGACTCGATCCGGTCAAGGATATCCCGCTTGACTCCAGGGAGGTCATGAGCCTGTTCCAGAGTACGGATGCGCTGGGGATCAAGCCGGAGGATATCGGTGGCTGTAAGCTTGGAGCACTCGGCGTGCCGGAGTTTGGTACGGATTTCGCGATGCAGATGTTAATTGATACAAAGCCGAAGTACTTTTCAGACCTTGTGCGTATCGCCGGTCTTGCCCATGGTACGGATGTGTGGCTGGGGAACGCCCAGACACTCATTCAGGAAGGAAAGGCGACGATCCAGACTGCGATCTGTACGCGTGATGATATCATGATCTATCTGATCCAGCAGGGGCTTGAGGAAGGTCTTGCGTTTACGATCATGGAGGCGGTCCGTAAGGGTAAGGGACTGAAGCCCGACTGGGAAGAGGAGATGACGAAGCATGGGGTGCCGGACTGGTATATCTGGTCGTGTAAGAAGATCAAATATATGTTCCCGAAGGCGCATGCGGCGGCGTATGTTATGATGGCCTGGCGTATCGCTTATTGTAAGGTGTTTTATCCGCTGGCGTATTATGCGGCTTTTTTCAGTATTCGTGCAAGTGCGTTTTCTTATGAGATCATGTGTTTAGGGCGTGAGAAGCTGGAGTATCATCTGGCGGATTATAAGAAGAGGGCGGATACGCTTTCGAAGAAGGAGCAGGATACGCTGAGGGATATGAGGATCGTGCAGGAGATGTATGCGCGGGGGTTTGATTTTCTGCCGCTGGATATTTATACGGCGAAGGCCAGACATTTTCAGGTTGTGGGAGACAAGTTGATGCCTTCCATTAACAGTATTGATGGTCTGGGAGAGAAGGCTGCGGACTCGATCGAGGAGGCGGCGAAGGATGGGAAGTTCCTGTCTAAAGAGGATTTCAGGAACAGGACGAAGGTCAGTAAGACGATCTGTGATCTGATGGAGGAACTGGGGATCCTGAAGGGACTTCCGGAGTCGAATCAGTTGTCGCTGTTTGATTTCTAAATTTCATAGTGGCTGGGGGGGACGCGCCGGTGA